>Ga0310695_10009714_pt1 | contig 14357 bp, 25 predicted proteins | sample RumenRJG_04DNA_FD_203882 | JGI IMG/M metagenome (GOLD analysis project Ga0310695, IMG submission 203882) | Bovine rumen microbial communities from Lethbridge, Alberta, Canada - RJG_04 (v2) (version 2) | ecosystem: Host-associated > Mammals > Digestive system > Stomach > Rumen | place: Canada... | reverse complement strand
TAAGTTTCTTAAGTGCCATTATTTGGTACCCCCTTCAGTTAGTCTTGCCCTCAGTTCCGCGCGGTAGGCTTCCGCCTTGCGCGTCTTGATAGCTTCTAAGTCTTCTTTTCTTGCCTGCACCGATGTTTCGGAGTAGGCCGGGAACGTGCATACTGATACCTCGTACAGTTTGACCTTCTTGATCGTCCAGTGTACAGATCCATCGTCGCGGAAGTCGGTTTCCTCTTCGAGGATGTCGAAGCCGAAGCTGCACTGATTGACGTCACCCCGCTGGACTCTCGCGTACAGGTTCATGGCATCCTGATCGTCCGGGTTGATCAGAATGTCGCCCCACAGTCCGTGCGAGTCTTCGCGAAGCTGCAGTGTGCCTGCCGTGTTGCGCCCCAGCACCAGCCTCGTTTCATGGTCGATCAAAGCGCGAACATCGCCTCCCAGGGCATCAGTAAACGCCCCGGGTGCGACTGATTCGCTCATGTCATCCCATATCTGATATACGCTATTGAATACGGCGAAGTATCCTTCGATATGAAGAGCTCCGTCGTCGTCCCTCGTGTTGAATTTTGATTCGATGCTACGAATCTGTCTCAGTGTTTCTCTTTCCATGTTCTAATCTCCCTCTGCATCTCTCCGCTGCGCTTGTTTGTATCCATTTCATTTTGATATCGCAGTATCTCTGATGCACGCACGGCATATCAGAGAGGCTGCATATAAGCCTTTTATTTTCCACTCTGGTCAATTCGCATATAAGCATTACTCATCGCCCTCCTGTATGAGCTTTTTCTGAAGTGCTGACATATCGAACGGAATATAGTTCTCAAGCACTCTGAGCTCATCCAGGCCCTCTCTCGGATCCATACCGATGCGGTCTCTGACCTCGTTGCCATCCACGAATCCGCGATCTGAAAGCTTGCCAAACACTTCTGCGATGGTCTTTATATCCCAATCCATCAGGCTCAGGATGTTGAATTTCAGATACCATTTTGGATTGACTATCAGCTTGCGGGACAGTTCCTGTTCGAGGCCCTGTGCGATCGGCTTCACCGTATTCTGAATAAATGAATTCCAGGCATCTTTGTTGTATTCTCCGACTCCGAGAACGAAAGGCGGCACGCCCACGATGGACGCGACCGTTTTCTTGTCTATCTGCACTGAGTCGGATATGGCCAGATCAGCCAATGACAGAGGCTTGATCTGCTCCACAGAGAACTGATCCGCCGGTATCAGCCACGGCTCTCCCATGTTTGAGGATTTCACATAGTCATTGAGTAGCTTCTGTCTGCCTTCCGGGCTTGAGAATTCATCCGTCAGGGCGTCTATCTTGACTATGACTGAAGGCCGCCACTCTGATTTCATGAAGGCGTTCTTTGTTTTCTGCGCCTGTTTGAGGTTGTTTGCGACATCCTTCACGATTACCTGAATGCCTCTGCCTTTCCACGGATAAGCCGGATCCGGATTGTTTACGAAGTGAATCACTTCATCCGGTCTGTACTTGATTCCATCTATAACAACCACGTATCCGTATCCGTCAGGCAGGAACGATACCCTGTTTGCCGGTATAGGCTCGAGATCGTCGAGCAGGCCTGCGTTTGTGCGCGCTCTTACGACGCTGTTGCCCTGTCCGTACAGGAGCATGTTCATAGTCGCAAACTCTATAAACGTTCTTCTGGTCATGAACCGGTTCGGATTGATGTCTATTTTTCGGGACAGCTCATTCTCGATCCTGACATCTCCGTTTTCGGTATTTGCCATAAGTCTGATCGTCATGCTTGATATCAGCCTGGCAATTGTCTCGCAGGCTGTATATACCTCCGGGTTTTTGTCCAGCGTCGTGTATCCGCTGCACATCAGATCGTAGTTGTCTATGTCGCTCAGGAAGAACGCTACTCCGGAGTTGTTGCCAGCTCTCTGCTGGACGGTGTTGCTGTTTCTATTTTTTTTCCTTTTCTTGCTCATTGTTTCCCCACCATGACTCTGCTTTACTCTTGCGCCTCATATTGAACAGCATCTGAACGCATGCAAAGACTGAGGCGTCAAACAGATCTATTCTCGATTCCTCGCTGACTTTCTGATACTGGATCATGTCATCGACCTTCTCGATGCCGTGTATATTTGAAACACAATACTCATAAGCCGATGAGTGCATATAGTAAAGACGGCCATCCTTTGCCGCCTTTTCGATATGTCTGAATCCGTTGCTTTTTATGTGGAAGTATTGCGGCTGATCTACGATCTTGAATCGCTTCTTTTTCATCGAAAGGAAGAATTCTTCCGCGAATTTTCTGTCCTGTCCGACGATCTTGATCTTGAAGCCTTTCTGTCTCATCTCGCAGAACCAGTTCACGATATCCGAATAGTTGACTGTCGGCGTATTACACATGGTCAGCTGGCCTTCATCCTTCCATTCGAATACAGGGATTCCGTCTTCTTCCTGCTTGCGCACAGCTTGCGTGATCGGAAAGAATGCGTGAGTGATCACTATATCCACTCCGTCATATTGCCCGTAGAGGGCAGCTGCTGTCAGGTCGTGCATCTTCGACAGATCTGCGCCTCCGAACCACTCGATAGGCAACTTGGCCAGCTCTTCGATCGTCCAGGAGTATTTTCTGTCGCTTCTCTTGAATTCCTCAATATCAAAGTATGTCTTCAGTGCTGTTGTGTATATGTTCAGCGAACGCGAGAGGAAGTCCTTCCTCTGCTGCGGATCGCTTTCCGCCTGCCTTGCTTCCTGCATGAGATCTTCCGGAGATACCGTCACGCCGTAGGACAGGTTCGCCTTCTGGTGCTGCACGGGATCTGTGTAGTCTACATTGCCTTTTTCGTCCTGATCAGCTCTTGCTACAAAAGCGAAAAATGCATCATCCTTCACGATGCCGGCAGCCACTTTAATGGCGTACTCCGTCCGCCTGTACCCGAAGCTGTTTGCATTGTCGCCGGCTGTAGTGATGCCGATCATCATTTTGTTTCTGTAGGCCTTCATGGCCTCTTTGAATCTGTTGTATTGCGCCGGCTTCTTATAGGCTGCAACCTCGTCTGCGATAGCAAAATTGCAGTTGAAAGAGTCCTGGCTGTCCGGGTTCGCTGCCAGTGCTTCGATATGCAGCGTTCCTTCGATCTTGTCTTTGTCTCTGAACGTGTACTGGATCGAATGATTAAAGCTGTTGTTGAGGATCTTGAATTCCTTGCTCAGCTTCCTGTAGTCGATCGAGAACTTTATGAAGTTGAACGCTTCGAGCGCCTGCTTGAGCGCGTTCGCGACTATGTAGATCGTCGAGCCTGACTGTCTCTGTACGACTCCCGCCGCAAAGGCCCACGCTGCAATGAATGATGTTTTGCCGTTTTTTCTGGCTATTTCGATGAAAGCTTCTTTGAAACGTTTTTCATCTGAGCCGGCATAGTAGAACCCGTGGCAGTTGACTACGCAGAAGATCTCCCAGGGCTGCAGTATCAGAGGCTTGCCCATGAGAGGCTGCCCCTCCATGTCTTCACCTTTTGCGTGAACAAAAAAGCCTTCCATGATGGAGCATATAGCGTTCGGCTCTTTTGTCCGGAGCTCGAGGTCATCCCTCTTCATGTCATCCTGGAAGCGCTTGCAGGCGTTATAAATATCAGCGCCTACAATGATTTCGCCTTTGACAACCTTGTCTGCATATTCGATTGCTGTTTTTACATAGTCTTTTGCTTGTATCATACTCCGATGTTCTTGAGGACATCGGCAAATGTCTCCTGATCAGGCTTCTGTGCTTCCATAGCCTCTTCATTGATCCTTTTGAGCCCGGCAGGAGTAAGCCCGAGATCGCGCCAGTATGCCAGCGCATCTCGGTTCATGTCGTTTATCACTACCAGCGCCGGATGTTTCACTATATTTTCCGCTCCGGCCTTGTTCACATGTTTTACGACAGTTTCTTTGCCTTCCTCTTCCCATTTCTGCTGTGCAAAATCTCTTGCCTCCATAATTCCGGCAAGAGTTTCTATCACGGGCTCGAAGAAGGGCCTGTACGTGCCAGCCTTCTTCGTGTTAGCCTTTATCTTTCTTTTCCATTCTGCCTTCGTCATTTCCTTGCTCCGTCTATTCTGTCGAGCTCTTCCTGCAACATCCTGACGGCTTCTGATGTGTCGATTATTTCGCCTGTGTCGACGCTTTCGTAGTCATACGGGATGACTTCGCAGCCGAGGATCCGGGCCTCGATGGCTACGCGGTCAACTGCGTAGACCCGTTTATATTTTGCGAGCTCCGAAAGAAATTCCTCGCGAGGCAAGAGACTGATATAGTCTATGTCGCGAGGCAGCTTGCATCCGTATGCCTTTTCAGGACGCCCTGCGAAGGCAACGTCCTTCGTCTTTTCCGTTCTGAATTTCTTTACGTATTCGACATCTACCGAGAGCGGCAAAAATACCGGCTCTCCGATGTGCTCGATCTTTGGCATGTCCTTGTGCGAAGAGCATACCATTATCAGGTCTTTGTACTCTGTCAGCCACTCGTACCACTCCGGGCAATGAGGATGATTGTGCACGAAGAATATCGCGTGGTCGCATCCGATCTTGTCGGCTCTCAGGTTCACTGTGATCCAGTTTCTGTCGGTGCGTATATTCGGGATTATGCTGTCGCATATTTCCTTGCTGTAGTAGTAGGCTCCGTTGTATTTGTTTTTACCTATCCTGGCGGCGGCTTTTAAATACTCCGGCCTTTCGTGATTGATTATCATCCATCTATCCTTTCAAGCTCTTTCTGCAGGATCACAGCGGCTTCTGAATTATCGACTATCTTCCATCGTTCCGGATCCGGAAAGCGCTTATCATATGGCAGGATATTGCAGCCGAGGATCCGGGCCTCGATGGCCGTTCTTCCGACCGCATAAACGTCCTGGCATTTGGCAAGTCTTTCCAGCAGTGCAGGCCTCGGCATGCTTTCGAGGAACACCGTGCCAAGAGGCAGCTTCACGCCTGACCTCTTGGCCTGCCGTCCTGCGAATGCTGTGTTGATATATCTGTCAGTCTCCGGGATTCTGAATCTTTCGACATACGGAACATCGACGGAGAGCGGCAGATATATCGCCTTGCCTAAGTGAGCGACTTTTTCGACCGTTTCCGGAATGCCGCACACCAGTATCAGATCTTCGTACCGTTTGAGCCAGTCATAGATGTCTGGACGGGTGTTGCTGTGTATAAATACTATGGCGTGATCGGCTCCGAGATTCGGAATGTTGATCGTCACCCAGTTTCTGTCGGTCTTTACTGCCGGGATTATGTTTTTGACTATCTCATGCGAATAATAAAAAGCTCCATTCCAGCAATGATTCTTGCCGAGCTGGCGCCATACTTCGCGGTATTTCGGGTTGTCGTGATCGATGATTATCGGCTTCATTTTGGCCCTTCCTTTTTTCCTTTTCCCCTTTTCCCTGATTTTTTGTCGTGTGTATAAGCGTCTGCCCTCTCCGACCCCGGTGTCCCCCAAGAAGTTATTTACTATATACCGGGGGGGATACTGTGAGCGGCACATTATTGTTCTCGGCCCACATTTGAATTCGTGCCATTTTTATATCGAAATCGGGTATCTCAACAGGGTCTTTCCGATACACTTTTGTGAGATATATGATCCTGTCCGGCTGGATAGCTTCGAGATCGTTTACTGATGGCGCTGTCCTGATCACGATCACGTGAGCTGCATAGCTTGTCGCCTTCAGCGCGAATCCCTGCAGCAGATCATTGGCCATCCATCTTGCCTGCTTGTGTGATGTCTCTCCCATCTCCAGTCTGAATGCAGCTGCGATGTAGTCGAGATCATACACGAGCGTGCTGCCTGTCATGTGCGTCCTTGCCCAAGTGGTTTTGCCTGTGCCGGGTTTTCCGATCACGAGCGTCACGCCTTCGTCCATCAGGTCGATGCCTTCTTTCATTGCTGTCATCCTCATGAGCGCGATGCCTTCGTCTGTCAGCTCATCAGTGTCTCTGTCGTGCAGCATGTTGTGAGCTGCTCTCGACAGCGATATGAGATTCCACGAGCACATCGCATACTCCGGATAATCTCTCACCGGGAATATGTGGTGCACAGTGTCTGCTTCGACCTTGAGGCCCTCGCGCCTTGATAGCTGGCACTGATATCCGTCACGCTTCAGTATGAAGTTTCTTTTGCGTTTCCATTCTTTTGAGTGGTAGTCGAACATTTATCCACAAAACAAAATCACTCCGGTGCGATCCGAAGTGATCCTGTTGACATGACAATCACATATCCAAGAGGTTGGCGGTGATCTTAACTGTTCGCCAGCTACACTATAACACGGATTTTTTATCAATGTTATCAGACTTTTGTTTGCTCTTGTTTCGGTTTCTCTTCTCGTTTCTGGCAAACCAGAATGCATTTATCTTTGTTGAGATCGCCGCCTGGCTGTAGTTCATGATCCTGCCTATCTCTGCCTGGCTTGTGCCGTTGATGTAATACATCCGGAAGATGGCGCGGATCTCTGTGTCGTCCAGTCCGTTGATGAACTTCTCCGCCGATGCGAGCTTTCTGATCAGTTTCTTCCGTCGGTCTATCAGAGCTTCTGTGAGTATGCGCAGCTGCTCCTCGCCGTTATCAAGTCCGGTCATGGATTTCGGAATGCCTTTGCCCGTCCGATAGTCCTTATAGAAAACGCTGACGTATGTCGACTTCGGATTCTCCATCGATTCCTTGATCGCCTGTATCTCGTGCCTGAGCGCTATGCAGTCTTCTAAGTCTTTCCTGATCATTTTGTTCCTCGCTATAAATAATCCCATTCGAACAGATCACCGAATTCCATCTGCCTCAGTGATTCGAATGTCACGTATGATTCCTGTCTGACTATCTTTGCATTCTTTCCGCCTCTCCATCGCCTTAGTCGCGGTTCCGGGTCTACGGCGGTCATCATGTATGTCAGCGTCGGACATCCTGTGATAACGTTCTCAAACTCTTGTATGGTATCCATGTCGATCTGATATCCCTTGATCGGCCTGATGTTGTCCCTGCTGAATTCCTTCGGACTTGCCGGTTGCCTGATGATGATAGGCGATCTCAGGTTGCGAGTACGGCTGTATCTCTGCTTCGTCTGGCTGTCAGGCTCCCGGAAGTGCTCGGCCGTCTCTTTGACTATGTACTCGGCCAGCTTGTAGTAGTTGCCGTTCGTGTCATCATCCAGCGGAATCCATTTAACCCTGCCCCATGTCCAGCACTCCCGGATCAAAGCCAGATCTATCCTGTTGATCACTACATGGTGATGTATCCTCGACTCAAGCTCCGTGGCCCACACTGCTTTGACTTCGACGCCTGCCTTCTTGCATTTTCTCTTCAGCCTTCTGAAGAACAGCTTGAGAGCACGCTTGCCTTCTTCTCTCGTAGGCTCTTCGGCCCACGTCAGTATCAGGTGGCCGTCATCCACTCCGAAGTTCTCATTGATCATCCTTGTGAGATTCTGCACAGCTATCCTGTCATTGTTCTCTGCCATCTTCTCGGAAGTAGGATTCATCTTCTCCGCTCTCTTTCTTCCAGCCACAACGCCATGTGTGACTCTGATGGTGCGGTCGATAACTCTTCCGGCTATGCATGTCTCTTTTATCAGTCTCGGCTTATTTTTTTTCATGACGTGGTTCTAAGGTTAATCAATGTATCGAGGGTGAAACCCGGCGCGCGGCCGGGTATTTGATTTGCTATTCTTTTCTTATATATATGAAGAGTTTTGTATTACCTCTTCATCAGATCTGATGGTCGTCCATCCATTCCAGCGTCCTGCGGATCTTAGTGGAGTATGATAGCCTTTAGTTTCTCCGTGTCGATTATCATTCCTCAGATCCCCTCGCTGCCCTAAGTATTCTCTCGGCATGGCTCATTGCGTCGTTAAATCCCTCAACATAGCCTCGTTGCCACTCGCTCTTTTTTGCCCTTCTTTCGAGTTCATCCAAATAGTCTTTATCAACACTCACAAATTTCAGCTCATTACAATCTTCCATCGTCTGCTCCTTTCATGTATGGCTCTGGTAGTGGCATCCATGCGACAGCCTCAATCGCCTCGTCAAACTCTTCCGTTTCGCATTTTCCATACTCCGCAAGCAAGTCTTCTGTTACGCTTGAGTACCAATACCACTTGCCTCTGTAATAGTGTGCTGTGCCGATGAAGTGCTTGCCAACAATGTACTGATAGTACGATTTAGGGTCATTGTTCTTCCATGTGACAATTACAGGCCGTATATCTTCGGGCAGCCTTTCCTCACATGGTATCCACGCTTGCCCGCTTGCCTTTTCAGACAGCATTTCGATTGTGTCTGCTGCTTTGAACAAAAGGTCTGCCATCGTCCTATTCTCTTCGACAAGATTTTCATGCTCTGACCATTCTCGCAGTTCTGCTACTTGCCTACTTATCATGCTCATCTTCTACTCCTTTCATCTTCCCGACATTTGTGTCGGGAACATCTTCGCTCCGCAATAAGGGCAGAAATTATACGATTCCAAACCGAGTCTTTCACATTCTGAACAATACGCCCAGCCATTGTTGTTAAATTTCCATTTCCCATGCTTCGGCTCGACAGCAGGGATGCTGTTCATAACATGCTGAGATACTGCTTCTGCATCATAAACTATGTGTCCTATAGCTTTTGCCATCGCCTTTATTGCATCGCTTCGTCTGATTAAATCGCCCATCACTCGCCCTCCGCTTCTATTACTGTTGGTGCGTTATTCTTCACCATGTCAAGTGCGCTATTAAATACTGGTACTGCGTATTTGTATTCTGCCGAATGTTTATGCCATGTTTTGAAATCCTGCTTTTCGCTCGGCAATTTGTACGCATCGAGTTTGTCTGCATCTATCAGCCGTCCGTGTGGTTCGGTGACTTCGATGAGTGGGCAAGTATCGAGTCGCTTGTCAATGTACTCGATGATGTTCCCCGATGATATTTGCTGTTTGAAGTCGCAACAATCGTGTTTCAGATAACAAGTTACACACCCTTCGGGCATTTCCATGTACTTCACATATATCCCCATGTCTGCTCCTTATTCCTCAACCTTTACAGACAATACTTTTTTTCTGGAGACGGATACGCCGTCCTTTGTCTGCTTGATCGTTACCGTCGAGTCCGGCAGCCTGAACGAAGCAGTCCCTATGGCCTCGAGGACGCAGAGTTCTCCGACATCCTTCAGGACATCTATGGTCTCATTGCTGAGTATGTCCATGCCGAAGTTCTGGGCGGAAGGGCCGCAGATCTGCTCGATATTGTCTTTGCATTTCCTTATGCTTTTGCTTTTGTTTCCGCAGGTGCATTCTTCGGCCGCGATCCTGTCAGCCTCTTCCTGGGTAGCTGCTTCTACCATGCGGGTCTGTCCGCAGTACATACATGTTCCCATTATGCTTTCCATATAGATCCTCCTATTTATTCTTCTCGCAGTGCTCTATGACGGTCTTGCCCCGGTAGGTATTCCGCCATTCTGTCTGGCGGGCGTTCACTTGTCCGTCTCCCTTCCGGCTGCATTCAAGGCATATGTATCTGACTCTTCCGGTGAAGATCTCCTTCATTCTCAATTTGTCAAATTCCCGCCCGCATACTGCGCACTCTTCAACTTCTCTGTCTCTGATATACATTTACTTCCACATACAGTCTGTATGCGTCTCCTCGTCTCTATCCTCTTCATCTTCTGAATATCTGAGGCGGGCCACTGAATCTACCATCTCATCGAGGTAGTTATCGAGAACGTCTATGATTCGCACTGCGGCCTCAGATATTCTTTCCTTATAGCTTTGCAGCTGTTGTTTTCTGCTTTTCATGTGTTTCATCACCATGTCCTCCCTTACGCGAAGACTATCTTGTACTCTTTCCCTTTCCTGCTTTTCTTCCTGAAGGCTGTCGCTGCTTTCCTTTCAGCTTTCTTTTCGGCCTTTGCGTCGATCTTGGCCAGCGCTTCCTGGTCTTCCTTGAATTTCTCCATCGCCGCCTCATAGTGTTTCGGCACACCTGTATCGATAAACGATTCGCTCACTAAGCCTCTGCCGTACTTTTCTCTCATCGCCCTGCTCATTACTCGCCCTCCTGTTCTTTCAGTGCTTCCCTTCGTTCTTCCAGAATGTCTATGGCATCCTGGAGGCCATCACATATACCTGTAAGCTTTCCGCATGTGTAGCCGATGTAAAAGATGGAAACAGCAACTGCGGCTACTACGATCAGTGTAATCAGCGCTTCTATCATTCCTCTTCCTCCCGCTTCCGCTTGTACTCCAGATATTCCTGATATATTCTTTAAGCCTCTTCATCTGATCTTGAGGCTGCTATGCACATCGACCACAGAGTGATCGCGATGAGCAGTACCACCGCCACTATCAGGATCTTTATCATGGTCTCCATTCTCCGATTATCTTCTGCAATGCGGCCGCCATCTTTGTGCCTACCTCTTCATCGATCTCATTCTGTTCTGATATCAGATCGTTGATCTTGAAGTATGTATCCTGCAGCTCATCCATGTAGACCTTGAACTGCATCAGGAGCTCATTGCTGTTGTTGGCCAGCTTCTTCTCGAGAGCCTCGACTTCCGCCTCGAGCCTGTTGATCTCCTCAGCGTTCTGGCCGAGGGTGGCATGTACTTCCGCCGCGGCATCTATTTTCGCCTTCTCCCTGATATCCGCCTCTGCTGCATCGATGGCCTTCTTGACTTCTTCCTCCTGGGCGTCCTTGAGTTCTTTAACCTTCACCTTTTCCTTTTTCAGTTTTTCTTTTGCGTCAGACAGCTCGCTTGTCATCTTTGTGTTTTTGTCCTGCTCGGCTTTCAGCTGATCATTCAGGTGTTCTACCGAATGCTGCATATCTGCCAGCTCTTGTTCGGATCCGGAGTACGCATCTAAGCTTGCGGCGTCAGCCCTGGCTTCGGCTTCCTCTTTTTCCTTTTTCAGCTGAGCGATCTTTTCCTTGAGCTCACGGACAGTCATATCTGCCACATCATTGTTCTCAATGACCTCTGCAGCGACCTCTTCCGGCGCTGCCAAAAGCGCCCAAACCGTTGAAATTTCAATATCCGTAAACGTTTCCGTTTTTGAAAACAGGCTGTTTTCGTCATCCATTTTCCTCGCGAGCTTCATGCATTTCTCAGCTTTGCTCTTTGAAAACTCGAGATTGTCCGTGCACCAGTCTTCGAACTTGCCGTGCGGGATCCTGCTCTTTATCTCTATCAGTCTTCTGCCGGCATCAGCGAGGATCATATAGCTCATGTGAGCCAGGCCTTCTGCCTGCCAGTATTTAGCGTTCACCTCTGCAGTCAGCTGCTCGGTGCTTTTGCTTTCGAGGTTTACCTCGGTCTTGTAATTAACATCGATTACTTCATTCATGCTGCTTTCCTCTTCTTTCTGTTCTTGCCATTAACCACTTTCTTGAGCCAGCGATCCACCCAGGCTATCACCTCTTCATCCGGGATCCTGTTGCCTGTTTCGTAACACTGCTTGATGGATTTCTCATTAAGCGCGAGCTCGATTGTCACGAATGACGTGTTCGGGTGATCTATCCTGCGCAGTACGAATATCTTGGCTTTGCCTTTCATCGCTCTGGCCGCGTATGAGCCGACACAGTTGTGATTGTTGATACCTTCGTTCTTGAAGTCTTCGAGCGATTCGAGCGCTCTGATCAGATACTTGCCGTCCTGCATGTTGTACTTCTGCAGCTTTGGCAGGATGTCTTCTGTGAAGTGTCTTTCTTCTTCGGCTATTGCCTGGCGCTGTGCTTCCATCTTGGCTTCACGCTCTGCCTGGCGCTGCGCATTGAATTCGGCTACGAGCCTGTCGTGAGCTTCGCTGATGTCCTTCGGATATCTGTAGTAGTCATCATCTGTCGGGTATCCGAGTTCCTTGAGCATGTGCTCATAGTCTCTGTATCTATAGATGAGCGCGGTATCCCAGCTCCAGTTGCCCTTTTCCCATTGCTTTTGTAAATATCTGGCCAACTTTACCGGATCGCCTTGTACCCTCCCGGAGTAGAGCGCTCCTATGTCAATCCACTTCTTCACGAGCTCTTGCTCTTCGAGTTGTGGCCTTGCTCTCCATTTGAGGATCTTCTTGTAGTAGGCGATGCCTTCGATATCCAGCTGATTCCACTTCCGGAGCTTGTCGACATCCTGCGGTTTGAGCCGGAGGAATCCCGGCAGCGTTTTTGCATTCCAGTCCGGGCGGATGTATATGTGGCCGCAGTAGCTCGCCTTTTCCGCGATGTACGCTCCGAGGCCTGCTTTTACTATGTATTCGCAAGCAGGGTATTTCGCATGGAGCGCGAGCTCTTTTATCAGCAAGGCCGGATGTCGGATGTATTTGTATTCGCTCATGTTTATGAAAGTCTTTGACAGCAGCCTCTCTGTGTTCGGGTATACCTCCCATGACAGATCTTCGAGATGCATCTCATGCTGCTCCACGGCGCGTGTTTTCGGATCGCTTATGTCGTAGTACCAGGTGCGCTCCCATCCTTGCTGCTTTGTTCTTGTCAGTCTTCCGAACGAGAGCGGCGTCAGTTTTGTGTGTTCCTCCTGTTCTCTTGTCTGGCTGTAGTCTTTGAATAAAGCTTTCTTGATGACGTCCGGGCTGTATCTGTATTCCCAATGAGCCCGTACTTCGGCGTAATAGATAGCGCTCTTCGTTTTCCAAAAATGCAGATATGTCTTGTAGTATCTCACGATCGGAGTAGTGTGTGGCCATGCCGTCTGTACTTCATGGCAATTAGGACACGCGAGCCTGCTGCCTTTGTAGATCTTGTCTGTGTATTCTGTCGTGTGGCCGCAGCGGGTGCAGTGCATCACCTTCTTGAATCTGTCATAGAAGATATTGCTCGGCAGCGTTTTGCGGATCCACTCTTCATAGTCTTTCGGATACTTGATGTCGAAAGGCATATCTTTGATCGGTGTGTATTCAAATTCCATGCCGGGCCTCCTATATCAGATCAAGTACATCTACTTTGTCCGGAGAAGCTGATGCTTTTCGTCTCATCGGCTTGCCCTGCAGCTGATAGAATTCTTCGGCCATCTCTTCAACCTCTTCATGGGTGATGTATGCTGACTGATGTCCTGAGCCTTTCTGCCTGGCTATGTCTCCGGCCTTTTTTTCGATGTTCGATATGAGGTCTTTCAGATTCTTCGACAGAATCGAGTCTGCAACGGCATCGTTAGTGCAGAAGCTGTTGACATGTTCCTCAATAAAAATGGCAAGCGCCCCTCCGATATCCTCGGACTCTTTCGTGATCTTGGCCCTTGCCTCGTTGATTTTTTCTCTGTTCATATTTGCCCTCCTCTTGAGTGTCTTGTCTCATGTCAGTGGCGCTTCCGGGAATCGAACCCGGATCCGATCGGGATGCAAGCGATCTGTGCTGCCGTTACACTAAGCGCCATATTTAGAACCGGGCGAGGCGGGAAAACTGCAAAAAAGCCAACTGCGCGTGGTCAGTGCGCCATTAAAGACCTGTCCTTATTTATTTATTTGTTTATGAAGAAAGATATCTGCCCCGCCCGGGTTCTATCTGTAATATTCTCTGTAGAATAAAGTCTTCGCTTTGTAGTTCTGCAGATGCGGCCGTTCCAGATCCGCATTGCTTATGAATATGTTGCCGTCCACTTTTCCGGCTGAGCTGAAGCCGATGCTGCGTGCAGTCCTTACAGCCTTGTCTCTTGACATCGCATCCTCGAAGACGAACACTCTGAGCGTTCTCTCCCAGGTATCGAAGCGGCCGATGTAGCCGCTCAGCGTCAGGATCTCCGACTGCAGCGTTCTTACCAGTCTGATATTGTCTGAGCAGTATTCCTCCAGGCTGACGCCCATCCCGAACCGGATCCTTTTGTATGTCGTGTACGACCTCTTCATTGTGTCCTTCTCCAGTCCATCTCCTGCTTCATCTGCTGCAGCTCTTCTATCAGGGTGTCGAGATCTTTATAGTTGATATCCAGATACCCTTTTGAGCCGGTTATGACCAGGAGCCTATCTCTGCTCGCCGCGTATGCCACTCCCCAGAGATCCGAGTCGTATGTGAGCACATCGGGCTCTTCGTCAGCGGTCATCAGGATCCGTCGCAGATCCAGTCTGAAGTGCGGCAGGCTGTAAAGAGGTTTGTCACTCATCTCGCCGCCTCGAACCAGCCTTCTACGATGGCCACATGCGCAGGCTGTGTGATCTCCGCCGTTGAATGCTCGCGCAGTATCGCCCTTGCCATTTCCTGTGCTATAGCCTCGATGCTGTCGCCGGTAACATCTATGTAGATCCGGTCTCCGTATCCGTATGTGACTCTGAGGAACTCCGAGTACTTATCGCTGATATTTCGGTACTGTATCGCTTCGAGATCAGGAAGCGGAAACAGCGCCTCGTTCACCTTCTCCACGAACTTTCTCTTTTCGATGTACACTCTG
>Ga0310695_10009712_pt1 | contig 14358 bp, 10 predicted proteins | sample RumenRJG_04DNA_FD_203882 | JGI IMG/M metagenome (GOLD analysis project Ga0310695, IMG submission 203882) | Bovine rumen microbial communities from Lethbridge, Alberta, Canada - RJG_04 (v2) (version 2) | ecosystem: Host-associated > Mammals > Digestive system > Stomach > Rumen | place: Canada... | reverse complement strand
AACATTTCTTCAACGTCATGTACGGACACAGGTATTTTACACTCGTAAAGAACCTCGCCGCCGCAGCGCATTTCCATCGACGCAGGAACGCCTTTCTGCCTCGCCTCCATTACGGCCAAGCCGCGCCCGGACGCGAAAGAGTCCAGCGTTCCGAAAGGAATCTTTTGGCGCGATGCCGTGCCGGAGAGTCTTGCCTCGTGCAATTTGTCAGAATCCACGCTCTGCATCGCTTTTCGATAGATTTCCTGCGGATTGTTCCATTTGCCGTCTGCAAGGCAATACCCGAACGCATCCGCTGGGCCGTCCGAAACGATCCGGTACTCCGCGCGGTTGCCCCACGCTCCGCAAAACGGCTGCATCATCATCGAGGCGGCGAAGAAATTCTGCAAATCGTAGAAGCCGTTCACGGTACTGTCGTTTCTGTTTTCCTGACTTGGAGGGTAGTTTGGCAGAAATTCCGTTTTCACCGTATCGTTGTTCACCCACCAGTGCAGCGTTTCGCCAGATACGTACGCGGCAATGTCTCCGTCATCGATCACGCTGTCGCGGTTTATGTCCGGCAGCAGCGGCGGCGCGACAACGGTTATGCGCTGTTTCTTCCCTGCGAAAATCCGCATCGGGCTATCTCCTTCGGTCTGCATATCGGCGTATTCAAAGACAAGATCGAACTTGCAAGGCCTGCTTGCCGCGATGCGTATCGGCGATGACGCGCCGAAATGCGACATTGCCGCCAGTTCGCGCCATTCGGACATGTGCGCGTGGAGTTCCCGGGCGCCCGCCGCGTCAAGAAGCAGTACGGCCTCATGGAATCTGTTGCTCTTATCGACGTAACTCTCTCGCCATATCTGCAGCACCGCATCGGCGGGCAGCGGCTGACCCGCCGGTTCTATCGCAAGTCTTATCGCGCCACTCGCCAGAAACACGTCCGTACGAAGTTTCACGCTTCCCGCAAGCGCAGTGTTCGTCACGGTCTCTACGGCAGAACCGCCTGCCTCCTCTATGACATTCGTCACGATTTCGCTTAGATTGGTTCCGACTGTGACAGGATAGCCGAACGACGCGGAGAGTTCGTTGAAAACTTTCATAGACGCCTCGCGCGTGGATTCTATGTCGAGTCCGAGAACCGTGTAGTTGCGCCATTCCTCCGGTACGCCGTTCGTAGCCGTCAGGAACAGCGAATCCGCATACGACCTGCTTGGATGGACTCCGCGCACGCTGACCGTGCAATTTTCGTTCGTCGCGGTGAACGGCGAGCCAAGCGCATCGCGGACTTCGATCCGTGGACTGGAATACACGAGCTGCACATTGTTCGTGCGGTGCGCCTCGCACGGGCAGCACGGCGGATTCAACGGTGGCGGCGCCACAAGGTTTATTTCATCGTCCGCGGATTCCTCGTGCAGAAGAAGAACGAACGGGCGCAACCGGATTGCAGTGTTCGTAGCGGCGGCGAAATCCGCCTTCGCATTGAAGTTCGAAGGCGGATTGTCGTACGCCGGCGTCTCGGGAAACACCCCGCCGCCGTTGTCTCCGCCTGCGTCGGAAATCTGCGGGCAGAACCGCACGGTTTGCACGAATCCCGTCGGCCCGCAAAGGTACTGAGGATGCGAAAGGAAATACGAGGCTTCCCGCGTCGCGTCCGTTTGAAAATACGCTGTTATCCGCGCAGACGCCGGGGGTATGTTGGAAACGCAGACCAAATCGTTCTGCGATGTCCATTGCGCGCATGTTCCCGGGAGGTCTTTATCCTGATGCAGCGAAACGTCCACGCTCCGGGTCGCGAAATCGTGTATGCAGGCGGGTGCCGCGTTCGTGGAAGGGAATGCGATCCATTTGCGGTCTCCGCCGGTCTCGCCGGTGCAGAATCTGTCCGAATCGAACAAGACTTCGATTGACGGGTCTTTTTCCATTCGCAGGCGGCATTTTTCCCTTTCGGGGACGGATATGCCGAGCCAGGGGCTTCCCGGCACGAGCGGAATCACCGTTCCGCAGATTTCCAGCCTTCCGCGTCCGGTTCCCGTCGCGCGGACGCGAAGGACGTCAGAAGTCGCCGAGGGCGACGGAGCGGCCGAAGGGCCTTGCGCAGTTCCCGAATATACCGCATTTTCAAGAAGTGTCATGGCTGAACCTGCGGGAAGCGTGAGCGGATTTTCGGTTCCGGCGACAAGAGCATATTTGTCGCAAAGCGTCTGCGAAACGGAATACGCGTCAAGCGGACCTGTGCCGAGCGCGATTTCCTCGCCGTCGGAAAGTCCGTCGAAATCCGTGTCGCGCTCCCGCGGGTCGGTTCCGTACACGAAAAGTTCTTCGCAGTCGGACAGCCCGTCTCCGTCGCTGTCGCCGCTTCCGTCCGACAGATCGGCTATTCTGGCCCAGTACAGCGATGTGATCTGCGGCGACACTTCAATCCGGTTTGTCGCGGCGTTTTCCGGCATGGCGCCGCAGTGCGGCGCGGTGCGCATGCCTATGCAGGAATCCGCAGGCGAGGCGTCCGCAGGAAGGCTCTGGCGGAATATCACATCGCCGGAATCCTTGAGGACTTCGGCCTGGAAAGTGCAGGCACGGTCTGCCGAGCGCCTGTAGAGGGCGTTGTTCCACGTATAGAGCGTAGACGTTTCGCTTTCCGCGCTCCAGAAACAGGAGTTCGTGACGCCGAGGCTTTCCCATTGGAACTCTGCCGCGAGCGCGAGCGGCGCGCGGAAGACCTCGGCGGCGACGCCGCACGGAAGAACGAGCCATCCGTCCGCGCAGACCGTCGTACCGTCTTCCGCGAAATAAAACCCGGTGCAAGTGCCGCATTCGAGCCAGTCGCGGCGTATTTGCGCGTTTTGCGGCATCGCAAAGGAATGTGCTTCGTTGCTTCCCGTGCGAAGAAGCGCATAGCCGAGATCCATGTCGCGCTGCGAAAAGAGCATGGGTTCGGAGACGTTTCGAGAAGGCACGGGCGCGCGGGCGCGCATGAGTCCGCCTTTGTCCGCGTTCAGCACGGTCTGGACGGCGCAGAGCGCGGCGAAAAGCCACAGGCTTCCGATTCTGCGCTTAGCGGGCCTTCTCATTTTGCGACTATCCTTATGGTGAAACGCCTGCGCTCGACCGATATGGAAACCGTGCACCCCGGCCGCCCGCAGACGGACGCTTTCGCGAAAGTCCAAGAGGGGTCGTAGCCGAAACGCAATTGCGACGCCGCAGTCTTGAAAACCATTTCGCGACATCCGCCGTCGCATTTTATTTCAAACTCCGCACGCGGATGCGCCTGCGCCTCCGCCGGCGCGGAGGCGCAGGGCGGCGAAATTTTCCATGATTGGCGGTCGCGCGTCAGGACGATGCCCGCCTCGTCCGCGTCGAGTTTTCCGTTTCCGTTCGCGTCCTTTCCGAATGCGAGCGTGAAAGTGTTTGTCGCATTGCCGGAAATTTCCGCAATGCCGGAAATCTGCGATATCTGCGCGGAATCGACAAGCCGCGCGTGCACGGCGTTCTCCGTGCCGGGGTTCTGCGAAGGAGAGAGCACGGCGGCGCATAGAGGCATTTGCGCGAACAGCGCAAATGCGGCAGCGGCGCGGAAGCGCGCCGCGCGCGGATTTTTGAACTTGCGATGGAACAATCCGCCCATGCGCGGGAGTATAGCAAAACAGGACTGGCGGAAAACGCGCCCGCTACTTGTTGCTTTTCAACGCGTTGCAGCGTCGGCAGAGCATTTGGAGATTTTCGGGGACGGTCTTTCCGCCTTTCGACCAGGGGACGATATGATCGCCTTCCATTTCGCCGAACTCCCAAATGCGCTTCGCATCCGGCCCGCCGCCCTTCGCGCACATCGGGCAGTTCGAGACCCCATTCGCCGCAGCCTCCGCAGTCTGCCTCTCGTAGGCAGAGCGCTTGTCATCGTCGTCGAACTGCCGCAAATGCAGTTTCTCGACGCGCACTCCGCCCGAAAGCAGATATTCGTATATGCCGCTTTTCTTCTCGACTTCCTTGTCCGCCATCAGTGCGGCGACCTGCCTGCCCAGTTCCACAGGGTTCCAGCTCTTCCCGCCGAACTCCCTGTAGAGCCTACCCCAATCGAGTCCTTTCATCTCCTTGCGGTAGTCGGGGAATATCGTCTCCGCCCAATTAATCACTTTCTGGAAATGAAGCCACAGCTCCGTCGCCTCGCCGTCGCCTTGATGGTCGGCCATGTATTTTTCGATCAGCCTGTCGTCGTCCCCGCCGGCGATCCAGCCAATCGCGGTTTCAAGACATTCCTGGCGGTCGAATTTCGCGTTCACGTAAGGCGAGCCGATCTTGTGCGCCACGCATCCCGGCTTCGAAAAATACCTCTTCGCGTCCGCCACCCACGGGCCGGAATACACGGCGTTCCTCATCTCCTGCGCCGTGAGTTTAAGCCCGGCGATGTTTATCACCTTGAACCAGTCTATCTTCTCCGACGGCTCGCCCTCGCAGAAGTAAACCATGAGCTCGTAGTCGAGGAACTTCCGCTGGACGTCTTCGAGCTGCCTGTGGAAATACTTCGCGCCGAGCCCGCCCACGCCGCCGAGGTCGCCCCACGCGAAATCGCCGTTGAAGTATTGGCAAAGCGAAATCGTCCGCTGCTGGCCGTCCATCACCTCGAACGTGCCGTCCGCGTTCTTCGCCCAGTACATCACATTGAGCGGGAAGCCGCGCATCACGGTTGAAATGACGGCGTTGCGCTCCTTCTCGCCGTAGACGAACTCGCGCTGGTACGCAGGGCGTATGTCGAGCCGTCCGCCGTAGCCGCGCACTCCGCTTTCGGCATCATCGACGTATCCGTCTACAAGCTCGCGCACGGTAATGCGGTGAAGATCGATTTTCATTTTGCAGACTCCTTTCGTTCCTTCGAAATGTTGCCAGCTCCTGTTTCCAATTTACAATTGGCATTGGCAATTGGCAACATTTTCACATTGGCAACATTATTTACTCCTCCGCCGGATAAAGATACGCTTGTAGACTTTCGCGCCGTTGATGGTAGCTTGTGCAATTCCGCTATCGGGATTCCACAGACCGGCAGAAAAACCTTTTCCTTCGCTCTCCGTCGCTCCTATGATCTCAAACTGCTCAGGGTTGTATTTGTCCATGAACGTTATCGGAACGCCCATCACGCCGTCGTAGTCGTATGGAATGTCGGCGGATTTCGACACTTCGATTGCATCATAATTATCATAGCGCGGAAATTCTTCAGAACTGTATTTTTTGTACAGAGGCATGCGTTCATGGCGTTTCTGAATATCAAGATTTGTAAACCACATGACGCCGGAAACACGTATCATTCCTTCCCTGTGATTCCCCGATGCCGCGACATCCTCGTACCGCGAGCGAAAATGCGTTGCATTGCCTTTGAAACCAAAACCAAGCCATATTTTATCCTCCTTGAAAAGCGGAAAAATCTCTTTGTAAGTGATGGCGTTCTGATTCCCGATGATCAAAAACTTCTTGTCGAACTTTACAAGCTGCGCGACGTATTCGCGAAAGAGCGAGAACGGCGGATTCGTGACGACTATATCGGCTTCTTTCAGTATCTCGATGCACTCCGCCGAACGGAAGTCGCCGTCGCCTTTGAGCTGGCGGATGTTGATTTCATCGTCGTCCATGCGCATGTTGCCGTTCTTGTCGCCTTCGTATATCTGGCATATCGCCTTTTCGCAGTCGCCCTGCGAAAAGAGGTCTACGTCTTGCGATTTGTAGCAAGTGGCAACGAGCTTTTTCAAGCCCAGTTTTTCGAAGTTCTCCACGAAGTATTTGAAAAACTCGCTCTGGCGCGGATCGTCGCAGTTGCAAAGGACGGTCTTGCCTTTGAAATGCGCCTTGTAGTGCCTGAGTTCGTTTTCGATATCGACGCGCTGCGTGTAGAATTCATCTTTCTTGGCTTTCTTCGCGGCGTGAAGCGCCGCGGTGGTGTTGCCGCCCATTGCAATATCTCCTGCAAGAAGAACGGCAACGATGTTTGCAAACATTGCGATCTGCCTCATGTCCGCTCTCCTCTCTTTCCGGAACCTTCCGCCTCTTCGTGTGAGAATCATTTGCGGAAAATTCCCGTTTCGCGCTCGATGTTGCGACGGCTGTGGACAGCCGCCCTCCCGGGAGGGCGCGTGTCCTCACGCGCCGCCAAATCGCGGAGACCGCCTCGCATGCATGAAAAAAGAGCGCATTTTCCTTTCCATGCACTCTCCCGAAGCCCTACCACAGGCCCAATCAGAATACACGGAGAAGGAGAATGCGCCCATACGGGCGCATCTCCACTCACATGCCGTTCTGATTTGAAATAGTGGTAGTATTTCGGGAGAACGACTTGTTAGCGTTGATGCTAAATTTTCAAACGCCCGGCGGGAGGGGACTAGTCATGAGCCGTGGATTGCAAGTGCGAGTCAAACTCAAACACTCAAAAACCCAAACACTCAAACACTTCTCCGTTCCGTTTGCCGGACTATGTTCCCGCGCCGCGCAATGCGCCTCGCGGGATGCGCGTATGATACCATAAAACGGCGGCATTGAGGAAAATACCGGGGACGGGGCGCATCTTGAAGGGGCGTGCGGCGTTTGGTAAAATACCGCCCGTTCCGCAGGGCGTCTGCGGAAACGCATCTATATGAAAGGAAGCATCAGAATGTCCGCCAATCTCGAAGCCGTCGCCTCGCTTTGCAAGCGCAGGGGTTTCATCTACCATTCCTCCGAAATATACGGCGGCATGCCGGGATTCTGGGATTACGGGCCGCTCGGCTCCGAACTGAAGCGCAACGTGAAGGACGCATGGTGGCAGTTCATGGTGCGCGGGCGCGAGGACGTCGTAGGGCTGGACGCGACCATTATCATGCATCCGCGCATCTGGAAGGCGTCCGGGCACCTGGACACGTTCGCCGATCCCATGACGATGTGCAAGGACTGCAAGAAGCTGATGCGCGCGGACCAGATCGCGGACATACTGGCGGAGCAGAAGCGTCCGCCGAAACCGCGCAACCCGGAAGGCACCGGGATGTGCCCGTACTGCGGCGGCGAACTGACCGAGCCGAAGCCTTTCAATCTGATGTTCAAGACCGTGGTCGGCCCGATAGACGATCCGTCGAACGTCGCATACCTCAGGCCTGAAACGGCGCAGGCCATATTCGCGCAGTTCCTGAACGTGCTCGACACGTCGCGCAAACAGGTGCCGTTCGGCATAGCGCAGGAAGGCAAAAGCTTCCGCAACGAAGTCACGCCGCGCAACTTCATTTTCCGCAGCCGCGAATTCGAGCAGATGGAACTCGAGTTCTTCATCAAGCCGGACGAAGCGGTCGAAATCCTCTGCGGACATGTGGCGCACCTCGCGGACAACCCCGATCTCGACGGCGAACCGCAGCCGGACTGGGGCTGGGACGTGTGGCACAAATACTGGGTCGAGCAGCGCAAGAAATTCCTGTCGGCGGTCGGCCTTCCCTCCGAACACTTCATCGAATACTGGCAGAAACCGGACGAACTCGCCCACTACGCCCGGGCGTGCGTAGACATCGAATACGACTTCCCGTTCGGAAGGCAGGAGCTTGAAGGCATAGCGGCGCGGTCCGATTTCGACCTGTCCCAGCACCAGAAATTCTCCGGAAAACCGATGGCCGTATTCGACGAGCAGCTCAAACTCGCGGCGCGCAAGCTCGACGACGCCGCGAAGGAGGCGTTCATCGCGAAAACCGCCGCGGAATGGCAGGCGCGCGGCAAATCCGCCGAAGACGCGCGCGCATTCTGCGAAGGTCTCTTCGAAGGCCGCTACGTGCCGCACGTGATAGAACCTTCCGCGGGCGTGGACCGTCTGATGCTCGCTCTTCTGTGCCAGGCGTACGACGAAGAGGAGCTTGACGACGGCAAGGGCGGCAAAGACGTCCGCACGGTGCTGCGCTTCTCGCCGAAAGTCGCTCCGGTGAAAGTGGCGGTGTTCCCGCTCGTGAAAAACGATCCGGCGGTGTTTTCGCTTGCGAGGGACATTTTCCTGAAGCTCCGCAAAAAAGTCAATGCGTTCTGGGACGTGTCGGGGCAGATCGGCCGCCGCTACCGCCGCCAGGACGAAGCGGGAACGCCGTGGTGCATCACCGTCGACAAGCAGACGCCCGAGGACGGAACCTTCACGGTGCGCGAGCGCGACTCCATGAAACAGGAGCGCATGACGCTGGAATCGTTCCTTGCCATGATGTCTTCCGCGCTGGAATTCTGAAAGCATGGACGGCGCGCTTGAAATGGCCGCGGCGAATCTCGTGGCGCTCCTCGCGGCGCGCGGGATGTCCGCCGCGACTGCGGAAAGCTGCACCGGCGGGATGGCCGGCGCGGCGATAACGTCCGTGCCCGGCGCAAGCGCGGTCTACGCGGGCGGCGTGATTTCATACTCCAACGCCGTCAAGGAGAAGGTGCTTGGAGTGCCGCGCGAAATCCTTGAAACGGACGGCGCGGTCAGCGAACGCTGCGCCCGCGCGATGGCGGAGGGTGCGAGAAGACTTCTCGGCGCGGATTTCGCCGTTTCCATAACAGGCATCGCAGGACCGGGCGGCGCAGTCCCGGGGAAACCGGTCGGCACGGTCCATTTCGCCGTCGCATCGGTGGAAGGGACGAAATCCGACAAGGCGATCTTCCCCGGCGGAAGAAACGAAGTGCGGCGCGCAGCCGCAATCCACGCGATCGGAATGCTGTCGGCCGCGGCCGCGCCGGCATGAACGGCAAAACAGAAAAGGAAAGACATGGGAACTAAATTCGAGAAAATATCGGTGCCGGAAGGGCTGGTGGTGTGCACTCCGGACATCTATCCCGATTCGCGAGGCTGGTTCACCGAATGCTTCCACGCGCAGCGCTACTGGAACGAGGGCGGGATAAAATCCGTATTCGTGCAGGACAACAGGTCGCGCTCCGCGCGCAACGTGCTCCGCGGACTTCATTTCCAGCTCCACCGCCCGCAGGCGAAGCTCGTCTCGTGCACGCTCGGGACGATCTGGGACGTCGCGGTGGACATACGGCGCGGATCCCCGACGTTCGGCAAATGGTACGGACTGGAGCTTTCCGCGGAAAACAGAAAGCAGTTCTACATACCGGGCGGATTTGCGCACGGCTTCTGCGTCCTGTCGGATTTCGCCGAAATCATGTACAAGTGTTCGGAGTTCTACGATCCGAAAGACGACCGCGGAATACTCTGGAACGATCCGCTCCCGGCGGTAGACTGGCCGGTGAAAGATCCTTTGCTTTCGGAAAAGGACAAAATACGCAAGCCGCTGTCGGACTTGAAAGACGAAGATCTGCCGCAGTACCGCGAAGCGTAAGGCGCATTCAGCCGGAGGAAGTCCGTGAAAATTTCCGAATATCTGAAATCCGGGCATTGGAAGACCGATATCCGCGCTCTGCCCGCGTACAAGCGCATCCCGCTGCGCCTGTTCAGGTTTTTATCGATGTCGCTGGGGATATTTTCATCGCGGCGCGGAAAACTCCACGCAGGCGCACTCACATATTTCACGCTCACCACGATCGTTCCCGTGATATGCCTGATTCTGCTTGCGGCAAAGCAGCTCGGCGCGGGGGAATTCGCGCGGCGCCAGATAAACACGCGCATAGAAGAGGCGATAGATTCGTTCGAGCGCGACTCGCGAATTCTTGAAGACGGTCTTGAGAACGGAGCAGACGCGGACGGAACGACGGACAAAGAAAGCAGTCCGGCGGCGGAAACCGCGCAGCCGGGCGGCGATACCGCGGCGGCGCCGGATTCCCCGGGAAGCGGAAATCCTCCGGCGGCGGACGGACGGACCGGTCCGGGGCAGGATACGGAGAGCGCGGCGTGCGCCGGCGAAGACAAGCGCGCCCGCGCAAAAGTGATGAAAGGCTTCGCGGTGCAGGCGCGGGAATTTTCCAACAAACTATTCGACCAGATACGCGACTTCGACATCGGGACGCTCGGCATCGCGGGCGTGCTGCTGCTGGTCTGGACGGTCATTGGGACGCTTGGATGCGTGGAGCAGAGTTTCAACGACGTGTGGGACATACCGCGGCCGCGTTCGCTTCTTAAGCGCACATGGTACTACCTGCTCGTTCTCGCGATACTGCCGATTCTCGTATGCGCAGCGTCGGCGGTTCCGCTCGTCCGCGCGCTGAGCGGCATGATTCTTTCGGCGATCGACATCATACCGTACGCCGACTGTGTCACAGGCATAGTGCGCACAGTGCTCGATTCGCCCCTGTCCGGCTTCGCGATCACGCTCTTCGCGTCCGCGTTTTCCTTCGCTTTCTTCCTGTGGGCCATGCCCAACGCGAAAACGCGTTTCAAGTGCGCTTTCAAAAGCGGCATCCTGACATGCGTTCTTTTCGGCGGATGGATGAAGCTCTGCGCCGTCGCCCAGGTGGGCATATCAAAATCGTCCGCGATATACGGATCGTTCTCTTTTCTGCCCATAGTGCTCGCATGGGTCTACGTCTCGTGGGAGATAGTGCTTCTCGGCGCGGCGTTCAGCCGTGTAATCCAGCACGGCACCGACACCCCGGTCTGAAATCCGCGCCAGGCGCCGCTTAAAAGTCCGGCGGCGGAAATCCGATGGATTCCGCCGCCTAGTATAAAATCCGGACAATCGCCGCCGGCCGGTCCGCCTCGCTCCCGCACTTGCCTTTTTGGTGTGTGTCGGCAGAAGGGTCGTTACCGTTGTTGTGAATCACCGATAACGCGCAGTGCGCTATAACTCGGCTGTCACGGCAAACTTAACGATTGCGCCTTATTTCAAACTGTCAAGATGATACAATTTTCCACCCGCGCTTGCAAGCGGAAAAATCGAAAAAACGTGGGGGGGATAGGGAATAGGGAATAGGCAATAGGGAGTAGAGAGTAGGCAATAGGCAATGGGCAATGGGAAATAGGCAATAGGCAATAGGGAATAGGCAGTAGGGAGTAGGGGATGGGGGATAGGCAATGGGCAATAGGGAGTAGGGAGTAGAGAGTAGGCAATGGGCAATGGGGGATAGGGAATAGGCAATAGAGAATAGGCAATAGGCAATAGGGAATAGGCAATGGGGGATAGAGAATGGGGAATGGGCAATGGGCAATAGTGGCGGAATTTGCGCGTGCGCAAGCCTGGAGTCCGCGGCTGTCGCGCCGTCAGAACGAGAACATCAACTGCCAGCGCAGGAAGTATGCCGGTTTTCCGTCGTTGTAGTAGCCCTGGGGGACAAGCATTTCGCCCAGGACATATCCCGTAATGTCGCCGCGCCCGTCCACCGCGCCTTTCACAATGGTGAAACCGAGTTTTGCGCTTGAAAACCATCCGAGACAGCGGCTGTCCGCCGTCGCCAGATCCTGCGCGGCTACGTACATCGGGCCGGTGCGTACGGAAAGATCGTGGCGTCTGCGCCATGAAACGCCGGCCGAAAGAGACGGGAAAAAGAGATTGCTCCAGTAGCCTACGCCGTCGGTGAAATCAAGCACCATCAGTTCGGAAGCCTGCGGCCAGCGCGACCAAAGCGGATCCCAGGCTCTGTCGCGGCCGCCGTCGCGCCTGCGGTTGCGGTCTCCGCTCAGATAGTACACCTCGCCCTGCAGATAAGGCCGCCAGTCTTCGCCGGCATCGGGAGACCACCGCAGAGAAGCATCGGCCATCACGCCGGAACATGAAGCTCCGCCGTCGCGCTTCCCTTCTTGAAGCGCCGCCTCGAAAGCGCCCGAAAACTCCTTGCCGAATCTGGGCATGAGCCTTGCGCCGAAAGTGTGGACTTTGCGCCCGGGGACGGGCGCGCCGCCGGGAAGATACGCTTTGGATTCCCGCTTGTAGAGCCAGTACGCGTCGAAAGGCAGGTTGTCGATCGATCTCGAGCGGTGGTACAGCCCGCCGCCGAATTCGTTCTGCCCGCGCGTCCCGGGCCATATAGTGGCGAGTTCGCGCTCTCCGTGCGCGGCGTTTGGATGCCCCCACGAAAGGGCGGTCTTGTGCGAATTGAATATTGCAAGGGCATCGGTCTTTTCTTTTTCCGTGAACGCCCAGCGCAGACGGATTGCATCGAAAAACACCGTGCGGGATCCGTCCGCAGGAGTTCCGTCGAGAAGCACGAGTCCCGCTCCGTACATTTCAGGGCCTGTGAAATCCTGGCGTCCGGCGCGGATGTCGAGCCGCCCGCCGAACAGTCCGTAAAGATCGAGATAAAGATTGTCGATCAATGCTTCGTCCGGGAAGCGCGAACTCTTTGAACGCGAAGGACTGCTCCAAAAGCGGAATTCGTCCGCGCCGCGAATGTAGAATTTGAAATCTTCGTTCCCCGTCTGCATCCAGACATTGACCAGATTCCTGAAATAGTTGTTGTATCCGCGCATGGCAGGCGTCGCGCCCGGTATGCGGTCCGCCACCTCCTGGCGCGCGCGCAGCGAAGCGCCTGCATTCCAGTCCAGTCCGCTTTTCCCGGCATTCTCCTCCGGAGCGGCGGAGCTTTTCGCATTTTCCGCCCCGTGCGCGGCGAAAAATGCAGCGATTGCAACAAATGCTAAGATTGTTTTCATCGGGTTTGTCAAGGAATGTCGCTTTGGGGAATCGTCATGAAATAATGAAACCCGCACGCACCCTCGTAAAGCACGCCTATGTCGCCGCCGACGGTGCAGAGCGAAGAATATCCGGCGCCTTCGCGCGAATCGTACACGATCCCTTTAGACCAGGTTCTGCCGCCGTCGAGGGACCTGCGCAATGTCATGTTGGACCTCGAACGCAGGTCGGCGGGATTGGAAATGTACACGGATCCATCCTTGGAAAGAAGCGAACCCTGGCAGAGGCCTGCGGGCTGCGGAACGTCGCAGGGAATTTTCTCCCACGTCTCGCCCAAATCGCGCGTAATTCCGGAAGTGCGCTTTCCGGCGGTACCTTCGCGCGTGTTCACAAGAAGCACGCCCGGCTCGATTTCCGCGACCGCGGATTCAGAACCGCCAAACGCCATCGCTTTCGAGGAATGCCAGGTGCGGCCTTTGTCTTTGGACCACACGAGAACCGCGGAATGCGGCGCGCGGCCTTTGTCGCCCCACACCTGCGCGGGAAACACAAGGGTTCCGTCGGACATTGCGATACCGGCGCCGGGGCCCTGAAACAGACAACCCCAGCCGGCAGTGTCGGAATCCGGCAAGCGCTTCACCGCTTCGGTGATATTCACCGGGGCGGACCATGTCTCTCCGCCGTCCTCGGACTTGGAAAGAATCATCTGGCCGCAGGCTTGCGGAGAACACGTGCCTTTTGAAGACGTGAAAAGCGGATGGCCCGACACGGGCGCCCGCAAAGCCGCTATCCAGAGAACGCCCGACGGGTCGCACAGGATGGCAGGATCGCCTATGCCGGTTCCGCCCGGAAGATCCTTCCATGGAATCGCGACACGGGGAACCGTCCACGTCGTTCCGCCGTCGCGCGAGATGGAAACTCCGACATCTATGTCCGCCGGGAGATCCAGCGAATGGTTGTATCGTATGTCAAACGCCGCAACAAGCGCGCCGGAAGGCGTCTGCACCACGCCGGGGATCCTGAAGCTCTTCGAAACGCGCCCGCCTGCGATTTCCATGACAGGGTGCGTAACCGTCTTTGCCGTGCGGAATTTCACGCCGCCTATTTCAAACACCGTCGAGACCGGTGCGGACTCTTCAGGCTCCAGAAAAATGGAGTAGTAGTTTTCGCCCTTGAACGCGGGAACCGTGAAAACGGCGAATCCGGCGCGGAACTCGGGCCGCTTTCCTTTTCCGCCCAGACGGATCGTCTTCAAAAGCGACGGGTCGCCCTTGAAGGGAACCGCCAGCTCTTCGCTGGAAGACTGTACGGCCGAATCCGCGTATATGCGTCCGACAGGCCGTCCGGTTTCCCCGTATACGGCAGGAACGGAAAACGGCACGACTCTGACGTTCTCAAGCGCCCCGTAACATACCGAAACCAACACTGCGGCAAGCGCCGAAACGCAAATTCTCATAACGCACCCCGAATCAATCGTAACTGTTGAAACCGCCGGGCACCGGCATCATTCCTTCCCATGACTGGTTCGTCGCCCAAGGCAGATCCGTATCGGCGGCGGTATCCGCCACGCATCCCGAAAACAGCAGAGCGGCTGCAACGGCTGCGGCAAGAACCGCGACGACACTCCTTTTTTCAGGTTTCATCGCCGTGCGCTCACTCTGGGAATACAATGTCGCCAAGCTGGAGATCGTCGAGTTTGCCGTCGGTGACGACATCGGCGAGGACGTAGTTGGTCCCTCTCGTGTGGTTGCGCAGACGGATGCGGCTGACAACCTTGCCGAGACCGCCGTCAGGCGCGGGCCTGCGGACGAGAAGCTCTATCATCGGCAGCGGGGTCAAGCCGTCCTCGCCGATAAGCTCCTTCATGGTCTGGTCGTTGAACTTGACTATGCACCAGATC
>Ga0310695_10009711_pt1 | contig 14359 bp, 17 predicted proteins | sample RumenRJG_04DNA_FD_203882 | JGI IMG/M metagenome (GOLD analysis project Ga0310695, IMG submission 203882) | Bovine rumen microbial communities from Lethbridge, Alberta, Canada - RJG_04 (v2) (version 2) | ecosystem: Host-associated > Mammals > Digestive system > Stomach > Rumen | place: Canada... | reverse complement strand
GTGAGTATGGCATAGGAGCGTCGATGGGATGCCTGTTTTGGCAGGGCAATACTTCCTGGATTTACCAGAAGTATTCCTCTCTTCTCAGCAACCATCGGGACATGGGTATGCCCAAAGAGAATAACATCCGCGAAATGCTTTTTCCCTGCCCGGAATATCCCGTCTGTTGTGGAATGCACATCATATTTATGACCGTGACTGACGAAGATATTATAGACACCTGTTTTGAAGCACACATCCTGTGGATATCCATAACCGTCACAGTTTCCGCGTACTGCACAGATCCTGAATGGGTTTTCTCTTTTTTCCAGATAATAGAGGCTTCCTTCCATGTCTCCACAGTGAACCAGTATGTCAAATGGAGATTCCCGTTCGATCACTTCATCTATCAGGCGTGCATCCCCGTGAGAATCAGAGATTATAAGAATTCTTGAGTCCATAGCTGTACCCGATCGTTTATATAATATCATTTACAGTCACTTTTTGTGGAGTGACAATACCCAGTGTGTGCGGATCAGAGGATTTCTTCTCTGGTCTTGTCGTTTCATAAGCCAGCCGGACGGCTTCGGCCGTTGGTGCGCACCTCAGCCTGTACAGGTCAACAGTCTGAACGAATGATTTAAGCAGCAGCACGGTCTGATGCATTGCCTCGCTGTCCTCCGGATGATAGGATTGCTGCAGCAAAAATGCAAATGCTTCCAGTGAATGCAGCTTCTGTATCGTATCCGGTTCTCCTTTATTGGTGCGTTCCAGCAGAAAGACTGCCTGTAAAGGCACGCATTTGTTTGAATTTTCCCCTTCTTTACCAGCCCAGGGCGTACCGTGCGCATATACCCGGGCCGGAGTGATGCTAAACAGTGGCTTATCTCCGTTTACAATAACTGAATCCGGATACTCTTTCTGCCAGATTCTGGACCTGGTCGTTTTTCCGACGCCGCTTGGTGCAGTGATCATATAACCCAGACCTTCTTTGGCGATCACGGATCCATGCATGAGGAAGGTTCCGTAAAGGGGCATGATCTCACAGATTCTCCGATATAAAGCAAAAATCTCAAGATGCGCCGGATGATAGAGCATAATCGATTCGGGATGCTTTTTCCATGCACTGTACTGCATGGCATGATCCTCTTTTTTTATATCTTCCGGCGTAATCCTGATTTTGATCTGATCTTCCGACCGCCAGGCGTCTTCCCCGGGCGATACAAGATAGTCTTTACACCAGGTATAAACTTTTTCATATAACGACTGGATCTGTATCCGCTGATTTGCTATTTGAATATAAAATGTCATATGAATATCCCCGGTCTCTGCTGCAATAATCAATTTTCATATGTAACTATTCAGAACCAAGCCGCAGACTTGCCTTGCTGCACAAGTCAACGCTGGTGCACAAAAAGAAGGAGCCAATCAGAATTATATACGAATGGCTCCTTCTAAATGAACATACTATTATACATATTATCGGAAAAAGGAGCCTTCGGACGGCATACCCGTTTCCTTCAGAGGTTCGGGGATAATAATTCTCAACCTCCCAGCGGATATCCGGTACATACCGACCCGTAATAGCCGCAGACATAGCCGCCGCACGGGCCTTCATCCGCCGAAGAACACATCACATCGACATCGTCTAACTCAATCACTTCCACTTCGGGTTCCACATATTCTTTCATGATATTTACCTCCAGAATCATATTTTAATCATGAATTATATTCAACACCTGAATTGCTGTTATCAACCGCCCTGATCTACTCCGTCAGCAAGTCTTTATTTCTCAATTCTGAAATACAATTATGGACAGCAGACACCAGAGATTCTTCCGGTGCATCAAACTCATCCAACATCGATTTGACGACAGCATCCTCACTTGTCTCATCCTGCAACAGTTTGAATATGAAAGCCGCGCTCTCGTTCAGCTTCACAACCCCATGATATGTGTTTGCGCCCTCACTGACAGGGACAGCAACAATGTGGTCGTCAACCTCCACCAGATCGAAGGTATATTTTAATTTCAATACAGCTTCCCCTTTTGTACTCTGACTACCTGTGTCCGTCTCCGGATCTGCTTTATACTCAGGCAATTCATTCAATCCGGAAAATATATGTCATTATTACAGATTTTATAATCAAAGTCAAGCTGTATCATACAGAGGTTCAGTATTTAAAATCAAATTCTCTGCTCAGTTTATCGTACCTTGCCTGTTCATGTGCCTTTACTTCCTTTGTCGGGTCTCCGAGGGAATGATGCAGCACATCGGCATCCTTCAGGACTTCATCCAGCGGTCCGTCAGTTTCCGCTTTGCTGTCATGATGCCGGATAGCAGAGCAGATCATATCTGTCTCCTCTTCTGTCGTGATCTCAAGCTTCTCCAGGATTTCTCTGGCATAGTCAGCTCCGAGATGCGCATGGTCTTCGTATGAATCGCTTTTATAAGCATAGACATCATGCAGGAGACCGGCCATCGCAGCCAGTTCCGGATCTTCTCCCCGTTTCTTTGCAATAATAACGGCAGCCAGAGAAACACCATGAAGATGTGCAATGGCGTTTGACCGTTTCTGGTTGTCATCCATTTCCTTCAATATCTTATGGACCTGTTTCTGTAATACCTTTATCCTGCTGCTCATCCTGCCTCCGCTCCTTACCGTACTCCGGGCATCACCGGTTGTTGAAAAACCAGGTTCCGTCCTTCTGCTGATATCCCATCTTCTCCAGATAGGAAGCATGTTCTTTGGTTATGGTCTGTGAATACATAAGAGAGTGGATGTTCATATCCGGAAGCTTTGAATAGAGAAACTTTCCTACGGAACAGTCTCGGTATCTGGGCGTGGAGTACTCGATCAGAACATCAATGGTATCCTTTTGACGTTTTCCAAGAAGGATTCCTACGGGATTCCCCTCATGGCATACCATGACAGCCGTGCATTCGGCGTTGTTTTCCTCCGAATAGCCGGGGAAGAAAACACGGATATCCTTTTTATAATAATCCAGAAAGTATTTCACCAGACTGTCATCCGGACTAGCTGTGACCAGTTCAAAAGACGTCTTGTCCTGAAAAAGTTTCCTCAGATTTATGAGATTGATGATAATGAGACAGAAGTTCATGAGGGCCAGCGGGAAAGCGCCGCAGATAACGGCATAGATGGCGGATATGACGCTTCCTATGGTATTGATGACTCTCAGTTTTACGATAGAGGACATCAACATGGAAATAACAACCAGCGCAGACCCAATGTATCCGATGATTTCAAGCACCATTTGTTTTCTCCTTATAAAAATGATGTTGGGGTAAAAAGATGTTTCACTTTGTCTTCAATCGTCTTGCCCTTGTCTGTTATCAGCCCAGCTTTGCAGAGAAATCTGCCAGCACTTCGGAGATCCTGATCTGCTGTGGGCAGACCTGTTCGCAGCTCCGGCACTGCAGGCAGGCCTGCGGACGCTTCTCTTCAGGGAGCGCTGAGAGTGCCATTGGCGCAATGAATCCGCCGCCGGTATATGCATGCTCATTGTAGAGAGCCAGAAGATCAGGGATATTGAGTCCCTGTGGACAGTGGCTTACACAATAGTGACATGCCGTGCAGGGAACCGTGCCTGCAGAGAGCATCTTCTCCGCAATACCAAGCAGGGCCTTCATTTCTGTTTCATTCAGCTTTTTATCTTCAGCAAAAGTAACCAGATTTTTATCCAGCTGCTCTTCGTTGGACATACCGGACAGTATCACTGTCACGGAAGGGATGCTCTGCAGGAAGCGGAAAGCCCATGCCGGAATTTCTTCGTCCGGCCGGAACTCTTTCAGCTGTGCTTCGTACTCAGGAGACAGTTTCGCCAGCCTGCCGCCGCGAAGAGGCTCCATAACCCATACCGGAATGTGCTGTTGATCAAGCAGTGCCACCTTATCCTTACCGTTCTGGAAGGTCCAGTCCAGATAGTTCAGCTGAAGCTGGCAGAACTCCATATCCCTGCCATAGGCATTCAAAAAACGCTGAAGCACAGGCATACTCCCATGACAGGAAAAGCCAAGGTGCCTGATCCTTCCATTCTGCTTCTGTTTCATAAGATAACTGTAGATCCCATACTTCTCATCGTCCAGATATGCGTCAATATTCATCTCGCACACGTTGTGAAAGAGATAAAAATCGAAGTACTCAACGCCCAGCTTCTTAAGCTGCTGTTCGAAGATTTCTTCCACCCTGCCCCAGTTGGAAGCGTCATACCCGGGAAACTTCGTAGCCACATAAAAGCTGTCTCTGGAATACCGGGACAGAGCTTTTCCCATGAAGGACTCTGAATTTTCCCCATGATAACCCCACGCCGTATCATAATAGTTGATGCCATTCTGCATGGCGATATCTACCATACGAAGCGCGGCAGCTTCATCAATCCTTCCGTCATCCCCGTTGATTACAGGCAGGCGCATAGCGCCAAAGCCAAGTGCGGACAGCTTCATTCCATGAAAATCCCTGTAAATCATATGCTGCACCTCCTCCTAAAACGAAGTTTTAAATGTTGATTTACTGTTTTCGGATGACGATTTTGTAAATTCGGCACCTGCGATGCCGAAAACAAAATCTGTCTCCTCTTTTTCATTCGTTTTTTCATTGTTATTATCTATCATCACGCCTTTATGGATCCGGCCATAATTCTTTCCACGTCGGCGCGCCGCTCATAAAGCGTACATCCGCCGGGATGATCCTCCAATAAATACCCGCCGTTCCTGAGTTCCCGGAACAGGCGGGAGTTCATTGCTTCCCTGAGCGAAGTGTCCCGGACGTTGACATCCGAGTAAGGCGAGAACGGGCAAGGCTCTGCGCCGCCATGGCTGTTGATATGGAAAAATCCCCGCCCGGCTGCTACACAGCCGCCGGAACTTTTCTCGTCGCCCGGAAAAGAGATGTAAACCATCTCCGGATGATCTGCGCGCAGACGATCGATTTCACCTTTAAGGTACTCCCGTTCTTTGTCTCCGGGCGCCAGTTCCTCGCTGTCATCAGTTACCGGAACAAATTCCACGAAGATCACTGCCTTGCATCCACGGTCAGAAAGCTTTTGTAAGAAAGTATCTGAAGTTACTTCATGGATATTCTGTGTAGTTACGGTAACGGAAGCACCAAAGATCAGGCCGCGCCTGTGAAGCTCATCCATATTGGCGATCAGTCGGTCGTAGATCCCGCTGCCGCGGCGCGTGTCTGTGATCTCTTTTTCCCCTTCGATGCTCATGACAGGGATCAGATTCCGACACCGGTCCATCAGGTCAAAGTACTGCTCATCCAAATAAGTCCCGTTTGTAAAAATCGGAAAGAGGATCCTCAGCGTATTTCCTGCGGCCTCGATAATATCCCGGCGGAGCATAGGTTCCCCGCCTGCCAGGAGAATGAAACTGATGCCCAGATCGTCTGCCTCCTCAAATATACGGGACCATTCATCACCGGTTAGCTGCCTCACCGGCTCCGTGTCTACGGTGGCATGATTGCAGCGGGAATAACATCCGGCACAGTGCAGATTGCACTTACTGGTGATGCTCGCGATCAGAAAGGGAGGCCTGTGTTCCCCGGCGTCCTCTGCTTTTCTGCGTTTCTTCGACGCAGCCTTGCTGGACGCAGCAAATTTAACCATGAAAGCACTCTCGCGGGGATCTTTCAAAGTTGCCTTAAGTGCATCCGAAACAACGCGCTCAACCCCTTTGGTCATATATTCCTGAATATCGAAATGGTCTTCTGCCATTTTATCTACCTCTTACCTGCCTGTAAAGTATCTCCATTCTGTAAACATTTCAACGTCACGGATGATGCTCTGCCATGAAAAGATCATAAAACAGGTTCCTTCGCTGCAGAGCTCATAAAACGCGGTGCTCCGCGCCGAAAAGGATGATCTTATTGCGTACGACTTCTTTCATGGCAGCAATTTCATAGGGAATAAGGTTCATCAGCGTACCGGCCCCAGCCTGTATGCCCTGATCAATTCCTGCTTTTCCCGCCTTATCCAGGTCCGTAAAAATGTTAACCTTGCAGATTCCCCGTTTTGCCGCTTCCCGAAAATCATTGTCGGAAAGGCCGCTTCCTCCATGGAGCACCAACGGTATTCCGGTCAGCCGGGCAATCCCGGAGATGCGGTCAAAGTCCAGTTTGGGCCGGAACTTATAATCTCCGTGCGCGTTCCCGACTGCAACCGCCAGGGCATCTATACCGGTTTCCCGGACAAAATCCAGTGCCTGATCCGGATCAGTGTAATAATCCGACGGTTTCTCCAGCTTCCCGGCGCCTTCGTTATCGCCCACATGTCCCAGCTCACCCTCCACAGAAGCACCCATGGCATGACAGATTTTCACCATTTCCGCCACATTGGCGAGGTTTTCCCCATAAGACAGGGTAGAGCAGTCATACATCACGGACGTAAAGCCCAGCTTCAGCGCTTCCATGCATTTTTCAAAGGTCAGACCATGATCATAATGGACAGCAACCGGAACCTGAGCCTTTTTTGCCATGGGCACCAGGTATTCCGCCACACGTTCCAGTGACATGGAAGGCAGCAGTATCTCCGCTGTGCCGACAATCACAGGGGCCTGCAGTTCCTCGGCTGTTTCAATGACTGCCCGTGCCATTTCTACATTAACCGCGTTAAAAAAACCGACAGCATAGTGGTTTTTTCTGGCATCTGATAACATCTCTTTCATATTGACAAGCATATTACAGATCCTCCATTGTCTTCCAGCCGTTCTCTATCCGGCGTTTCAGTTCGGCCAAAGGCAGAATGCCTCCTAAGGCGTCATAACTGGCTACGGAGGCAGCGCCTTCCGCAGCAGCCAGTCTTGCGCAGATTTCCGGTGTTTCACCGTTCAGGAGCGCGGTCAGGTAAGCCGCAATACTTACGTCTCCTGCGCCGGTTCCGCTGCATACCGTTTCTGCCTGAAAGCAGGGCTGGATCCCGGCCTGTTCTGTCCAGACTTCCGGATCCAATGACAGATTTTTTCCGATCCGGGCTGCTCTTTCCCGGTTTCCGGTACGATAAACCATACCGGATAAACCGCATTTTACCAGCACAACCGCGCATCCCATCGCCAGGCATTCTGCTGCCAGTCTGTCGGCAGCCTGCAGGATGCCTGGCTGCCGTGTCATATCTCCGCCCGTTTCAGCGAGACTGTTATACAGCGGCCGGTCCAGCATGAAGCACAGTTCCTCAAAGCTGGGCATAAAGAAGTCCGTGTACGGCAGAACTGCACCGAGGATCCCCAGCCAGTCCGCCCGGCCTGCTTCACTCAAGGGATCCACAGCCGCCAGGTCCAGGCTCGTGGCAATGCCAAGACTATGAACATGCCGGAACAGATTAACCAGTTCTTTTCCCCGGCTTTCGTACATCCTCTTCATCACGGGAGGATACCCAAAATGGAAAAGAACTGCTCCTGAAAGGGCTTCATCCCGGACATCCGCCGCGGAAAAAGTATCGTTGGCTCCCGGACTGTGCAGAAAAATACGGTCGATGCCCGGAATAGCCAGTACCACCGAATAGGAAGTAGAGCTTTGGGGATCCACAATCAGACCGCCTGCACCATATCGTTCCAGAATACTCTGTACTATACCGCCAAAAGCATCATTGCCGGTTTTTCCCAGCAATGTCACGTCATTTCCAAGGATTTTCAGCGCCAGCCCGGTATTGGCCACACTGCCCCCGGTATGTACACTGGCCGCTCCCATCTGGATCAGTCTGCCCGGTACCAGCAGCTCGTTTACAGCAGTATATTCGCGCCGATTCGGAAATACAGGTGTGATATCCAGGCAGATATGTCCTGCCGTCACAATTTTCTTCATGCAGATCACTTCCCTCCAATCCTCCAGACAAAATTATATCACCGTATCTATATACTTACTACTCAAAAGATGTCAGATTCTCTTTGCCCAATGAGTGGAAAAAGCTGAACGATCGCAGTCCCTGCAAAACGTTCAGCTTCCATTAAAGAGATAAGGTACCAAAGCTTAAGGGTCGGATTTCATAATTACAGAAAGCCGGACAGTACGGGCTGTTTACTGCTTATATATTTCAGATTCATATCCCCAGGGGAAAACGACTGTGTCATTTTTATCCCTGGAAAGTGTTATTCCGATGTATGATGCCGTAAGACCCATGAAGTCCTCTGCCGGATCATAGGAATAGGACAGATCCCGGTAGCCCAGCAGATTTCCTTCCATATCGATCACGCTGACACGCATATCATAAGAATTGGCGGTGATGGTATCTCCGCTTGATTTACTTGTAAAATCCCCAAACGGTTTCCAGCCGATGATTTCAGAAAAACAGAAGGTGTTTTTGGGAGATTCAAGCAGCGATTCGACATCCTCAAGGGTATAATGGGACCCGTCATTGCCTGGATTACTTTCAAAAGCACTTATTCCAAGCGAGATTGGATCTTCAATTTCCGGACGTTCATAATTGTCGTTTTCAGCCGGTACATACTGATTGTCTTCAGCCGGAGAAAAGGCCAGATCCCCTGCAGCCGGCGTACAGACAGCGTCTGCGTCTGCCATATAGACTATCGGATCTGCTATATCCTCAATATTATAAGTTCCGGCAGATGCATAGTCATCACGACAGGCATTAATTGCAGAAAGATAGTCCCTGCTTTCCAGCTCATCCTGATAGGAAACGATCTTCTCAAAAAGATCGGCAGGCCCTTCAGAGAAGGTATAAGTGTTGTTAATAAGATCTGCCAGATCCTCTTCCTCTTCGAGCTGCACACGTTCTCCAATTACAAATGAAACACTGCCATCAGGCGCTCCATAGGTCATCTTGCAGTTTAATGGCTTTTTTTCTTCCTCGTCATCACTTCCCGGGTCGACCATATCAACGAGCAAAACCGCGGCCGCTTCATCAGGCAGAACAGCAGGAAGCTCATCGGTAAGCAGATATTCTGTCTGCTCCTCCTTGTGGGCAATAATGCAGAGTGGTGATGCAAGCTCATCGACACCATCAATTTTCGGGAAATACTTAGAGCTGTTCTCCCGAAGCTTTCCGGCAAGTGCCTCGGCAGCTTCCTCTTCTGCCGTTACCGGAACGGAAATCAGTGCAGTTCCACAGAATACAGATATCACGCACATCATCGTCAGCGCTGAAATTGATCTGTGTTTCATATCTAACTCCTTTCATACTGCCTGTGTGCTGTTAAAGAGCTGCAGTCAGATCATCCACAAGAACATCATTCATATAGAATTTCACCTGATATTCTCCGGAACATTCTTCCTCTTCGCCGGTTCTGATGATACAGTAGACTTCCTGATTCTCAGGAGCAAGCCTGATCTCTTCTTCGTTATACTCGGCAAGAAGCTGCCCGTCCTTCAAAACTTCGAGTTTTCCGGAAACGGTCATTTCTTCCGCTGCTGCAAACGGGAGATGATAATATAGCAGGCCGCTGGTGCTCGTGCTAAGGTTCATGCTTTTGCCTGCCGCTACAGTGCCATCCACCGTAAACAATATCCCATCCTCAACTGTCGGTGCGAAAATAATCGTGTTGGCCTGAGGAATCTCCAGGGAACTTTCGCTTATTTCAAGCCCCTCAATTGTCCCGACAGTTCCGTCAGAAACAGAATTCTCCCCTCCGGCATTGTCTACAACCACGTCTGCCATTTGTGCTTCATAATCCGCCGGTACATCGAAAAACGCCTTAATCGTACCCACGGCAACAGCGCTGTTGCCCTCAATGGCCACGCCTTCTTCTACAATGGTTGCAGGTTCATATTCCCCCAGATGAATATTCTTTTCATCCATGATCAGCTCTTCCAGCCTGCTGCAGGGAATCTTCCCTTCCGTGATCTTAAATACAGCAGTCACCCACTTTCCGGAAGGCTTCACGAGCTGTGCTTCATACATACCGAGATCCTCTGTCACTTCGGACAGTTCAAACGCAATATCATCCCAATGATATGTTTCCGCCGCGGAAACTTCTTCCGAAGGCTCAGCTGTGGCTGCTGTATCAGCGCCAAAAGCGTACGTTCCCATTGCAGAAAATGAAAATCCAAAAACCATTCCAGTTACTGACAGACGTAATAACAGCTGCTTTCTCATAGTATTGTCTCCTCTCGTGAAGAAATCCGTTTACCTGCTGCACCTTTCCGGATCTGTCAGGATCCCTGTCTCATTTTAACATGCCGGGATATATGATTCAAATATGAATTATTATTATTGCAATATCTTTTTCTGTGGTTTTCGCAGCTGTTCAGTCAGGGTAGGTTACAAAATCTTTCTCCGTTTCCGGTATTTCCCACTATCTTACACACACAACTTAAGGAGGAATGACACATGAAAAGACTTGTTGCGGCAACACTTGCAGCACTGATGGCGACGACCGCTGTTCCGGCCGTCCCGGCAATGGCAGAAGAACCTGTATTCTTTACTGTTTTCAATTCCAATCTTTCCACCCGATACGCTTCCGGTTCTCCCTATACCTTGAACATGACGGATGCAAAGGATATCTACATCCTTGGCGAAGAGTACGGCTATGACATGAGCAATGAGGATTGGGTAAAGGATACCGATTATGCCATCAGTGTAGATGATAAGGTGCTTGGATTTCCTTTCTGCATAGAGGCAAGAGGCATTCTTTTTAACGCTGATGCCATAAAAGAAGCCACCGGTGAAGACTTTGACCCCTCCTCTGTCCAGACGCTGGATGATTTTGACGCTTTCTGCCAGAAGCTGGTGGATGCCGGCATGGAAACCCCGACTTCCATTCTCAAGCCGGACTGGTCTCTTGCCGCTCATTTCCTGCAGCAGGTATATGAGGAGCGCGAAGACGTGCAGGGCTTTGTAGATTCTCTGTACGATGGAACCGCAGACCTGATGAATGATGAAAAGTTCAACGCTCTGATGGATACTTTTGATGTTCTGAGGAAATACAATGCTTTTGCCGACGCTCCGATCACAGCTGAAGACGAACTGGTGCACATGATGATGTCCGAAGGCGATGTTGCCTTCCAGTTCGGCGGCTGCTGGGAGTGGAATGACATTATCGACTATGACTATACCGGTAATGTAGGTATGATGCCGGTTCCCCAGAACATGACGGACCTTGCCACCGGATGCCTGGTCGGCGGTGGTTCCAAATTCTTCTACATTGACAACAGCGAATACACCACTGATGAACAGCGCGCAGCCGCCTGTGATTTCCTGAACTGGCTGGTTTACGATGAGGAAGGCAAATTCTTTATCTCCGATACCTGTGCCTGCGTTTCTCCGTTCAGAAACAACGAAGTACCCTGCACTAATGACCTTGGCGCTTATGTAAAACATTATGTAGATGAAGGAAAACTGATCCCGAACTACGATTATGATCCCGATGATCACTACGCCGTTCTGGGTGCTGTGATGCAGAAATATCTCAACGGAAATATCACCCGCGAAGAACTTGCCGGAGAAATCCAGAACTACTGGGCAGCTTCCACACCTGTCCGCCACGGCTGATCGCAGGGCCGGCTATACCATAAAGAAAAAACAGGACAGGCGGTTTTTACCGCCTGTCCTGTTTTTGGCTGCACATTTTCAAGAGTTCAGAAAAGACACCCATTTTATCATGCGTGATTTCCTGTGTCCCTGCACCAGGCGGCAATCTCAGAAATGAGCTGAAGCGGCAGGTCATCGGAATATGGTATCTGTATAGAACCCTTGCTGTACTTAAACCCATACTCATCCAGCTTCTCAGAAAAGAAAGCAACAGCCTCCGGTCCGGGATAAAGACCTATGTGTTTTTTCTGAGAAGCAAAGTGGATAATATTGTGGCCGCACCACCAGGTCGGCATAGACCATGATATTTTCTCCGCCGCATCCGGCAGTTCGTCCCGGATAGCTTCTCTGACTCTTTGAAGCTGACCTCTTATCCCTTCGTCCTGTGAGAAGATATATTCATCAATCGTTTCAGGCGCTTTTCCACAGTAATGGCTCTGGTTCTCATTTCTGAAGGTACGGCCGCACTTTGGACATTTCCACATCTTATTTCCTCCACTGTTTATCTCAACAGCTGATCTCCGTTCAAAGGAACCACATTCATGGTCTCGACTTCGGTTTTCTACCCACTGCCTTCATTCCTTAGCGCCTGATATATTTATCATCTTCTGGATTTTCTTCCGTGCTGATCAGCCGCTCTACCGTCATATGAAGATCATATTTTTCCCGAAGTGCAGTTATCGTCTCCATCATTGGGCTGGCATGGTGTTCATCAACAGCCATCTGATCTTTCCAGGCATCAATCAACAGGATGCTTTCTGGATCTTCCAACGGAGAATAATATTCATAACGCACATTACCCTCTTCTTTTCTGATAGCATTTACAGTACCTGAAGACAGCATTTCCTCGGCGAAAGCACGAGCCGCACCTTTTTCACCCTTATATCTGATATTTATTACAATCATCGCTTCTCCCTTTTCTACTATATACCACCCATTCCGCTCTGCACTGTTTGCCTCATAGACAATCTCATATGCGTTATAGTCAGCCGATCGTGGACCCATCTTTGTTCTGACAACTGCCTTTTCGTATCTCCCTGTAAATACTGCAGTGGCATATTCCCACTTTCGATTATTTCTGTAATGCGTCAGACGAAAAACACTCTATGGTAGTTTTTATATACTATTCAATTTTATCACAGAATCCGAATGAACAGAAGGTTTATCAATCATATCACCTTCATTTTTTCTATACGATTGCAATTTTCTCCTGCCTGAATTATAGTAAAATATAAAGGAAGAACAGAACAAAAAGGAAACCTTATTATATTGTAATGGTACGCGGTATCCTTGAAAGGTACCTTGGAAAGGAGGCTGAATCATGAAAAAGTATTTGCTGTGTGCTTTACTGGCTGCAATATGGATGACAACTGTCTCTGTCCAGGCAGCACCGCCTTATGCGGTCGGCAGTTCGGGAAGTGATGTTGTCTCAATTCAGAGCAGACTTATCGACTTTGGTTTTCTGTCCGGAACAGCAGATGGTATATACGGACCCCAGACCGAGAATGCTGTCATCGTATTTCAGGTAAAGAACGGACTCAATCCGACAGGTATTGTGGACGATGCAACATATGAGAAACTGCTGGGATCCTCCGGAATAAAGGCATCGGGTGAGCAGCCATTTTATGGGATCTGGTGCCAGGCAGAAAAGAATATTGACAGTGCAGTAGACGGTGCCGATGAACTTTCTTCAAAAGGATATGAAGGTCTTGTCTACGTCACCACTGACTGGTCGAATCTTAACAGTGAGAAGTGGTACGTAGTGACCGCCGGAAGATATTATACAGAAAGTGATGCCAATGCCGCCCTGGCCAAGGTCAGACAGATCTATCCGGACGCATATGTGAAATGGACAGGCATTTATCGTGGAGAGGCTTCAGCATCTGACACAACAACCGGATCTGTCACAACAACCGGCAGCGGAGAAGTACATCAGAATTTTGGGTATGATCTTTATAATGATCCATCCTATGATCCGCGCAGACCGTTTTACGGAATCTGGTCTCTTGCCACGAAAGACTTTGACGAGGCCACACTGTACGCTTCTGAGCTTCATCAGATGGGCTATAATGGACAGGTATTTAACTCGACCAATTACAGCAACCTGAATTCTGAATCCTGGTATGTGGTGACCGCAGGCATGTATTATTCAGAGCAGGAGGCTTTAACTGCACTGAAAAGCTTTCAATATATGGATCCGGAAGCATATGTGAAATTCACAGGGGATTATATAGGAATCGGATCATAAAATATGTCTCCAATAAAAATGTAAAAAAACAGGACTCAGAGTGTTCACTCTGAGTCCTGTTTTTTGCAACATTCATTCGGATTTTTGGTATAATAAAAAGGTGCATCATCATTCATACCGGACGTATTACCTGCCATTCATCTGTGAAAGGAGACATAAGTGAAAAACAATGAGACGAGAAGAATGGGCGTTCAGCTTACAGTATTGGCTGTCCTTCTCCTTCTGACCTGCCTGGTCTACCGGCTTTCGCTGCACAACCGCTTTGTAGACTATATTCCCGTTGATGAAAACCCTGAAGAAAACAGTAGTCTTCAATTTGAATTTGAGGCAGGGGAAGATATCCTCCAGCCGGAAAAGATTCAGCCTCATGATGGATTTGTTGAAGTTCAGTATATTCCACAGAAACCCGGCGACGTTGACGTGGATCTGCGATGGGAGAATGGAGACCCGGAAGGCTCCCGGGAATATGCGGTAGGACCTCTGATGACCGTTTACAACAGAAGAACCGGTGATTTTACCGGAGATAGAATAGTGCTGATTTCCATCACCACATACTTCCTGCTGGCGGCAGCCATCATGATGCGCTGCTTCTTCCGTTCCCGTGGACCGTATTTTTACTCTTATATGACCA
>Ga0310695_10009707_pt1 | contig 14364 bp, 11 predicted proteins | sample RumenRJG_04DNA_FD_203882 | JGI IMG/M metagenome (GOLD analysis project Ga0310695, IMG submission 203882) | Bovine rumen microbial communities from Lethbridge, Alberta, Canada - RJG_04 (v2) (version 2) | ecosystem: Host-associated > Mammals > Digestive system > Stomach > Rumen | place: Canada... | reverse complement strand
CTGTCCAGTCCAATTACTGTGTCATACTCACTATCCTTTGCAGTTGCCATGATAACCGGTATTTCTTCCGTAACCGGAGAGGTCCTCAGCTTCTTTAAGATGCTAATACCGTCTTCTCCCGGCAGCATGATATCAAGAATCACCAGCTCCGGTTTCTTTTCCTTCATCATATCCCAAAAGGCAGCCGCATCCTGAAAGCCGCAAGCTTCAAACCCGGAAGCCTGAAGTGTATAAACCATAAGCTCCCTGATACTGCTGTCATCCTCCACACAATAAATCATATGAAGCCTCCTTCCGCACTTTTATACAAACATGCTATCGCTTGATTGTAAATCCTGTGATCTTTTTCTTGTAAATTCTACGTAATGTTCCTGCCTAAAAAGCGGCTTCCGGTTTTTAGCAGAGGCCGCTACATCTTTAATCATTTATTTTCCAGTGGCCATATCGTTTGCTACCAACCCGTTCTATTCGCCCGGCTTCTTTAAGAACATTAATATATTTCTGCACAACTCGGCGTGTTACTCCCATTTTTTCACCTAACGCTTCCTTCTCATCTTCCATCAGTTCCGCTCTTGCAGTGTCCAGGCTAATGATGAGCTTTCCATCCTCGCACTTGACCAATACCGGATCTCCGATATGGAAACCGGCAGCCTCCAGCCACTGTCCCACCAGTCGGATCGCTGGAACGGATTTGTAGTTGTATCCGCTCATTGCGCAAACCTTCAGTTCCCGTTCGTTCTTCTTTGCCATATGTTTGTCCTCCTTTTTCAATCGTTTGGCTTGAAACAAAACAAACTGCAGATCTCGGATCACTTCCGCATCTGCAGCTTATCTATTCAAATTCCTATTCGATTGTGAGGCTGAACTTTAGGTGGTAGAATTCTTCCCTTCATTCTTGATGCGGTAGTAATCTTCCATCTCCACATCAAGCGTAATATAGGATTCCTTCTTCGGTCTTTGGGTGTTGCTCAAGAGGCACACAGTCTCCACATGCACCGTATGCGCGAACTGATCCACGGGCTGAACGTAATCCAGCTCATATCCGCCCTCTGCCAGCTTCTTCAGATCCCTTGCCAGGGTGGCGGGGTCACAGCTGACATAGACGATGCGTTTGGGAGCGATTTCCAGCATGGTCTGAATGCAGACATCGTCGCAGCCCTTGCGGGGCGGGTCGACGCAGATGACGTCGATCTGCGGATCTTTTCCCTGCGCTTTCAGGTTTTCCACGTAATTCGGGAGGACTTCTTCGGCTTTGCCGACGTAGAACGTGGCATTTTCTATGCCGTTCCGTTCCGCATTCATTCTGGCATTTTCAATGGCCTCGGGAATGATCTCTACACCGTAAACCTTTTTTGCATGGCGGGCCATGAAGAGGGAAATGGTGCCAACGCCGCAGTAGAGGTCCCAGACCGTTTCGCTGCCGGTAAGGCTGGCGCAGTTCAGAGCGAGGCTGTAGAGTTTTTCTGTCTGGCGCGGATTGACCTGGTAGAAGGAAAGAGGGGAGATTCCGAAGGTGACGGATTCCTCTGTCTTCTTAAACTCTGTAGAGGTCAAATTTGCTGCAGCCATGTACGCTGAAGTCGCATTTTCTGCAGTCTTATCTTTGTCCTTCAGTTCTGCAAAAGCCTGGCTCCGCATCACTTCGTGGATATGCAGGGTGTCTATAATATCATCGGATCCCCAGAGGGTACGCAGGGCACGGCCGGTAATGACGTTGGTTCGCTCGGTATTTGTGTTGAGGACGATGGAGGAGACGCCCTCCAGGCCGCGGAGAGCTTCCACGAGTTCCTTTTCGAAGGGAAGGCGATAGTCATTAGCGATGACACATATCATAACCTGTCCGCTGTAGATACCATCGCGGATGAGGATGTGGCGGATGAGGCCTTTTCCGGTCTCTTCGTCGTAAGCCGGGACGTTGTAGGCCTGCATCCAGCTGAGGACTGTCTCCAGAATCTGCCTGTTCTTCGGGCTGCCGATGCAGCAGTCTGTCATAGGGATCACGGTGTGGGAGTGGCTGGCATAGAAGCCGGTCACAGGGCCGTATTTTCCCTGCTGCACAGGAACCTGTTCCTTGTTCCTGTAGTGCCAGGGCTCCTCCATACCGACGATGGAATGCATGACCGCATCAATCTTTTCCGGAGCAAAACCGCCGATCCGGATCAGGTTCTCCCGCACTTTTTTCTGCTTGAAGGACAGCTGTTTAGCATAGTCCAGAGCCTGAATCTGGCAGCCGCCGCAGGTCCTGGCAATGGGACAGCGGGGTTCCACGCGAAACGGGGAAGGCTCCAGGATCCGGTCGAGATGGCCGTAGGCATAGCGGGAGGTCACCTTTGTGACAGTCATTTCGATCGTGTCACCGGGCACTGCGTCTTTGACAAAGATGGCAAAGCCTTTTTTCGCCGGTTTCTTTTTTCCGGTCCCTGCTCCTGTATCCTTATTTCGATCCTGTTTTTGATCCTGATTCCAATCTCTGTCTTTTTCTTTATTTATATCAGAATCTATATCTGTATATTTATCTGCATTTATGTTTTTATTTCTATCTTTATCTTTTTCTGTATCTGTATCCTGTATCTCGTCTGAAATCTTCAGAAAACCGATTCCCTCTCCGCCGCTGCCGATATCCACGATTTTGATCACGGCGCGGTCATTTTTCTGACAGGGCAGATTTTTGGCAGATGCCTGGCTTTTTTGCTTTTTTCTGTTTGTTCCTCGTCTCATGTGACTTCCTTCTAAAAAACGACTATCTCTTCTCCTGAGTGTACATATTCCAGCTGGTCTCCCATGATTTCTTTCATCATATCGAAAGCTGGCATTCCGGTGCAGTGACATGTCACAAACTTCGTGGGATAAGCCGTCAGTTCCCTGGCGATTTCTTTTATTTCAAAAACTTCCTCTTCCCTGTATTCTTTTTTCTTCATCAGATGAAATCCGCTGATGACCAGATCCGGTGCTTTCCCGTACCTCTCGCTGAAAGCATCCATAATGCTTAGAATTCCGCTGTGGGCGCATCCGGACATCAGTATGGTCACTTCGCGCAGGGGTTCTCCGGAAGAAGCGTTATGCATGGGCACATCGCGCAGAGCTGCTCCGGCAGAGGATGTATGCATGGGCAGATCACCGGATGGTGTCTGCTTTTGTCTGACCACCAGAAACTGTTCATGTTCAAATTCGTCGCGCTGAAAATGATCGCCCTTCCGGACCAGAATGCGCTTATTTGTCAGGGGCAGGCTGTGGGTCCTGTTCTTGATTGTAAAGAGCTCCAGTTCATCGTCGATCCTGTGATCACCCTGCAAAAAATGGACCTGGGGAAGCTCAGCAATCTTTTTGTCGATTCCGATATATTCGTAGCGCTCCGGCGCGGACCGCCCGTTGTCCGCATAATATTCACCTGCTGCAGTCTTCTGCATGTAGATTACCGCCTGATCATTGATACCGGCAAAAGGCATAATGCCTCCGGAATGATCATAGTGGCCGTGACTCAGAATGACAGTGTCCACTTTTGCCAGGTCGATGCCCAGTGCCTGAGCATTTTGAAGAGTTTCTCCGGAAGGACCCAGGTCCATCAGCAGCCTGTGTTTTTCTGTCTCTACATAAAAAGAGAGCCCGTGTGCATAAGCACATCCGCTTCGCCCCTCTGTATTCTCAATCAGATTGATGATTCTCATATCTGTCACCTCGTTTCCAGACTTGCTCGAGCTGTACACTCGTGTCTTTTATTATACACTGTCGCTTATCTTTTAAAAGCGCCAGTAATGATTTGCCCCCCCTTTGCGTTTACGTGTTACACGTTTCGTTTACTTGTCGCAATTTTCACGTTCCTTGCCGACGCAATTTACATGTCCCTTGTCTGCGCGTTGCACGTTTACCCGTCGCATTTTACACATCCCTTGTTCCCGTGTTCCACGTCCATGCGCCGCAATTTTCACGTCCCTTTTCTGCACGTTTCACGTTTACGCATCGGGCACTCAATAGTCTCCAAATCTTTTCCTCATATTCTACGGGATTGTTGGAAAATCTGTGATAAAATGGCAGAGCAAAGAACGAAATCGTGTCAGGAACAGAAATAAGAGGGAAGAGAATGCGTTTATTATTTATACGGCATGCGGAGCCGGATTATTCGACGGATACACTGACAGAAAAAGGAAGGCGCGAGGCCGCGCTTCTGGCACAGGCAGCGCCTTCTCTGCAGATGGACCACTGTTTCGTGTCACCACTGGGGAGGGCTCAGGAGACAGCGTCCTATTGTATGAAGGCAGTCGGGAAGACTGCAAAAACATTCGACTGGCTGGAGGAATTTGACGCGCCGGTGGATCTGAACAGGACACCGGAGCTTTTGGCAGCTTATCCCAATGTAAAGCCGGAACCTCCTGCCGGCCTGTACCGGCTGCGCCGGCCCTGGGATATCGGACAGATTTACTACGCGGGACATCCGGAGCTCATGGATTCCTTTGGCTGGCGCCAATCCGAGGTCTATCTGATGTCACAGATGCCCACCCGGTATGACCAGGTCGTAAACGCCTTTGACCAGCTGCTGGCCTCTTATGGATATGTACATGAAAACGGGCTCTACCGTGTCGAGAGGGAAAACAGGGAGACTCTGGCCTTCTTCTGCCATTTTGGAGTCTCCTGCGTGCTGCTCTCCAGACTCTGGAATACCAGCCCTTTCTTTCTGTGGCAGAATCTGGCCATGCCCACATCTTCCGTCACGGAACTGTTCACTGAGGAACGGGAACAGGGCTCAGCCCTCTTCCGCGCCCGCCGGATTGGTGACGTGTCACATCTCTACGCAGGAAACGAACCTATTTCCTTTGCCTGCCGCTATTGCGAAGTCTACAGCGATTTTTCCGAGGAGACAGGAAGACACTGATCCGGTACCAATAATCCGGCTGTTTTCATTCAATACCCGCTTTTCGATAAAGAAGCAGGGCAGAGGCGGCCACGCTGCCCTCTGCCCCCTCCCCGGCCGGCCCGTGTCCGCCGCAGGGCGGAAAATACATTTCACGGGCCGTGTCATATTCATTCCATGGACCGTACACGAATCATGTCAAAAAAAGGCTCCCTTCCGGCTGACAGGCTTTTCTCATTCGCCTGCCCTCCCGGAAAGGAGCGTTTTTTTTATCAGGGATCCTGATAATCAGGAATCTTAATAATTTAATCAGGGTTCCCAGTAAATGGTATTGGGATTTTTTCTGTCGGGCACGATCTCGATCCAGTACTTGTCCGGATCCTCGATAAAATAGATACCTCTTTTCTTATTTTCAAAAACGATGCATCCCATTTTTTCGTGCAGATCGTGTGCGGCCTGCATGTTATCTGTCCTGAAGGCAAGGTGGAATTCATCTCCCAGATCAAGGATATCCTCCTCGTCCCAGTTCCAGGTGAGCTCCAGTTCGTGCATGGAAGCTCCGTGGTCACCCAGCCAGCACTGTGTGTAATCGCTGCCTTCATGGCGGCGGAGAACTTCCAGCCCCAGGGCCTCCTGATAGAATTTCAGAGACCTGTCCAGATTGGATACATTGAAATTGTTGTGAGCAAACGCAAACATATTTCCCCTCCTCATTTCATTTCTTTTTGGCAAAACCGCGGTCCAAAAGGCGATGTGTCAACCGTCAAAATCGATGTGCCGGTCAGTTCTGTCCCCGCTTTTCACTGGTCATACGGACAGTGCGTCTGTCAGCACCATCCCGCTCTTCACCGGTAAAATGGACAGTGCGTCTGTCAGTTCTCTTTCCGCTTTCAATTCAGTTAAGAAGGTTATCTCAGATGTCAGTCTTAAATGGTGGTCTTTCTGACATTAGTGGAGAGGAAGCTCTGGTAGCCGATCCAGCTGTCGCCCACAGTGGTTCCCAGGATGGCTTCCTTGAAAATTTCCATCTTGGCATCGGTGTTGTCGGCAAAGTTGAGGGCAGCCGCCTCGATGATGGCGGGCTTTTTGGGTGAGCCGAATTCGTATTCGCCGTGATGGGCCAGGATACAGTGGCGCACCTCTGCCGCGAGGACGGGTGGAAATCCGTCGATTTCCTTGATCTTTTCATTGATCATCTCGCAGCCGATGACGATGTGGCCGATGAGCTGTCCCTCCTCAGTGTAATCGTTGCGGGGGAAAGCGGAGAGCTCGCGCACCTTGCCGATATCATGCAGCAGGGCGACACTGACAAGCAGGTCCCGCTTCAGAAGAGGGTAGCACTTGCAGTAAAAATGGCAGAGCTGTGTCACTCCCAGGGTATGCTCGCAGAGGCCGCCGATAAAACCGTGGTGCACGGATTTTGCAGCGGAGGAGGTTTTGAAGGCCTTGACAAACTCGGTATCCTCTACAAAGAACATTTCCAGAAGTCTCTTCAGCCAGGTGTTTTCGATGGAATCCACGAACTTCAGGATCGTCCTGTACATGTCCTCGACATTGCGCTCGGAGACAGGCAGGTAATTGGCCGGATCATACTCTCCCTCGTGGCAGAGCCTGGCACGGCGGACATTGAGCTGAAGGTGTCCCTGATAGGTGATGACTTCTCCGGAGACATCGACATAGTCCATCTCTCCGAACTCGCCGATTCCCATGCTGTCGGGATCCCAGATCTTTGCGTCGATTGTTCCGGTCTTGTCCTGGAAAGTCAGGCTTTCATAGGACTTTCCGGCCCGCGTGACCAGGGCCTGTCTTTTTTTGCAGAGATAGATTTCTCTGACGCTGCTTCCATCCGTGAGGTCATTTATATAATGCATTTACTGTTACTCTCTTTCTAATGTTAAATATCTCCTGAAACTTTTCTCTGCTCTCCCGGGAAACTTCTCCCAGGGATTTTGTGTTTCTCAGGTTCCTAAAGGCTTTTCTCTGCTCTCCGAGGAAACATCTCCCGGCGATTTTGTGACTCCCTGATCCAGGAAATCTTTTCTCTGCTTTCGCATCAAAATCTACTGTGCCGCCTACTCTGTCGCGACATTCACATTTATACTCTCAAATTCCCCGCCCTTGCGCCGCATGATGTGGAGCGCGATGTTCTGGCCGGGATCGGTATCCTCCAGACTCATAATGAGGCCTGCCATATTGTCGATTTCTTTGCTGCCGTATCCCACTATGACATCTCCTTTCTGGATGCCGGCTGCCATCGCGGGAGAATCGTCCTCGACTCGGGTCACCCAGATTCCTACGGGAATGTCATTCGCCTTACTGATTTCCTCGGTGACATTAATTCCGCAGATGCCCAGAAATGCCTTTTCTCTCCCGCTTTCCAAACGGCGGATGATAGGTGTCATCTCCGAGATTCCGACAGCGCAGAGCATGTTTGGGATATTGCCGTCGCTGTAGCGCATGTCGATCATTCCCACAACCTGGCCGTCCAGATTGATGAGAAAACCGGTCGCCTCCCTGCTCCCGTAGATATCAGTCGTAAGGGAGTACAGATTGTTGTCCAGTATCTCCAGGTTCACGTCCGCTGCCGTCACATTTCCGTATATGACAGACCCGTAAGTTCCGGTGGGACTGCCAATGGCGATCACCGGGGCACCTGTTATGATCGATCCGGCTGATAATCCCAGAACAGCCTCGCTGATTCCTGCCCGCTGCTCCGCCGGAATGGCATTCATTGGTACAGAAAGCACGGTGATTCCCGTCGTGGGGTCCGAACCCGCGATTTCCGCCTCCGCCTCGGCGCCGTCTTTAAATGTCACAAGGATCCTGCTGGCGTCTTCTACGCTCTTGCTGTGTACGAGAACGTAAATGGTAGACGTCGTTTTTTTCGTCACAAGTCCCGAAACGGTGTCTTTATTCTCATAGGAATCATTGAACCAGTCAGTGTCAGATGTGATTCCGGAAACAGCTGCAATCATACCGCTGCTGTCAGCCGCCAGCTGCTGAAGAGAGGCACTGATTCTTTTCTGCTGCTCCACACCTATGATTTTCTCATCCAGCAGACTGTCCAGTTCGTCTTCAATCCGGGCCTTTTCCTTTGTGGCCTCCCTCTTCCGCTCATTTTCCAGCATTTCCTCCGGCGTGAGTTCCTCGCTTTCGGAAGTCTCGGGAAGAGTCACAGTCATTGTCTCTTTTTCGCCGGGATTTACTATATTGTTGATGATCGGCAGAAGAATGGCAAAGACAATGCAGGAGACGACACCAAACAAGACGGCAACCGCCATCGTTTCCCTGGCCCTCTGCATGAGCTTTTTGCGGTTCATGGGCCGCTTTTTGATTTCCTCATGCATGAAATCGACAATGTTCTCAGTGTCCGCCTCTGTCGACTTTATGATCTGCTCCGGTTCTGTCCCGGGATTGTCTTCCGGGTGTTTTTTCCTGCTCTTCTTCCCGGAAGCATCTTCAGCAGAAGATTTCCTGCTCTTCCTGGCAAGGGGTTCTTCCATATAGTTTTCCCTCTTATATTGAGATGCCGCTCTTACAAGGACTTTACCCCCGACCGGGCCGTGTCCGCCGCAAGGCAGAAAATACATTGTCAAACCGATGCGCAAAACCCCCGCGGAGCGTATTCCTCTGCGAATACATTACAGTTACGGTCCATCTGTTTCCTGGAGCGTCTTTTGTGCATTGCTGTCGAGGCAGGCCTTGAAAAACGCCGGTACTTGCTTTTTGCAAGCCATCGCGCAGCAAAAAGCTGAGGCTCTGTTAAACAAATAACTGTACATTATGCGATGGATTTCTGCTTGAGAGCAAGGAAGAAAACGCAGCTGTACCGAGGTACAGCGAGGCTTTCTGACACAGCTATCGAGCAGAAATACAAGCAGAATGGACAGATTAATGTTTAACAGCGCCGTAATATCCGCTGCGTTTTTCACGGAGCGGGAGCGTCCCACCGAAGCAGTGATGCACAAAAGGCGCATTGTTTTCAGCAGGGCCTGAACTGTAACCCGCCCGCGAGTCCTGTCTTTTTACAGGTTTTCTACCTGCCAGTCGATGGGTTCGACCCCGTTTTTTTCCAGAAAAGCATTGCATTTGCTGAAATGGCGGCATCCGAAAAACCCCCGGAAGGCGGACAGGGGGCTGGGATGCGGCGCCCGCAGGATCAGGTGCCCGGGATTTGTCAGCATAGGGGCCTTAGCCTGTGCCGGACTCCCCCACAGCATATAGACAATCGGTCTCTCCTGTGCATTTACAGCTTTGAGTATGGCATCTGTAAACTGCTCCCAGCCGTGTCCCCGGTGGGAATTGGCCTCATGCGCCCGCACAGTCAGAACCGTGTTCAGAAGCAGCACCCCCTGCCTTGACCACTTGATCAGATAGCCGTTATCCGGAATATAGCACCCCAGGTCATCATGAAGTTCCCTGTAAATATTTACAAGAGACGGTGGAGCCGGGCAGCCGGGGCGGACCGAAAAGCACATACCGTGGGCCTGTCCTTCGCCGTGGTAGGGATCCTGTCCAAGGATCACTGCCTTGACACTCCCCAGAGGTGTCTCGTGAAGAGCATTAAAAAGATCCGGTGCGGGCGGGTAGATTGTCCTGGTCCGATATTCCTCCTGCACAAAAGCAAAGAGGTCTCTGTAGTAAGGTTTCGAGAATTCCGGCCGGAGTGCCTCCAGCCAGTCTCCGCTGATTGCTGCCATCTTTGACGCCCCCTGTCTGCACTGTATTTACAGGCGCATTATATCTGAAACCCTCTCCGGATACCGCTTTTTGTGCCGCGGTGCCGCAGGCTCAGATTTCTTCCTTTTTTTCTTTCTCCGTAAATGCTTCCAGTATTCCCCTGACATAGCGATAGGTCCGGGCAGAGGATTCTATATTAAGCCGCTCGGCAGGTGTGTGTATGTCTTCGATATCAGGCCCTATAGAGATACACTCAAGGCCGGGGACCTTGGATGACAGAATACCGCATTCCAGGCCTGCATGGATGATATCAACAACCGCCTCTTTTCCCGTCACCTGTTTGTATATCTCCTTTGCAGTCGCGCGGAAATCCGACTCGGTGACAAACTCCCAGGCGGGATACATTCCGCGCACCTCAGTGGAAGCTCCAAATACCTCTGCCAGGCAGGTGACCTTGTCCATGACCATATGCTTCCGGGAATTGACATTGCTTCTTATGAGAGAATGTGTACGGAATCCCTCTTCCGACATCTCCGCAATTCCAAGACTGAGAGAAGTGCGGGGGATATCCCTGTATCCGGGCATATAATCAATGACACCGTTAGGAAGGATCATCAGGAAGTTCACAACGCGCATGCTGTCTTTTCGCGTGAGGACACTGCGCCGTTCGTCCATATCCTTCCCGGTGAAGGTGACCGTGATCTCAAGACCGGGATCTGCCGCCTTATATTCCGCTTTCACTTCTTTTGCGAAAGATTTTACGGCTGCCAGAATCTCCTTTCTCCTGATTTTTCCTTTAAAGAGAATTTCTGCCCTGGCGTTTCTGGGAATCGCGTTGTCGCGCTTGCCCCCTTCCAGACTGCAGAGGAAATATTTCCCTTCCCTGCTGAGCCTGTGTAAGAGGCGCGCGAGGATCAGGACCGCGTTTGCGCGTCCCTCTCCTATTTTATCGCCGGAGTGGCCGCCGTTGAGGCCGCTGACCGAAAGTGTGACCACCATGCCTGTCTTTTCTTTGCGCTTTGCGGGCAGGGTGCATACCAATTCGGCTCCGCCTCCGCAGGAAGCTGTGATGATGCCTTCTTTCTCTGAATCTATGTTGACCAGCCTGCGGCTCCTGAGTGAGGAGAGATCAATTCCCGCCGCTCCCAGAAGACCGACTTCTTCATTCACTGTAAATATGCATTCCAGAGGAGGGCACTTGAGTGAGTCGTCATCCAGCAGTGCCAGCATGATCGCCACAGCGATTCCGTCATCTCCGCCCAGAGTCGTGCCTTCAGCACTGAGCCACACTCCGTCGGTCACCAGGGTAATCGGCTGGGTATCCATGTCGAGATCCAGGCCTTCCTCTTTCTCGCAGACCATGTCGACATGGCCCTGCAGAGCCACGGGTTCAGCGTCCTCGAAGCCAGCCGAACCGGGACGTGAAATGATCAGATTTCCCAGCTCATCCCTTATATATTCCAAACCGCGCTCTTTGGCAAAGTTTTCCAGATAATCACTGATTCCATCTGTATTGAAGGAACCGTGTGGAATAGCCGATATCTCCCTGAAGAATCTGAAAACATCTGCAGGCTCAAGAGAATCCAGTGAAACCTGCCCGGCAGTCTCTTCCGGATCATTCTCCTGGTTCGTGGAGTTTTTCTCCTCAGCGTCAGCCTCTTCTGCAGTTTCTTCCATAGTATCTGTTCCGGCTATGGTTTCTTTCACAGGCTCAGAGGCTTCTGCCTCCTCTTCAGGTTCTTCTGCAGATTCTTCCGCGGCTTCTTCTACTGTCTCAGCTGTGAACTCGTCTGCAGGTTCTGCCACTGTCTCTGCTGCCTGCTCAGATTCCCCGGTTAAGGATTCCCCAGTTATGGATTCCTCTGTTATGGATTCCTCTGTTATGGATTCCTCTGTTATGGATTCCTCTGTTATGGATTCTTCTGTTATGGACTCCTCTTTCACAGATTCTTCTGTTATGGATTCTTCTGTTATGGACTCCTCTTTTACAGATTCTTCTGTTATGGATTCTTCTGTCATGGACTCCTCTTTTACAGATTCTTCCGTTATGGATTCCTCTGTAGTGGAATTGTCTGTTACAGACTGCTCTGCTTCCGGGCTTGCAGCCTCCTGAGTTTCAGTCTCATTTTGTTCATCAGCCTGTTCCGGGAGCAGGTTCTTCTCTTTGCGAATTCCCATGATCCGCTCTATCCAGTTCTTTTTCTTCCAGGCCATGTCTCAATCCTCTCTATATGAAAACGAAAAACGAAGTTGTATGGAAAACTTGCAGGTTGAATAAAAACCTGCAGATTGTGTGGAAGCCTGCGGGTTATATAAACCTGCAGATTGCAGGGAAACAGGGCGCTGACTTACAGACGTACGGGAATGCCTTTGGAATGAAGATATTCCTTCACCTCGCGGATCTCCAGCTCTTTAAAATGAAATAGCGAGGCGGCCAGGGCAGCGTCGGCTCCGCCCTCTGTGAGTGCTTCGCGGAAGTGTTCAAGTGTTCCGGCTCCGCCCGAGGCGATCACCGGAATACCCACCGCATCTGAAATAGCACGTGTCAGCTCCAGATCATATCCGTTTTTGGTTCCGTCGCCGTCCATACTGGTGAGAAGGATTTCTCCCGCACCCAGCTGCCGGGCCCTGACAGCCCATTCGACAGCATCGATTCCCGTATCGATGCGTCCGCCGCTGCGGTAGATGGTCCAGCCCCTGCCCGACGGCCTGCGTCTGGCATCGATCGCCACCACAATGCACTGGCTTCCGAATTTTTCCGCGCCTTCCGCGATCAGTTCAGGCCGGTTGATGGCTGCGGAATTGATGGAGATCTTGTCGGCCCCCTCGCGCAGGATCGCGCGCATATCTTCCGTTGTGCGGATTCCCCCTCCCACTGTGAAGGGTATAAAGACTCTCTCGGCAACTCTGCGGACCATATCCGCCACTGTTGCCCGCGCGTCGCTGGTCGCGGTAATATCCAGAAAGACCAGCTCATCAGCTCCCGCTTTGGAATAGGCCTCGCCAGCTTCCACAGGGTCGCCCGCGTCGCGCAGAGAGACAAAATTCACACCTTTTACTACTCTTCCCCTGTTGACATCCAGACAGGGAATGATTCTTTTCGTCAGCATATCCGTGATTCTCCTAACCAGCAAAACAGTCAATGACCATCAGGTCGATGATCTTTACTCCACGCCCTGCACTGCCATGAAATTCTCAAGAATTCTCATCCCCACTCTCTCGCTTTTTTCCGGATGGAACTGGCAGGCAAAAAGATTCCCATGCTCCACGGCAGCATCAATGCTGACTCCGTATTCTGTCCTGGCCGTCACATCATCGGGATCACCCGCCTCCAGATAATAAGAGTGTACAAAATAGACATAGGATCCCTCTTTAAGTCCTGCAAAAAGACGGCTTTCTCTGGGGAAAGACAGATCATTCCATCCGATCTGCGGAACCTTGCGCCCGTCTCCGTCAGGAATGCGTCTGATCTTTCCCGGAAGAAGTCCCAGCCCCCGCACGCCGGGGCTCTCCTCGCTCTCCTCAAAGAAAAGCTGCAGTCCCAGGCAGATCCCCAGAAACGGAGTCCCTCTGCGGACCACTTCCTGTATAGTATCTTCAAGTCCCAGCCCCCGGATCCGCTGCATGGCATCCCCGAAAGCACCGACACCGGGCAGAATGACATGGTCAGCCCTTAGAATGGTCCCGGGGTCTGAAGTCACCACGACATCATGTCCGAGAAAGCGGAGCGCGTTTTCAACACTCTTGATATTACCGGCATCATAATCTATGATCGCTGTCATCTGTCATTCTCCTCTGCCGGCAATTTTTCATTGTGCCGGTTATTTTCACAGACATTCCCGCCCGGATTTCCGGACAGTTGTGTCAGCTGTTTCAGCTGCCGGATCCGCTGTGGTCCAGTTCAAACCAGAAAGCGACTCCGTTGTCATAGTTTTCCACTCCATAAGCTCTGTGGTGCAGGTCCATGATCGCTTTGACTATGGAAAGTCCCACACCGGATCCCCCGTAGGCCCTTGTCCTCGCCTTGTCTACTTTGTAGAACTTCTCCCAGATGTGAGGGAGGGATTTTTCGGGAATGGGTCTTCCTGTATTGAAGACAATAACGCGCACCCTCTCTTCGATGATCTGACAGCGGATATCGATGACCTTCTCCGCAGCCCCTTCATATCCCTGAGTCCCCTCCTCTTTCCTGGTGCCGTCGCTGCCGTCACCGCCGTAACTGACATCAACGCTGGAAGGAAAATCGACATGATGGAGGGCATTGCTGTAATAATTCTGGAAGACTTCCTGAATGAGGAAAGGATCTCCCCATACAAAGACCGGCTTGTCCTGTTCAAACCGCAGGGAGACATTTTCCTGCTGGGCAAGGAGCGATGCGCTCTCCAGATAATTCCGGATCATATCCGCTATGTCAAAGTTCTCCATGGAAACGCTTCCGTCTCCGAATTCCAGCTGGTTGAGCATGAGGACTTTCTGTACGATCATGTTCATTTTTTCCGATTCATCGATGATCGTATCCAGATAAAATTCCCTGGATTCGGGATCATCCGCGATCCCGTCCTGAAGTCCCTCTGCATAGCCCCTGATCAGGGCGAGCGGGGTCTTGAGCTCATGGGTGACATTGGCAAGGAAGTCCTGCCTCATCTCCTCTTCACGGTTCCGCCTGTCCAAATCCCTCTGCAGGTCATTGTTGGCGGTCCTCAGAGCCGCTATGGTCTCCTCCAGCTTCTGTGACATGTCATTCATATTTTTTCCCAGGATGTCCAGTTCCGACCTTCCGCTCCCGTCATATTTGGCGCTGAAATCCAGGTTAGACATGCGTACCGAAATATCGGTGA
>Ga0310695_10009706_pt1 | contig 14365 bp, 9 predicted proteins | sample RumenRJG_04DNA_FD_203882 | JGI IMG/M metagenome (GOLD analysis project Ga0310695, IMG submission 203882) | Bovine rumen microbial communities from Lethbridge, Alberta, Canada - RJG_04 (v2) (version 2) | ecosystem: Host-associated > Mammals > Digestive system > Stomach > Rumen | place: Canada... | reverse complement strand
TGATGATACTCATCCACACAAACCAGGCCTTGAACGAGTGTTGCAGACCCAGTGTCAAATCGTCGGGAGGCATGATATGACCGATGTAGGCTGTGGCGTAGGCACCGACAATACCCATCGCAGAGGAGAAAATAACGAGAAACGGCATGATAGAGATCATACCGGCTATTTTCGGCAGGATCAGGTAACTGGCGGAGTTTACACCCATGATCTCCAAAGCGTCAATCTGTTGCGTGACACGCATGGTGCCAATCTCTGAAGCGATGTTCGAACCGACTTTTCCAGCCAGGATCAGACACATGATGGAACTGGAGAACTCCAGCAGCATAATTTCACGGGTGGTGTAGCCACTGACCCAGCGCGGCATCCAGGGGCTCTGGATGTTCAGCTTCATCTGGATGCAGATGACGGCACCGATGAAGAAGGAGATCAGCAGGACGATTCCAATGGAGTTGACGCCCAACTGTGCCATCTCCTTGATATACTGCTTGAAGAACATTCTCATACGCTCTGGTCGTGAGAATGTGCGCCCCATCAATAGCAGATATTGACCCAAGGTGGTCAGCCAATTATAGATCATAAATCCTTATTTGTGCGTAATTTGGTTGCAAAATTACAATAATTTTCTAACACAAAGACACAGAGACACGTAGATTTTTAATAAAAAAACAAAAATCTCTGTATCTCTGTTGCTCTGTGTTCCATTTTTTTATATAACTTTGCATCCGATTATGGAAGAACAGCAAGAGATACAACAACCGCAGGAGCGACTGGTGCTCCGTACGGAGGGATTGGTGAAACGCTATGGCAAGCGGACGGTGGTGAATGATGTGAGCTTCGATGTGAAGCAAGGCGAGATCGTCGGTTTGCTGGGACCTAATGGTGCAGGAAAAACCACGTCTTTCTATATGACGACGGGTTTGATTGTACCAAATGGCGGACATATCTTCCTCGGTGAGGAGGAAGTGACGAAATATCCCGTCTACAAACGTGCCCGTGCTGGTATCGGCTATCTGGCACAGGAAGCCAGCGTATTCCGTAAGATGAGTGTAGAGGACAACATCCTCTCTGTGCTGGAGATGACGGGTAAGCCCCGTGACTACCAACTGAATAAACTGGAGGAACTGATCAGTGAGTTCCGCCTGAACAAGGTCCGCAAGAACAAAGGTGATCAGCTCTCTGGTGGTGAACGTCGTAGAACAGAGATAGCCCGTTGTCTGGCTATCGAACCGAAATTTATCATGCTGGATGAGCCTTTCGCCGGTGTGGATCCGATTGCGGTAGAGGATATCCAACAGATCGTATGGCACTTGAAGTACCGGAATATCGGTATCCTCATTACCGACCATAATGTGGATGAAACACTCGCTATCACGGACCGTGCCTACCTCTTGTTCGAGGGCCGTATCCTATTCCAGGGAACCCCGGAGGAACTGGCTGCCAACAAGATCGTGCGTGAGAAATACCTGACGGAATCGTTCGAACTCCGTAAGAAGGACTTTCAGTTGTTGGAAGAAGATCGCAAGACGAAAGAGAGTGAGGAGAGTTGATGACGGAAAGTTAAATAATATTAAACTGTCCACTGTCAGCCATCAACTATCAACTAAATTTCGTACTTTTGCACCTCAAAAATTTGCTAGTATATATTTAATAAGGTATAAAAGACGATGAAAATTACATTTGATTGCCCTGATAAGATTAATGGTCTGTTGACGATGACCATTGAGGCAGCAGATTATCAGGAACAGGTAGAGAAGACTCTCAAGAACTATCGTAAGAAGGCTCAGGTTCCCGGTTTCCGTCCGGGTATGGTGCCCATGGGAATGATTAAGAAGCAGTATGGCACCGCCGTGAAGGTTGACGAAGTCAATAAACTCATGGGCGAGAAGCTGTATGAATACATCCGCGAGAACAAGATCCAGATGCTGGGTGATCCCCTTCCCAATCAGGAGAAGCAGGTTCCTCAGGACTTCGAGAAAGACGGTGATCTGACCTTCGTGTTCGACATTGCCGTGGCTCCTGAGTTCAAGGCAGAATTGACGGCAAAGGATAAGATCGACTACTATGCTATCAAGGCTGATGAGAAACTGATCGACGACCAGGTGCAGATGTATGCATCTCAGGCTGGTGAGTTCGTGAAGGCTGATGTGTTCAGTGGCAACGACACCATCACTGGTGATATGCGTGAGCTCGACAAGGAAGGCAACACGAAGGAAGGTGGTATCACAGCAGACAGTGCGATGGTGATGCCTGCCTATATTAAGGACGAGAAACAGAAGAAACTCTTCGACGGTGCCAAGACGGGTGATATCATCACCTTCAACCCCAAGAAAGCCTATCCCGATAACGATGCCGAGGTGGCTGCCTTGCTGAAGGTGCAGAAAGATGATGTGAAGGACCTGAATTCGGACTTCAGCTATCAGATTACGGAGATCCGTCACTTTGAACCCGCCGCCATCGATCAGAAACTCTTCGATCGCGTGTTTGGTGAGGGTACTGTGAAGGACGAGAAGGCTTTCCGTGAGAAGATTGCCGAGACCGTCGCTCCCCAGCTGCAGCAGAACAGCGACTGGAAGTTCCTGCAGGACGTACGTGCCTATCTTGAGAAGAAGGTTGGTGACCTGCAGTTCCCTGAGGCACTGCTGAAGCGTGTGATGCTGCAGAACAATCAGGATAAGGGTGCTGACTTCGTGGAGAAGAACTTCGAGGGTAGCATTAAGGAGTTGAAGTGGCATCTCATCAAGGAGCAGGTTGTGGCCGCTAATAATATTAAGGTGGAAGATGACGACCTGAAAGCTGTTGCCAAGGAAGCCATTCGTGCACAGTTTGCCCAGTATGGTATGAGCAATGTGCCCGATGATGTCCTGGAGAATTACGCAGCTGAGCAGTTGAAGAAGCGTGAGAATATCGAGAATTTCGTGGATCGCGCAATCGACATGAAGTTGATCGAAACACTCAAAAACGTAGTCAAACTGAATCAAAAAGAAGTCACTTTAGCCGACTTCAACAAGTTGATGCAAGAAAAATAAGGATTTTTAGGAAAAAATAACCCCTAATATAGAGAGGTTATCGACTTTTTTGATTATCTTTGTGTCCCAATCGCAAGATAAAAAGGTCGATGACCTCTTTTCTTGTCTAAAACAAAAAGCAAGAAAGATATGAAGAATGACTTTAGAAAATATGCTACTCAGCATTTAGGAATGGACGGTCTGACGCTCGACGATGTGATGAAGGCGCAGGCACAGTATTTGAATCCGTATATCCTTGAAGAGCGTCAGTTGAACGTGACGCAGATGGATGTTTTCTCGCGTTTGATGATGGACCGCATCATCTTCCTCGGTACACAGATCGATGATTATACGGCTAACACGCTACAGGCACAGTTGCTCTATCTCGACTCTGTGGATAGCGGCAAGGATATCTCAATCTACATCAACTCTCCCGGTGGTAGTGTGACAGCTGGTCTCGGCATCTACGACACGATGCAGTTTATCTCCAGCGATGTGGCTACCATCTGTACGGGTATGGCTGCTTCGATGGGAGCTGTCTTGCTCGTGGCAGGCACGGAGGGTAAGCGTTCGGCACTGCCTCATAGTCGTGTGATGATCCACCAACCGCTTGGCGGTGTACAGGGACAGGCTTCTGATATCGAGATCGAGGCCAAGGAGATCCTGAAGTTCAAGAAGGAACTCTATACCATTATCTCCGACCATTCTCACACCCCGTATGACAAGGTGTATGCCGACTCTGACCGTAACTACTGGATGACGGCCGAGGAGGCGAAGGCTTATGGAATGATCGACGAAGTACTGACTCGGAAGAAATAAGACTGGATGAAGAAAGAGTGCTGTTTCTGCGGAAGAAGCGAACGGGAAGTCCGATTGCTGATAACAGGTATCAATGGCTATATCTGTGAGGATTGTGCTGAGCAGGCCTATAGGATTGTTCAGGAGAATCTAACGGATGGTAAGAAAGCCGGTGCTGCCACAGGAAAATATCAGCAGAAAGCTGTTCCCAAGCCTAAGGAGATCAAAGAATTCCTCGATCAGTATGTGATTGGTCAGGATGAGGCGAAGCGCTATCTCTCCGTAGCTGTCTATAACCACTATAAACGTCTGCAGCAGACCGCCAGCGATGACGGGGTGGAGATCGAGAAGAGCAACATCATCATGGTAGGCTCCACAGGAACGGGTAAGACCTTGCTGGCCCGTACCATCGCCAAACTTCTTGACGTGCCTTTTACCATTGTCGATGCGACGGTGTTTACGGAGGCTGGTTATGTGGGTGAGGATGTGGAGAGTATCCTGTCCCGTCTGTTGCAGGTGGCTGATTTTGATGTGGAAGCTGCACAACGGGGGATTGTCTTCATCGACGAGATCGACAAGATTGCCCGCAAGAGTGACAACCCCTCTATCACCCGTGATGTCAGTGGCGAAGGTGTGCAGCAGGGATTGCTGAAACTGTTGGAAGGTACCATCGTGAACGTACCGCCTAAGGGTGGACGAAAGCATCCGGATCAGGATTATATCCATGTGGATACGCGAAACATCCTGTTTATCTGTGGTGGTGCCTTTGATGGTATAGAACGTAAGATTGCCCAGCGTCTGAATACCCACGTGGTGGGATATAACTCTGTACAGAATGTTAGGAAAATTGATAAGGAAGACCTGATGAAATATGTACAGCCTCAGGATCTGAAGTCTTTTGGACTGATTCCGGAGATTATCGGACGTATGCCGGTACTTACCTATCTGAATCCGCTTGACAGAGCTGCTCTGGAACGTATTCTGACGGAGCCGAAGAACTCAATAGTCAGACAATATCAGAAACTGTTTGAGATGGATGGCGTCGCACTGACTTTTTCCAAGGAAGCACTTGATGCAATGGTTGATAAGGCCGTGGAATTTAAACTGGGTGCCCGTGGATTACGTTCCATCGTAGAAAACGTTATGATGGATTCCATGTTTGATCTGCCTTCCAAGAAAGTTAAGAAATTTGAAGTAACAGGCGACTATGTCCGGAAACAGCTGGATAAGTCTTACCTACAACAATATGAAGCCTAAATAACTAAACAGATATGAGCGAAAAGATCAATTTGACCGAAGCCCTCAAGAAATACTTTGGATTTGACAAGTTCAAAGGCGATCAGGAGCGTATCATCCGAAACCTGTTGGATGGGAAAGACACTTTTGTGTTAATGCCTACTGGAGGCGGTAAGTCTCTGTGTTATCAGTTACCCTCATTATTGATGGAGGGGACAGCCATCGTAATATCCCCCCTGATTGCACTGATGAAGAATCAGGTGGATGTCATCACGAACCTGAGTGAACACGAGGGCACGGCTCACTATCTGAACTCATCGTTGAATAAGGCTGCCATCGATCAGGTGAAGGCTGATATCCTGGCAGGTTATACGAAATTATTGTATGTGGCGCCGGAATCCTTGACGAAGGAAGACAACGTGGAGTTCCTGAAGTCTGTCAAGATCTCGTTCTATGCCATTGATGAGGCCCACTGTATCTCGGAATGGGGACACGATTTCCGTCCTGAGTACCGTCGTATTCGTCCGATTATCAATGAGATAGGACAGGCGCCTGTGATAGCACTGACGGCGACGGCTACCGATAAGGTACGCAGTGATATCAAGAAGAACCTTGGTATTGTGGATGCTGTGGAGTTCAAGAGTTCATTCAACCGTCCGAACCTTTATTATGAGGTGCGTCCCAAGACCAAGGAGGTGGATAAGGATATTATCAAGTTCATTAAGCAACATCCTGGCAAGAGCGGCATTATCTATTGCCTGTCGAGGAAGAAGGTGGAAGAACTGGCGGCTATCTTGAAAGCCAATGAAATCAAAGCCGCTGCCTATCATGCAGGACTGGATTCCGCCACCCGAACGCAGACGCAGGATGATTTCCTGATGGAGAACATCGATGTGATCGTAGCGACTATTGCCTTTGGTATGGGTATTGACAAACCCGATGTCCGTTTCGTGATCCATTATGATATCCCCAAGTCGCTGGAAGGCTATTATCAGGAGACTGGTCGTGCAGGTCGCGATGGTGGCGAGGGACTGTGTGTCGCTTTCTATTCTAATAAGGATCTGCAGAAACTCGATAAGTTTATGGAGGGTAAGCCTGTGGCAGAACAGGATATCGGACGCCAGTTGCTTGTGGAGACTGCCGCCTATGCAGAGACGAGCGTCTGTCGTCGTAAGATGCTGCTCCATTACTTTGGAGAGGTGTATCCCAAGGACAATTGCGGCAACTGTGACAACTGTCTGCATCCCAAGACGAAGATTGAGGCCAGTGAACAGCTGGTGACAGTTCTCAATACCATCCTCGCTATCAAGGAGAATTTCCGTTCCGACTATGTCATCGATTTCATCACTGGTAAGGAAACGGACGAGATCCTGGCCCACCACCACGATGAGCAGGAGATGTTCGGTGCTGGTGCTGATGATGATGAGAAAGTTTGGAACCCTGTGATCCGTCAGGCTCTAATTGCAGGCTATCTGAAGAAGGAGGTGGAGAACTATGGTCTGCTGAAAGTGACCTCTGCGGGTAAGAAATTCCTGAAAAGTCCCTCTTCGTTTATGATTGTGAAGGATGCTGAGTTCTCTGAGGATGATGAGGCGATGGAACCCGAGGGCGGCATTAGTGCCCTTGATCCCACGTTGAGTGGCATGCTTAGGGATCTGCGCAAGAAGGTGTCGAAGCGAATGGAGCGTCCGCCTTATGTCATCTTCCAGGATGTGTCTCTGGAACAGATGGCTACTGATTATCCTGTGACACTGGAAGAGCTGAAGAACATCCAGGGCGTCGGAGAGGGTAAGGTGAAACAGCCCTATGCCAAGGAATTCGTGGATCTCATCAAGAAATACTGCGAAGAGAATGGTATCGAACGTCAGACAGATATGCGTGTTCGTACGGTGGCAAAGAAATCGATGCTGAAGGTGAAGATTATCCAGAGTATCGACCGTCAGGTGGCCCTCGACGATATTGCCACGGCACAGGGTATCGATTTCGATGAACTGTTGGACGAGGTGGAGGCCATTGTCTATAGTGGTACGAAACTGAACATCGACTATTTCCTCGACGAGGTGATGGATGAGGATCATGTCGATGAGATCTATGACTATTTCTGTGAGTCGGATACCGATAAACTGAGTGTGGCTCAGAAGGAACTGGGAGATGAGTACTCCGAGGACGAGATTCGTCTGGTGCGCATCAAATTCCTCTCGGAAATGGCCAATTAAGTGTTAAGAATGAAGAGTTAAGAGTTAAGAATTAAGAAAAATGTCCGACGGCATGGATTTTCTTAATTCTTAATTCTTCATTTTTAATAAAAATGAGTACCTTTGCACGCAATATTTTAAAAAAGGTATATTTATGGCTTCATTTATTGCAGACAAAATCGTGATGGACGGCCTTACTTTCGATGACGTCCTTTTAATTCCGGCTTATTCTGAGGTACTTCCCAAGGCAGTTGAGTTGAAAACCCTTTTCTCCAGGAACATCCAGTTGAATGTCCCGTTTGTGACGGCGGCAATGGATACGGTGACGGAGTCGCAGATGGCTATTGCCATCGCCCGCGAGGGAGGTATCGGCGTGATCCATAAGAACATGTCTATCGAGGAACAGGCTCGTCAGGTGGCTATCGTGAAACGTGCTGAGAACGGCATGATCTATGATCCTATCACAATTCCTCTGGGTTCTACAGTGGCTCAGGCTCTTGACATTATGTCGGAATATCATATCGGCGGTATCCCCGTCGTCGACGATGACAATCATCTCGTAGGTATCGTCACCAACCGTGACTTGCGCTTTGAGCGTCGTCTGGATCGTCCTGTGGATGAGATTATGTCTAAGGATCATCTGGTGACGACCCATCAGCAGACAGATCTGATGGCAGCCGCAGAGATCCTTCAGCAGAACAAGATTGAGAAACTGCCCGTTGTGGATAAGGATAACCGCCTGGTAGGTCTCATCACCTATAAGGATATTACCAAGGCCAAGGATAAACCGATGGCATGCAAGGATGAAAAGGGTCGTCTGCGTGTAGCTGCCGGTGTGGGTGTGACGGCTGATACTCTTGACCGTATGCAGGCACTGGTCGATGCTGGCGCTGATGCGATTGTCATCGATACTGCCCATGGTCATTCGAAGTCTGTGATTGAGAAATTGGTAGAGGCCAAGAAGTCGTTCCCCAACATCGATATCGTTGTCGGTAATGTGGCTACTGGCGAAGCTGCCAAAATGCTTGTGGAAAATGGTGCTGATGCCGTGAAAGTGGGTATCGGACCGGGCTCCATCTGTACGACCCGTGTGGTGGCTGGTGTGGGTGTTCCCCAGCTGAGCGCCGTCTATGATGTCTATAGTGCCCTGAAGGGAACGGGCGTTCCACTGATTGCCGATGGTGGTCTGCGCTATTCTGGAGATATCGTGAAAGCTTTGGCTGCCGGTGGCAGTTGCGTGATGATCGGTTCTCTCGTAGCTGGTACTGAGGAGAGCCCTGGTGATACGATCATCTATAACGGCCGTAAGTTCAAGAGCTACCGTGGTATGGGTTCTCTGGAAGCTATGGAACAGAAGCACGGCTCTAAGGATCGCTACTTCCAGGGTGACACCCAGGAGGCCAAGAAACTGGTTCCCGAGGGTATCGCCGGACGTGTGCCTTACAAGGGTACGGTTCAGGAGGTGATCTATCAGATGGTCGGTGGCCTGCGTTCTGGTATGGGCTATTGTGGTGCTGCTACGATTGAGAAGCTGCATGAGGCCAAGTTCACCCGCATCACCAATGCCGGCGTCAATGAGAGCCATCCGCATGATATCACGATTACCAGTGAGGCACCTAACTATTCAAGACCCAACGACTGATGAAACGTACAATTCTTACTTCCGTCCTGGGAATGGTGGCTGCCTTGACATTCGCCCAGAGTGATCCTGTGGTGATGACTGTCAACGGTCTGCCTGTGACGCGTTCCGAGTTTGAGTATTCCTATAACAAGAACAACAACGACGCTGTGATTGACAGAAAGTCCGTTGCTGAGTATGCAGAACTATATGCAAATTACAAGATGAAAGTGCTGGCAGCTCTGGAAGAACGTCTGGACACCCTGTCGTCTTTTAAGAGTGAGTTCGAGTACTATCGTGATCAGCAGGTGTATCCCACGCTGGCGACAGATGCCGACTTGCTGGTAGAGGCCAGGAAGGCCTATGACCGTGTCAAGGGAAACATCGGAGACCGTGGACTGATACAGCCTGCTCATATCCTCCTCACCCTATCTTCTCAGGCTTCGCCTCAGGAGCAGGCACGTGTCAAACAGCGTGCCGACTCCATCTATGACGCCCTGAAGGCTGGTGCGAAGTTCGACGTATTGGCAAAAGCCCTCTCACAGGATCCGCGTTCTGCTGAGCGTGGTGGTGTTATGGGATGGCTCATGCCGAATCAGAGCTATCCCGAGTTCGAGGAAGTGGCCTTCGCCATGAAGACAGGTGAGATCAGTCGCCCGTTCCTGGCTCCCGACGGCTATCATATTGTCCAGATGAAGAGCAAGAAGGATTTGGAGCCTTTCGAGGAACTGAAGGGACAGATCCTTGCCTCTTTCGAACGCCAGCGTCTCCGTGAGACGATAGCAGAGTTTAAGCTGAGGAAAATCGTGGCTGCTGATCCGAACCTGACCCGTGAACAGGTGATCGAACAGCGTGCCGACTCCATGATGGCTGCCGATCCTGAGATGAAATACCTGATCCAGGAGTATCACGATGGCCTGCTGCTCTATGAAATCAGCAACCGTCAGGTCTGGGATCGTGCCGCAAAGGATGAGGACGGCCTACGTGCCTGGTTCAAGGCCCATAAGAAGGACTACGACTGGGCGGAACCGCATTATAAGGGTATCGCCTATCACGTGAAGGACAAGGCCGATGTGAAGGCGGTAAAGAACTGTGTGAAGCGTCTGCCCTTCGATCAGTGGGCCGATGCACTGCGCACCACCTTCAACCCCGACTCTGTGATCCGTATCCGTGTGGAGAAGGGACTCTTTAAGCAGGGCGACAACCCCACCATCGACCGTTTGGTGTTCAAGGTGGCCAATGCCGAAACGCAGCTTGCTTTCCCCGACTATCCCATCGATGCCGTCTATGGTAAGAAACTGAAGAAACATCCTGAAGACTATACCGATGTGCGTGCCCAGGTGGTGAACGACTATCAGGAGATGCTGGAGCAGGAGTGGATCGACTCCCTGCGCCGTCGCTATCCTGTGAAGATCAATGAAGATGTATTGAAAACTGTAAACCAACACTGATGAGAGTTCTACAGAAAATGATTCCTATTGTGATCCTGGCAGTTCCCCTGCTGGGTTCCGCCAGTTCTGCCAGATATGCAAGCCCTGCAAGTTCTTCTAACTCTGATTCCGACTCCGTATCCATCGGAACAGTGATCGACGAGGTGATCTGGGTGGTTGGCGATGAGGCCATCCTGAAGTCCGAAGTGGAGGTCATGCGTATGCAGGCCGCCATGGAAGGTGTGAAGTGGAATGGGGATCCCGATTGTGCGATCCCTGAGCAGATTGCCGTTCAGAAACTGTTCAAGCACCAGGCTATCATCGATAGTATCGAGGTAACTGATGCCGATGTGGCTGCAGAAGTGGAGCAGCAGATCAACTACTGGCTGGAGATGGTCGATGGTTCCCGTGAACGCTTGGAGGAGTACAAGCACCAGAGTCTCTCCCAGATTCGTAGCGACTTGCGCGAAGATATGAAAGACCGTCAGATGGTGCAGAAGATGAAGATGAAACTCGTCGAGGATATCTCCGTTACACCTGCCGAGGTACGCCGTTACTTCAAGGATCTGCCGGTGGACAGTATTCCCTTCGTACCGACGGAGGTCGAAGTACAGATTATTCAGCTGACGCCGCGTATCCCTCCCGAGGAACTCAACCGTGTGAAGGACGAGTTGCGCGACTATACCGATCGTGTCAATAGGGGCGATGCCAGTTTCCAGACGTTGGCCCGTCTTTATTCCGAAGATCCGGGTACTGCCCGTCGTGGCGGAGAACTGGGATTCACGGGACGTGGTACGCTTGATCCGGCCTTTGCCGCTGTGGCCTTCAACCTGACAGATCCGAAGAAGGTGTCGAAGATCGTTGAGTCTGAGTTTGGCTACCATATCATCCAACTGATCGAGAAGCGTGGCGACAAGGTGAACGTGCGTCATATCCTCCGTAAGCCTGTGGTTTCCGACGAGGAGGTTGATAAGGCCATTGCCCGTCTCGACTCCATTGCCGACGATATCCGTGCAGAGAAGTTCACCTTCGATGATGCAGCCTCCATGCTCTCCGACGATAAGGACACCCGCTTCAGCAAGGGTCTGATGTCCACCAATCAGGCGCAGACGGGACATACCTCTTCGAAGTTCCGTATGCAGGACCTGCCGCCGGAGATTGCCAAGGCAGTCGATACCCTGGAGGTGGGTGAGATCTCTCGTGCCTTCCAGATGATCAACCAGCGTGGAAAGACCGTCTGTGTCATCGCCAAGTTGAAGAACCGCATCGATGGTCATAAGGCGACGGTGACGGACGACTTCCAGGTGCTGAAAGACGTGGTGCTACAGAAACGTCAGAACGACCGTATCCATCAGTGGGTGGTCGATAAGATCAAGAACACCTATACCCGACTGAACGATAATTACAAGGATTGCAATTTCGAATACGAGGGTTGGATGAAGTAAAGATGTGGAAAAGTGAAAGGGTGAAGGGGTGAGAAGGTCTTTCCGATATCTGTTGGTTTTGTTGTGTGTACTGGTGTGCTACACTAGTCTCGATACCTATGCCCAGAAAGGCAAGACCAAGCGTCCTGCCCGTAAGGCAAAGGTACAGGATACCCGCGTCTATCTCGTTCATGCCGACGTGCTCCACTTCGACGAACGTATCAACCCCGATGCTACGATTCTCAACGGTAAGGTGCACTTCACCCATCAGGGAGCGCGTCTCTATTGTGACAGTGCCTATTTCTATGAGGGCAGTAACTCTTTCGAGGCTTTCGGTCATGTGAAGATGTACCAGGGCGACACGCTCTCGCTCCTCAGCGACTACGCCTATTACGACGGTAACGAACAGATGGCCCGTGCCCGTTATAATGTAGTCTTGACGCACAAGAAGACCACGCTCTATACTGACAGCCTCGACTTCGACCGTCTCTACGACAACGCCTATTTCTTCGAAGGTGGAAAGATGGTCGATGGCAATACGACACTTACCTCCGATTGGGGCGAGTACAACACGAAGACTAAGATGTCAGTCTTCAACTATGACGTAAAAATGCAGAGTCCGAAGTTCTATCTGACGACCGACACCCTCTATTACGACACCCGTACCTCCGTGGCCCATATCGTAGGTCCCTCGAACATCACCTCTGGCGACAGCCATATCTACTCCGAGCAGGGTTATTACGACACCAAACAGGAGCAGGCGCGCCTGATGAACCGTTCCGTACTTTCCAACGGTGGAAGGATGATGGTGGGCGATAGTGTCTATTACGACAGTCAGAAGGGATTTAGTCAGGCCTTCCGCAACGTGATCTATGTCGATTCCGTGAACCGCAACAAACTCACGGGCAACTACGGCGAGTACTATGAGGACACGGGCTATGCCATGTGTACCGACAGTGCCGTCGCCATCGACTATTCCCAGGGCGACTCCCTCTATATGCATGCCGACACCTTTAAGGTGGTCACTTTCAACATCGAGACCGACTCCGTCTATCGGAAGATCCACGCCTTCCATCATGTACGGGCCTACCGTATGGATGTGCAGGCCGTCTGTGACTCTCTGGTCTATAACTCCCTCGACTCCTGCATGACGATGTACTACGACCCCATCATCTGGAACTACAACCAGCAGCTGGTGGGCGATAGGGTAGAGGTGTTCCTGCGCGACTCCGTCATCGACCATGCTCATATCATCGACAACTGCTTCTCCATCCAGCAGCTGCGTTCCGACACGGCCTGTTACAACCAGGTGTCGTCGAAGGAGATGTTCGCCTTTTTCAATGCCGGCGAGATCCGTGAGGCCCGCGCCACGGGTAACGTGATGATCGGCTACTTCTTCGAAGAGGGCGACAGCATCCCCATCATCTATAACTACCAGGAGACCGCTGAGCTCCGCATGTTCTTGAAGGATCGCAAACTCGAGAGCGTGTGGACGCCGAAGACCAGCGGTACGATGTATCCCCTCAACCAGATTCCTGAAGACCGCAAACGCCTCCGTGGCTTTATGTGGTATGATTATATCCGTCCTGTCAGTCGTTACGACATCTTTAAATGGCGCGCAAAGAAATGACCGATGTAATCCACCTTCTCCCCGACAGTGTCGCCAACCAGATTGCCGCTGGTGAGGTGATCCAGCGTCCGGCCTCCGTTATCAAGGAGCTCGTGGAGAACGCCGTTGATGCCGGTGCAACCTCCATCCATGTGATTGTGGTAGATGCCGGACGTACTTCCATCCAGGTCATCGACGATGGCAAGGGCATGTCCGAAACCGATGCCCGTCTGTCGTTCGAACGTCATGCCACATCGAAGATCTCTAAGGCCGATGATCTCTTCGCCCTCCGTTCGATGGGCTTCCGTGGTGAAGCCCTGGCCTCTATCGCTGCCGTGGCTCAGGTTGAGCTCTTGACGCGTCGTAAGGAGGATGAGATCGGCACGCATCTCATGCTCGCCGGCTCACGGGTCACTTCCCAGGAACCTGCCTCCTGTCCTGTTGGCAGTAATTTCAAGGTTGAGAACCTCTTCTTCAACGTGCCTGCCCGACGGAAGTTCCTGAAGTCCAACGCCACCGAACTCAGTAATATCCTCGCTGCTTTCGAACGTATTGTACTGGTTTATCCCGATATCCATTTCACCCTCCACCATAATGGTGCCGAGTTGCTCAACCTCAAACGTGGTACCCTGCGTCAGCGTATCACAGATGTCTTTGGTAAGCAGTACAGTCAGGATCTTTTGCCTGTCGAGGTACAGACCGCCATCTGCCGTATCACTGGTTTTGTCGGCAAACCCGAGTCTGCGCGAAAGAAAGGGGGGCATGACTATTTCTTTGTCAACGGCCGCTATATGCGTCATCCTTATTTCCATAAGGCCGTTCAGAATGCCTATGACCGTCTGTTGCCCGAGGGCTCTCAGGTTCCCTACTTCCTTTATTTCGATGTCGACCCCGCCGAGATCGATGTCAATATCCATCCCACGAAGACCGAGATCAAGTTCCAGAACGAGCAGGCTGTCTGGCAGATCCTGCTGGCAGCCGTCCGCGATGCCATCGGTAAGTTCTGTGAGGTGCCTGCCATCGATTTCGATGTGCAGGGCAGCCCCG
>Ga0310695_10009702_pt1 | contig 14375 bp, 10 predicted proteins | sample RumenRJG_04DNA_FD_203882 | JGI IMG/M metagenome (GOLD analysis project Ga0310695, IMG submission 203882) | Bovine rumen microbial communities from Lethbridge, Alberta, Canada - RJG_04 (v2) (version 2) | ecosystem: Host-associated > Mammals > Digestive system > Stomach > Rumen | place: Canada... | reverse complement strand
GTCGTCGTGAATTTTCGAGGATTGTCGGAAGGGCAAATATGCAGAACCGGGGTAAGACTTGGCTGAAGACCATTGCTATCATGGTCGCGGTGATGTTGGTCGCCGCCGCCGCGTTGGTCTTGACGACTGGTTGGACCAGCTCCCCGGATCTGTCGTATCGGAGCGTGGACTATCAGGTCAAGGTGATGGCCAACGGTGACCTGCGCATCACCGAGCATATCGATGTCAAGCTCAAAAACCGTGACAGGCCGTGGCGGCAGCTGTACCAGCGCTATACGCTGGACCCTGACAAACTCACCGCGATCACGGACATCAGCGTGAAGAACACCACCGCCGGGGTGAGCTATTCGCAGGGCGATCCTGTCATCGCCGGTTCGCAGACCGTCTCCCAGTGGGACAGCCAGTATGCAGGGCATTGGTATATCGGTACTGTCGACTCCAGTGACTCGCTGCAACAGTACGATCCCGCCTCCACAACCAACGGCACAGTGGAGCTCGGCTGGAATATTCCGGCGGTCAATGCCGCCGACAGTATCGGCTTCGATATTTCTATGACATTCAAAGGTGTCGCCACGGCATACGACGATGTCGCCGCATTCCAGTGGGAGCCCGTGGGCGAATCAAACAGCGTCCCGATCGGCAAACTGACCGGTACCGTCACCTTCCCGGAGGGAATCAACGAGAAGAACTCGTGGGCGTGGCTGCATTATGAGGGCACATCAACCACTGCGCGCGGCAAGGGCGGGTCGCTCAATTTCACCGCATACGACGTGAAATCCGGCATGTATCTCGATCTTGTCACCATGTACGACGTGTCGGCGACCAAAGATGTCGCCCGTCACGCCAGCGGCGACTACCGTAGCACGCTGATGAGCACGGAACAACGCAAAGAGCGGGAGTGGAACTCGAAACGCAGGGTGGAGGCCGCGCTGCTGATCGCCAAGATTGCGATCGCCGTGATCATCGGCATCCTGATCATGCTCTGCCTAATCATGGCGATCATCCGCAGCAAGCGCAAAGCGGCGTTCCCCCAAGACCCCGGATACCGTCGCGATCCGCCGGATATGAGCCCGAACAATGCCGCGCAGCTCAATGAGGTGCTTGAGCACGTCTCTTCCGATCAGACCCAGTCGCGCGCGTTGAATGCCACCATGTTGTCGCTCGCCTCGAAACACGCCATCAGGATCCTGCCCGGCTCGGCAGCCGCGTATGGCGCCATCGACGTGTCCCATCCGGACGGCGCAACCGTGTCATCCTACGTCAACACCCCGCAGGTAGCGGCATCTGTGACATCGATTCCGTCCTACTACAACGTGACGATCGCCATCGAGCCCGGCAGCTATGACCCTGCGCAACGCGACGCGTTGAACCTGTGCGAGTCGGAGAGCGACCTGCTTGACTACTTGCAGCTGGTGGGCGAACACCACGCGTCCCACGTGTTCGACATGCAACAGATGCGCACCATGATGAATGACTGGGAGGAGGGCGCCAGGAAGCTACAGGACCTGAAACTCAAGTTCACTCTGGAGTATGGCAAGCTCAACGCATCCACCTCATACGGCGGCTGGAGCAATCTTGTGGCTTGCCTGAGCGTGGTGTATGCGATTGTGTGCCACAACATGTTTGCCAGCAACCTGTTCCTGCAATTCGTGACCGTCCTGCCGGTCGCATGCTGCGTCGGCGCGTATATCGGCCTCATACATCAACAGGTGCTTACCGACAAGGGCAAGGTGCTGGCCACCCAGATTGATGCGTTCAAACGCTATCTCACCGATTTCAGTGATTTCAAGGATCGCGGCGCTGCTGATCTCGCCTTGTGGGACCGGTATCTCGTGTATGCGGCGGCGTTCGGATTATCCGAGGTAGTCATGCGGCAACTGGCCCAGGCCGCCCCCGAGCTGTCCGATGCACGATGGCTTGACGAGAACGCCACCGATTCGCTGCTGTACTGGATGTACCGTCCGAGCCTGTGGTCCTTCAGCTTCGGGTCGAATGCGGGTGCTGCGTTCGCCGGTGCTGCGGCAGGTGCCTCGTTCGCACCATCGTCCTTCACCGATCTGGGCGACCAGCTGAGCGCCGGTTTCACACAGGTCTCGGATGCCGCGCAGACCTTGCTCAACCCGTCAGACTCGTCCTCGGGCGGCGGCTTCTCCGGTGGCGGTTTCTCCGGTGGCGGCGGCTTCGGTGGTGGCGGCGGCGGAGCCGGCGGTGGCAGTTTCGGCGGCCGCTGACACCGAGGCGACATACCATGAACATCGTTGGTACTGGCGGCAGGTCAGATAATACGCTGGATTGGCTTTCGGCCATGCCTCTGCCGCATATCCTCGAGCACCATCGGGTATTGCGTGGGGTACTTGCCGGTATCATCGTGCTGGCCCTCAGCGCGGCCGCCATGCTCTACATCGCCGGCTACCGGTTCCGTTCGGATGTGTTGCGGGCCGTGAGCAGTGCGGCGCCGCCGACCTTGTCAGCAGGCGAATTGAATCTGCTTGCGCTGTGTGTTGTCCTCGCGGTGACCGGACTCGTATCGATGGTCGTCGCCGCGTTAAGCGCACGCGTGGTGAAAAGCATCGGATATTGGCGCCAGGAGCCGGATATCAGCCCGGCAAGCGCCGCTTGGATTCACGGCATGATGGATGGGCGGGATTGGTCCAGTGTGCTTCCCCGTGCGCTGGCTGCGTCGGTGCTGTCGCTTGCTTCCAAAGGCGCAATCGCGCTGCTGCCGGGAAATGTGGCTCGTAACGCCGCCGCGGGGGTGGCAGGAAACCAGCTCAGCGGATCTGCCGGCGGGGTCATCGCCGGTGCCTACGGCAATCCGCGTGCCTCGGTCGCATGCGCGGATGTGTCTGGTGCACAAGTCGCCGGAGCGCTGCCGGGGCAAAAGTTCACGCCAGTGCAGGCTACCGCGCCCGCAATGGCCGATCCGCAGACACCGGCAACAGCGGTTCCCGGGCCGGCTGTCGTCGTCACGCCCTCACCGTATGCTCCGGCCGATTCTGATACATCCCCCGGCAAGACAACGCCTGACCCCATTCATCGCGTAGCAGACGGCTGGCTGGGATTTGACGGCCCCGAGGGCAGCGTCACCACCATCGTGATCCTGCCCGCTGCTCATGATCCGCACCTTGCCCTGTACGACAGCGAAATGGCCGCGCTTGATGTTTTGGAACGTGTGGCGCAGCATAAGGGCGTCACCATGTTCGACACCTCGCAGATGCGTGAAACATACCGCAATTGGGGTGACGGCACGCAGGCACTCACCGGTTTCTCCGACCGCATGCGGCTGGAATTCCGCGGTTTGCATGCCACCCATCGTGTGGGGCGGCTCGCGCTGGTATGTGGGCTGGTGCTGCTGCCTGTCTCGTTCGTCGCATTAGCTGTGCTGATGACACAAGGTCTGATTGCATTGCTCCCGGCGGTGACGATGGTGCTTGCCGTGACGATGCTGCTCGGCACGAATCGGTACGGTTTGACGTATACCGGTCGCTACTATGCGACCCAGGTCAACGGTCTTGCCGACTATCTTGAGGATTTCGGCGAGTTCAAGAATCGTGACATCCCTGATTTGAAGTTGTGGAACCGGTATCTGGTGTTCGCCGCCGCCTTCGGTATTGCCAATAAGGCGCTGTGGCGTGGCCGGGACACGATTCCGATTGTTATCGACGAGCAGGAGTTTGAGGACCAGTTCACCTTTGTCGGCATGGCGTTGGACGCAGGCGTTGACCATGCCATCAACCTGTGGAATTGGCTGTTCGGTGACTGACCAAGGCATCCGAAGTGGCAGGCGTCAGAATCCACAGTACCGGTGGATCAGCTGACAGAATCGCCCTGCGTGATTATCGTGCAATTGCTACGTACTCACTGCGAAATCACCGCGAAATCCATATCCGCCCGTAGGCTGGAACTGATTGCGTCAAGCTGCGATAGGCGAATCGGCGCCGAGGCCGCTTGGCCGACGGACACGTTGTCCGGCAGCCGCCTGCCATGAGGGTATGCGGTGTCCGCGAAGGAGGATTCATGACGTTATTCCGTGATCTGGGACCGTTCCACACCACCGCCATCGGGCATGGCGAAATGCCGCTGACCATCGAGAACAACCGCGGACATGCGGTCGGCATCGAGACGCTGCATGCCTCCCTGGACGCCGGATGCCGCCATATCGACACCGCGTGGGCATATTACACGCCCGGCGAGGAGGAGCAGACCGGCGAGAAGCTGGTGCGTGAGGCGCTTGACACGTGGAACGGCCCGCGTGACGAGGTACTGGTTGCCACCAAGGTGGGGTTGCGCCGCGCATGGGACGGCGACAAGCCGATCTGGCCGCGTGACGGTAAGCCGGAGCATCTCATCGAATACGGCAAGCAGTCGGCGCAGGCGCTCGGCGTGGACGCGATCGACCTGCTGTACCTGCACCGCCATGACCCGGAGGTCCCGTACGAGGAGTCCTGCGAAGGCATCAAGGCGCTGCTCGACCAGGGTGTGGCCAAATGGGCGGGCGTGTCGAACGTCACTATCGAACAGCTGGATATCGCCCGGCGCGTGTTGGGTGACAAGCTGGTCGCCGTGCAGAACCAGTATTCCCCGATTCATCTGGAAACCCAGGACACGCTTGATTACTGCGCGAAACTCGGCCTCGCATTCGTGTGCTGGAGTCCGCTTGGCGGGTATCGCCACCCCTACGACGAGCATCTGTTCGACCCGTTCCGTGAAGTCGCCGCGAAGCATGGTGTCAGCTACCAGCGGGTGGTGCTCGCGTGGGAGCTCGCCAAGGGCGACCACATGTTCGTGATTCCGGGCGCGCATCGACCCGAAACCATCCTTGATTCGCTCAAGGCCGACGAACTCGAGCTCAGCCCCGACGAACTCGCCTATCTCGGCTGAGCTGGTCTCCAGCATCTGCTGTCTTCCACAAACTGGTTACGCTGAGGGGCTTGTCAGTGTAACCAGTTTGTGGAATGGAGCGATTCGTGGGGAGGTGGTTCTGGGGAAAAGACGCTGCAGAACGTTGCAGGACGTGTCATCGCGGCGAGGTTGTTATGCTATGCGGTGATGAATGAACAGATGACGACTTCGCAGACTCCACAGGCCGGACAGATTCCGGCGGCGATCACACCAATGACCGCACAGACTTCACAGACCGCGTCGATTGCGGACGCAGCCGCAGCTCCGATTGCGGCGACCTTACGCCATACTCGCCGGCGCCCCGAAGTGCTGGCGCCGGCCGGCAACCTGCGCAGCCTGAAAACCGCAGTCGATTTCGGCGCGGATGCCGTCTATTGCGGTGGCAAGGCCTTCGGCATGCGTTCGGCACCGAAGAATTTCACGCTCGAGGATTTCGAGGAGGGCGCGCGGTACGCGCACAAGCATGGCGCCCGCGTGTACGTGACCTGCAACATCCTGCCGCATAACGACGAGGTCGCGGCCATGCGCGAGTATCTGGGCCAGCTCGCCGAAGTCGGGGTTGACGCGCTGATCGTCACCGATATCGGCATCATGATGGAAGCCCGCCATATCGCCCCGAATCTCGAATTGCATGTGTCCACGCAGGCAGGCGTCACCAACTACGGTGCCGCGAACGCGCTGTACGAACTGGGCGCGAAGCGTGTGGTGCTCGCCCGCGAGCTTGACTTGGACGCGGTCCGTGACATCCGTGCGAACACGCCGGACGATCTTGATATCGAATGCTTCGTGCACGGCTCGATGTGCATGGCCTTCTCCGGGCGCTGCCTGCTGTCGAATTATCTGACCGGCCGCAGCGGCAACCACGGCGATTGCGCGCAGCCCTGCCGCTGGAAATACCATGTGGTCGAGGAGAAGCGTCCCGGCCGGTTCTTCCCGGTCGAGGAGAACGGCGAGGGAACGTTCCTGTTCAATTCGCAGGATATGAACATGCTCGGCCATCTTGATGACCTCATCGACGCGGGAGCGACGAGCCTGAAAATCGAGGGCCGGGCGAAAAGCGCATATTACGTTGCCGCAGTCACGAACGCCTACAAGACGGCGGTGGACGCGTATATGGTCCAACGCGGGTTCGAGGACGGGCAAGGCCATACGCTGCGGCCGTTCGCCGACCGGGTCCGCCGAACGCCGGCAGGACAACCCGCGTTGCTGGGCGATGCCGCGCGCATGCCCGGTGACGCGCCGCATGTCCGCCTGCCGCAATGGGTGCTGGACGAGCCGTATAAGGTATCGCACCGCGAATACAGCACGGGCTTCTACTATCCTGAACATCCGGTCGGGCAAAATACAGACCGCGGCGGGTATTTCCGCGATTGGATCGTCGTGGGCGAAGTGATGTCGTATGACGCTTCAACACGACGGGTCACGCTCATGAGTCGCAACAAAATCGAAGCCGGGCAGGAAGTCGAGTTTCTGATGCCCGGTCGCGAACCGCTGCGCATGACCGTGCCGGCGGGCGGGTTCCTTGATGCCGAGGGTCATTGGGTTGAATCGGTGAACAACCCCGCCCACGTGTTCTCCATGCCCTGCCCTGAACCGGTGACCGCGAACGCCGCGATTCGCTCACGCGCCCGCAATCGCACGCTGAAAGCCGAATAGCCGAGGCTGGCGGTCCCGGCAAGACCGGCGAGTGGCGATTGCATGGCATGCCGCTAGGATAGGCGGTATGAACGATTCTGCGAACATCGTGGACAGCAACGCCATCCCGCCGGTAGACGAATCCGGCAATCCAATCCCCGTCACCATTCCGGTCATCCTTGCGCCGGGTATCACCGTGACCTACACGACCCGGTTGGGCGGGGTCAGCCAAGACGATTACGCGGCGTGCAATCTGGGCGGCAAATCCGGAGACGACCCCAAACATGTGCTCGCCAACCGGGTGGCTTTGCGCACCGCGGTCGGCGCTGACCTGTCGCTGATCAGTCAAGTCCATTCCGGGGAAGCAGTGGATGTCGACGGTTCCTTCACCATCAACACACCCTTCGGATTCGATGTATCCGGCACCGTGCGGGCAGACGGCACGGCTGCAGACGCCGCGAACTCTGAGGCCACCGACACAGGCGTCGACACGGACAGGCAGCCTCAGGTGGTCGCCGCCGACGGCCAGGTGACCTCGCGCACCGGCATCGCGCTCGGTATCTTCGCAGCGGATTGTCTGCCTGTTCTCATGGCAGATCCGGTATCCGGCATCATCGCGGGTGCGCATTGCGGCAGGCGAGGGTTGGAACGCGACATTATCGCCCATACCATCGATCTCATGTGTTCCAAAGGTGCAGAACGCTCCCGTATCGTCGCCACGCTCGGACCATGCATCTGTGGCGACTGCTATGAGGTAGGTGGGGATATCGCCGACGCGTTCGACGCGAAATTCCCCGGCACCTACACGCTCACCCGCTTCGGCGGCCCTGGCATCGATATTGCCGCCGCCGCCCGCCAGTGCCTGGACAAGGCCGGTGTAAGAGCCGAACGCATCATCGATTCGCGGCCCCGCGTCGCCGCCGCAACGCAATATCTCGCGCAAGACCAGGAACTGCGCGACTTGTGCCGTATCGACAACGAGAGCGATCCTGAGCTTGACGAGCGGGTCGGCGCCATCAAGCACAGCCTGTGCACGCTGGAGAACCCGCTGTGGTACTCGCATCGCCGCGCCGCGCTCGCGAAGAAAACCCATGAGGGCCGTATGCTCGCCTTGATCTCGCGCCAAGCCTGACCGTCTGTCGGCCGGCGTAGCGCGTGCGATAAAGATTCGGTGCAGAAACCCGCGGATATCGTGGCATCAGGGCATGGTTGCGTTTACGGTGGGGCGTATGTGCGAAGAGAGTCCAGAATCCCAGCATGACCGGCAGCCCGACCGTGCCCGGCAGTCGCAGGCTTACGATGCCGACCGGCAAGAGGCAGTCCAATCTCAACCGGCCGCCGAACCCGCCGAATCGCCTGTCGAACCTGCTGATTCGGCCGGCGCACCAGCCGAATCAGCCGCCGAACCGGCCGCCGCACCAGCCCAGGTCCCTGTGGTCGCGGTGGTGCTGGCTGCGGGCTTCGGAACCCGTTTCGATGCCCGAAACCCCAAGCAATTGGTCGCGGTGGCCAATAAACCGGTGGTGTGCTGGAGCATCGAGGACTTCGAATACGACCCGAGAATCACGGATATCGTCGTCGTGGTGAACCCGCAGGTGCGCGACGAGGTCGAGCGTCTGGTGGACGAAGGCGGCTACGCGAAAGTCCGTGCAATCATCGAAGGCGGCGCCGAACGCGTAGACAGCACGGGAAGCGCGTTGCAGATGCTTGCGGATTTCGGTATCCCGCAGGACGCGAAGGTGTTGATCCATGATTCGGTGCGTCCGTTCGTCGAGCGGTCCTCGATCGACGGTTGCATCGACGCCTTGGATGAATTCGATGCGGCGACGGTCGCCATGGCCTCGACGGACACGATTCTCGTCACCGAAGATTTGGGCGACCGCAAAGTGGTGCATGCGGTGCCCGATCGCAGCGATATGTTCCGCGCCCAGACCCCGCAGGCCTTCCGCTTCAAGACAATCCGCCGCGCATACGAGCTCGCCGCGCAAGATCCGGATTTCCATCCGACCGACGATACTCGCGTCGTCGTGGATTATCTGCCGGATACGCGTGTCGCGATTGTCGCCGGCAGTGAAAGCAATATGAAAATCACCACGCAGGACGATCTGGAGATGGTCAAGCGTTTCGCGTTCGAGGCGACCCGCAAACGCGCCATCGACCGCGTGCAGGGCATGTTGCGTCCCGACGAGGCGTAGGTAGGCGTATATCGGCGTAAGCCCGTGCTCACAGGAGTAATGCGGTTGTGGCTAGACTTGAAGGTATGAAGCAGATCAATGTGGTGATGTCCGGATTCGAGCCATACGAGGGCATCGACGTCAACCCATGTCTCGAGGTGCTGTCCGCGTTGGAACGCGACGGGCTTGCCGGGTTCGCCGAGCAAGACCGCCTTTTGGCTGATGCGCAGGTGACCATCCACACGGTGCTGCTCCCGGTCAGTTTCGCCAAGGCGTGGCCGATGCTGTTGGAGACCATCGAGCGCACGCACCCGGATATCGTCATCGCGACGGGTCTCAAACGTGCGGCGCGTGGCATGCAGTTGGAACGTTGCGCTACCAATCTGATGGACGCCGCCAAACCTGATGCAGACAATCGTCGCCCGCGGCGCATGCCGATTGACCCCGAAGGGCCGGCCGCATATTGGACGCGTCTGCCCCTGCGCTCCATCCTCAAGGATTTCGCCGACCACCATATCCCCGCGACTTTGAGCTCCGACGCGGGCACCTACGTGTGCAACTCGCTGTTCTACAACTTGTTGAACTGGGCTGCGACGAAGGACCATGTCATCGGTGGTTTCCTCAATTTCCCCACGGTCAACGAGCAACCGCACCCCCAGCACGGCCTTCCGCTCGCCCAGCAGATCTCGGCGGCGCGTGATGTGGTCCATGAGACGGTGCGCTACTATCTGGAGCCTTCGTCGGGGGAGATTTTGCTCGCATAAGCGGCTTGTCCACGCTTGCGTCGGCGGGTTTCGAACGCAACTGTGAACATGAAGTGATGGCGTTCCTGAACGTCCTTTTTTTGGGGTAGAGTTCAATCGGTTGTGTGTTGCGGAGCACTCGCTCCGTGGGCGAAAGGAATATTCATGGTTGATCGGTTCCCGATCGTGTTTCACGGTTACGACAAGGAGAAGGTCGACGAGGCCATCAATGCGTCGCAGGAGTCGCTGAATCGTCTGCGTGAGCAGGTCAAGTCAAGCGATGACACGATTCTGCAGTTGCAGGCGCAGTTGCAGGAAGAGAAAAACAACGTCAAGAAGGCGTCGAAGGGCAATTCCTTCGCTTCTCTTGGCGCAAACGCCCAGCAGATGCTCGCCTCCGCAGAGCAGACCAGCCAGGAGCTGCTCAACCGCGCCAAGCAGGACGCCGCCTCGACGCGCGCCTCAGCCCAGGCGCAGGCTGAGACCCTGCTGAACAACGCGAAGCTCGATGCCAAGCACATCACCGACGAGGCGAATGCGAAGGCGAAGGCCACGCTGAACAAGGCGAATTCCGAAGCTGCGACAATCACCGCGAACGCGAAGGAAGAAGTCGCGCAGATGCGTGCCGAAGCTGCCAAGGCCGTCACCGAGCAGCGCGACACCGTCAAGCTTGAGCTGAGCAACGCCCGTGAAGAGCAGAAGAAGCGTATGGCCTCCGATCTGGCCAAGCAGAACCGTGAGATCTCCGACATGAAGGCCGACGCCACGCAGAAGATTGCGGCTCAGCGCAAGGCTGCGAACGAAGAGATCGCGCATTTGAAGAGCGAAGCCAACGATCAGATTGAGAAGGCGCTCGCCGAGGCGAATAAGAAGCTCGCCGACGTGCGTGAGCAGGCGTCCCGCACGATGACCGAGGCCCAGCGCAAGGCCGGTGAAATCACCGATGCCGCCAAGGCCAAGGCTCAGGAGATCTCCGATCAGGCCGAGGTGCATCGCACGAAGACCATGAGCCAGGTCGATGCCGAGGCAGAACAGATTCGCGCCGACATCGCCGCCCAGCAGGACGATGCGACCAAGAAGGTCAACGAGCTGCTTGACAATCTCGAAGAGCGTCGTACCGCCGCCAAGCAGGAAGCAAACGATCTGATTGGTAAGGCGAAGAAGACCCGCGAGGAAGCCGACGCCTACGCCGAGCAGAAGCGCAAGGCCGCCGACGAGCAGGCTGCGCAGATTCTCCAGAAGGCCCAGGAAGACGCCGCCAAGCAGATTGAGGAACGTCGCCAGGCCGCAAAGAGCGAGCTTGACGGGCTCCAGCAGCATATCGCCGAGCTGCAGCAGCGTGAATCCAGCATCACCCAGCGCGTCACTGAGCTGCGTTCGATGTTCGCCAACGCGTTCTCTGGCTTCAACTTCGGTGCGCCGAAGGCTGAAACCGACGATGTCGCGGTCACCGGCGTGGTTGCCGACGGGGAGGGGGCGAAGCCCAAGGCCGCCGCGCAAGACCAGCAGTTGCCGGCTTCACAGCAGGCTCAGCTGCCCGCGTCTTCCGCGAACGAGGATGGTAACGCAAACAACTGATTGCTGAACCTGATATGATGTGCCATGGAAAAACCCGCTGACGCCGTCATCACGGCATCGGTCAGCCCATGACGTTCAAGGCATTGACACATGGAGGAGCGTCCGGATTCCGGCGCTCCTCCTGCCGTATGTACCACGCTCGCCATGCGCACGGGCGAAACACAGGAATACCGGAAATCGGGAATACTGGAATACAGACAGAAATCATCAATATGAACAGACAAGGGGTAGGAATGGACCAGATCACGCCGTTGAGCGCTGAAGCATTGGACAATCTGCGTCAGGAATTCGACGCGAGCGAGCATAATCACCTCGCCATGAATGCGGTTACTGTCGCCGGCATCCAGAATGTCGCACGCAACTATGACCGTGCCCGCCGCCTGCAGCGGCGTTTCTCCACGGTCGTTGACAACGGCACCGTCACCCATCAGGACCATTCCGGCCGCTGCTGGCTGTTCAGCTCGCTGAATGTCGCCCGCTTCATCGCGAAGAAGAACCTGGGGCTGAAGGAGTTTGAGTTTTCCCAGAATTACGCGATGTACTATGACAAGCTCGAGCGCGTCAACTACTTCCTCAAGGACGTCGCCGCGTTGGTGCGCGCCGGCGAGCCGTCGGATTCCCGCCTGATGCAGCATCTTCTGCATGACGTGATGGGCGACGGCGGCCAGTGGACGATGGCGATGAACGTGTACAAGAAGTACGGCGCCGTCCCCAAGGACCTGTTCCCGGAGACCGCGTCCTCGAAGAACACCGGCGAGATGAACACGCAGCTGCGTGCGCTGCTGCACACCGCGGTCGCGCATATGTACGCGAACAAGGCGCAGATCGACGAGATTATCGCGCGTACGACCGACGCCGGGCATCGCATCCTCACCATCCACCTTGGCGAACCGCCGAAGAGCTTCGATTGGGAGTGGACCGACGCGGACGGCAATTTCCATCGTGACGGCGAGATTACGCCGGTCGACTTCTGGAAGAAGTATGTGAATGCTGGGCTCGAGGACTACGTGTGCCTCGTGGATGATCCGCGCGTCGAACATCCGAAGGGCCGCAAGATTGGTATCGAGCATTTGGGCAATGTCGCCGGGGGAGACCCGACCGAATACCTCAATGTGCCGAACGAGTTCATGAAGGACTGCGTGCGCCGGATCCTGACCGAGCAGGGCATCCCGGTGTGGTTCGGCGCGGATTGTCATCCGATGATGGACCGCGAGTCGGGCGCCTGGGCGACCGACCTGTTCGAGTACGGCCGTGTCTACAATGTGGACTTCGATATGAACAAGCAGGATCGCGTGCGGTTCGCCGATTCCGCGATGAACCACGCGATGGCGTTCGTCGGTGTTGACGTGGCCGATGACGGCAAAACGACCCGTCGTTGGCGTGTCGAGAACTCGTGGGGCGAAAAGATTGCTGACAAGGGCTACTTCACCATGAGCGACGACTGGTTCACCGAGTACGTGTACGAGGTGGCCGTGCCGCGCACGATGCTCCCGGCCGAATACCAGGCAGCGCTGGGCGAGCCTGCCATCATGCTCCCCGCCTGGGACCCGATGGGTGCTCTGGCCGACTGACGACACCTGTCATCTCACGTTCCCGCCTGCCGACGCTGAAACACCAGTAGCGTCGGCAGGCGGTTTGCGTTTCAGCATGCAATCACCCGATGGGTTAGCTCCGTGCCTTGCGATAGGGTGAGTAGTCCATGTCCGGAATGCCGAAAGGAGAGAGTGATGGCTGGTCTGCGTGGTCCTGATAGTGCTGAGGATGAGCGCCGATTCGGCGATGCGGCCGTGCTCCCCGAGACTGTGGACATCAACATACGCCAGCTTGACCCGATTCCGGCCCCGCGCGCTTTTCTGCGTGAGTTGCCGTTGACCGACGACGCACGCGATCTGGTGCTGCGTTCGCGTCAGGAAATCCGCGATATCATGCACGGTCGTGATGACCGTCTGCTCGTGCTCGTCGGCCCCTGCTCGATCCACGACCCCAAAGCGGCCCACGAATACGCGACCAAGCTTGCCGCCGTCAACCGCGAGTTGAACGACCGTCTGCTCATCGTGATGCGCGTGTATTTCGAAAAGCCGCGCACGACCATCGGCTGGAAAGGCCTGATCAACGACCCAGACCTCGACGGTCGGTTCAATATCCGCAAAGGTATGTGGCTGGCGCGCAAAGTCCTGACTGATGTGCTGGGTCTCGGCTTGCCGGCCGCAACCGAATGGCTTGACCCGATTACCCCGCAATACCTGTGTGACCTGATCAGTTGGGGCGCAATCGGCGCCCGCAACACGGAAAGCCAGGTGCACCGCGAGCTGGCGAGCGGTCTGTCCATGCCGGTCGGTTTCAAGAACTCCACGGACGGATCGATTAAAGCGGCTGCGGATTCCTGCTATACCGCTGGATTCGAGCATCATTTCCTCTCGATTAATCTTGATGGCCGTGTGATTTCGGCTGAAACGAAGGGCAATCCCGACTGCCATGTGGTTTTGCGCGGTTCCAGCCATGGCCCCAATTACGACCCCGAGTCGGTCGCTGCCGCGCTTGAGGCGCTCAAGGCCTCGAAGGCGACCGGTGTGAGCGAAGCCGGCGTGGTCATCGACGCCGCTCACGGCAACTGCGGGAAGAACGAGGTCCGCGAAGCTGAAGTGGTCGAGAATATCGCCGGGCGCATCGCGCAAGGAGAGCCGGGTATTTTCGGTGTGATGATGGAAAGCTTCCTGAAAGGTGGACATCAGAAGCCCGCCCCGCTCGACCAGCTTGTCTACGGCCAATCCGTCACGGACGCCTGCGTGCCGTGGGATCGCACCGACCAGCTGCTGCACACGCTCGCTGACGCGGTCACTGCACGCCGTTCCTTGAACCAGTAGCCTGGTGGTCCGGTAGTCCCGTGATCAGGTAGTCCGGTACTTCGGTAGTCCGGGCCTGCCGTCGGTCACTGTCTTGCCCGCCTTCCGCTCGGTGGCGTTATGCTTGAGTCAGTATGGACGAAAGGGCATGATGAACGACCAGAAGAAGGACCTGAGAACACCGTCGGCATCAGGGCGGCCGTCAGGCAGGCCAGGCAGCCAGGAGGCGCCGCAGCACGCGGCGTATCCTTTGCATGTCGGCCAGCAGCCGCTGAATTCGCCGGAGGATTTGCGCGCGATCCACGAGGCAATCAGCGAAGGCAAGAATCCTTTGGAAGTGACGGATGTTCCGCGCTGGGAGGATCAGGTCGGTGTCAGCCGCATTATCAACCGCCGTGTGCTTGAACTCGAGCCGCTGCCCACGCCGGCGCAGGTGTTGTCGTCGCTGCCGTTGTCGCAGCAGGCGGAGAATCTCGTCGCCTATTCGCGTGACGAGATCC
>Ga0310695_10009700_pt1 | contig 14380 bp, 9 predicted proteins | sample RumenRJG_04DNA_FD_203882 | JGI IMG/M metagenome (GOLD analysis project Ga0310695, IMG submission 203882) | Bovine rumen microbial communities from Lethbridge, Alberta, Canada - RJG_04 (v2) (version 2) | ecosystem: Host-associated > Mammals > Digestive system > Stomach > Rumen | place: Canada... | reverse complement strand
GTCAAACAATTTGTAAACATCACTTCGTATAAACAAAAGAGAAAGGAAAACGAAAAATGAAAAAACTATTAATAACATCCGTTGTGTTTTTAGGGGTTTTTGCCGGAGTACAGGAAGCCCAAGCTGGGGCTGCGCCTTCTACAGTAACACATACCTATGTAACACGGGAGGATTATGAAAATTACAAGAAAGCATATGATCGTGACGTTGGGAACTTGAAGTATTCTTCTGGGACACCTAACTATGTGACCAATGGGGAAAGTTTAACATCTGCTGTTGGGAAACTTGATACTCAAGCTAAGAAGAATCATGATGCTGCAGCCAAAGCTCTCAATAGAACTGGTGATTTGCAATATGCCCATAATAACTACGTAGCAGATAATGATAATTTGACAACAGCTGTTGGTAAATTAGATGGTCAAGTTAAGACAAATGCTAACGCCATTGATGGTATTCAAAGAAATTATGTAAAAGGCAGTGATTTAGATGGTAAAGTAGCTGATGCTGGGTATGCTAAGAGAGCATACGTAGATGATAAACTTGCCAACGCTGGGTACATTACAGAAGGTGCTTTAGCTGGTTACGCTAAAAAAGCGGATGTGAATGCTGTTGATGGTAAAGTTGGCAGTGGTAATTTTGGGAATGCGACTTATGCTAAAGGTAACAATGTAACAGAAGCCGTTGTGGCCTTAGATGGTAAAGTTAAGATGATTGCTGATGACTATGTAAAAGGGTCAGAAATTGGTGGTCAAATTGCTGATGCTTTAAGAAACAACAATGGTGAATTAACAGATGCTATTGTTGGGCAAATTGAAGGTCGTGGTTATGTGACAGGTCAAGATGTTGATGGTAAGATTGCACCCATTGCTCAAAAAGTAGGAAGTGCTAATTTTACTGGGAAACATGCTGCTGGCAGTAAAGATTTGACGGAAGCTGTAAACAACTTAGACGATGCAATCAAAGGTGTTGATGATTCTATTGAAGGAAGAATCACTAGTGCTTTAGATGATTATCAAGTTAATGTTGATGACATTACAATTGATGATCAAAGTCTAAAAGATTATGTGAATGGTCAAATTGGGGATGTTGCGGCCAAAGTTGGTAATGCTGATTTTAGTGGGACATCTGTTGCTGGGAGTCAGAACTTAACAGAAGCTGTTAAGAATTTGGACGCGCATGTTGCGAACAATTATGTAAGTAATGAACAGTTTTCGAACAAGTTAAGTGAAGAATTAACAAACAACGAAACCATTCAAACGACGATTAACACGAATATTGAAAATTACTTTGAAACTGAAAACAACAGAGTTATGACTGAAGTTACACGAAAAATTGATAACAGTGTTAATACACTTCAGAAGACATTGATTGGTGAAGATCACGATAGTGGTGTTGTTGGGACAATGATTGACAACCGGATCAGTAATGAACATACTGTTTTAGTTGGTGATGGTACTTTAAACAACGGTAGCATTGTTGGTGATATGATCCAAGCTGAACATGTAGCATTAGTTGGTGAAGATGGTAATAGTGGTATTGTTGGGACAATGATTGATAACCGGATTGCCAATTCTGAAGTTGTGGCTAATCTTTCTGAAGATGTAGCAAGCTTACAAGGCGATGTTACAAGCATTAAGAATACCATTGGAGATACAAGCATCTTTGGAGAATATGAAGGTAAATCTGAATATATCAAAGGAGACATATCTTCAACTTTGACAACGATGGCTGGTACTTTAGAAGATCATGAAAGCAGAATTGGTACTTTGGAAAACAGTGCAGCTACAGCCAATACTAATGCAAAAACAGCTTTAGAAATCATTGGTGCTGACAGTGTAGAAGGGTTCCAAGCTCAAATAAGCGATACACACTATGCTAAAGAAGCAGGTAATGTAGCAGAAGCTATTGTTGCTTTGGATGATCAAACTTATGCTAATACTCAAAAGATTGCTGAAGTTGAAAACAAAGCAGACAAAAATGCTGATAACATTGAAGCTTTAAATGAAAGAATGAATCAATATTCAGCCTCTGTTGGTGGTAGCATCAGTGCTTTGAACAACAAAGTGAACAAATTAGACAAGAAAGTGAAAACTGGATTTGCTTCTAATGCGGCTTTAAGCGCTTTGGTTCCGAACGCACGGGCTATTGGGAACACGCAATTATCAGCTGGTACCGGTTACTATGATGGTGAATTCGGTGGTGCTGTTGGTGTCTTCCACTACTTCAATGACAATGTGTTGTTGAATGCTGGTGTGTCCTATGCCGGGGATGAAAGCTTGATGGCTAGAGCTGGTGTTAGCTTTGGGTTCTAATAAAAGCTGAAAATCCTTTATAAAACAAAATCCCCTGATTTAAATATCGGGGGATTTTTGTATCTAAAAAATATCTAGAAAATCAAGATAGTTTATAAATTTTAAGGGGGAACTTATTGAACCTCAGTAAATTCAACATCAATAATTTTTTCGTGCCCTTTTACCCGAGAATGTCGGGGATATTCCATCTGGTCCTTTCGGCCCGCCCTGTTTAAAAAACCAGCTATCCCAAAAACAATAATGAACAAAACGAATAGCGGTAAAGCAATATACCAAACAAATAACAAAAATAGAGCTAATCCCCCTATCATCCCTGCATACATTAATATTTTATCCAAATATCGCATTTATCCCCCTAAACTTTTAAGCTGATACAACACATCCAACGCCTCTTTCGGGGAAAGAGTATCTGGATTGATTTGCTTAATTTTTTCTTCCAAAGGAGAGGTCATTTGCACTTGCGATGCCGTAAATAAGGGTAAATCCGTCAAATTGGGTCCCCGCCGTTCTATTTCGGATAAAATCTGGCGTGCCCTGTCTATAACGGCCGGTGGCAATCCCGCCAATTTTGCCACATGTATCCCGTAAGAATGTTCACTAGCCCCTTGCACAACTTCATGCAAAAAGATAATATCCCCTTTCCATTCTTGTGTCTTAATCGTGTACAAGCCAATATGGGGAAGCGTATCTTTTAACTGCGTCAATTCGTGATAATGGGTCGCAAACAAAGCCCGACACCGATTGTGATGATATAAATATTCCACAACCGCATGTGCAATAGACAATCCGTCATAGGTGGATGTTCCCCGCCCTACTTCATCTAAAATGACTAAGGAACGCTGAGTTGCCCCGTTTAAAATAGAGGCAACTTCCACCATTTCCACCATAAAGGTAGATCGGCCACGCGCTAAATCATCCGATGCCCCTACACGCGAAAAAATCTTATCCACCACCCCAATCGTCGCCTTGGCTGCCGGCACAAAAGACCCTATCTGTGCCAAAATCGCAATCAGGGCATTTTGACGTAAAAACGTACTTTTCCCCGCCATGTTCGGCCCCGTCATCAGCCACAATTTTTCTGGATTCATCTGGCAATCGTTTTCCACAAAATCTTGCTTTTGTGCTTTTAAGGCCACCTCTACCACAGGATGACGTCCCTTTTCAATGGCAAAATCCAATCCATCCGTCATAACCGGACATACCCACGTATTTTTAACCGCAACATTAGCCAGGGCCATCGCCACATCTAACTTTGCAATCGCCATTGCTGCCGATAACAACCGATCAACATCGGCCATGACTTTTTCCCGCAAAGATTCAAAAATTTCTAGTTCCAATGCTAAACTGCGTTCTTCGGCCGTTAATAATTTTTGGGCCAATTCATTTAATTCCACTGTCGTAAAACGCACACAATTGGTTAAGGTTTGCCGATGGATAAATCCAAGTTCTGGTTTTTTAAGCAAATCTTGGGCATAACGAACCGGCACTTCCACAACAAGACCCACCAATGAATTATCCGTGATTTTTAAGTTTTGAATATCCGTGATTTTGGTATAGCGCGCTTGCAAATCCATTTTAATTTCTTTGGCATTTTCCTTTAAAGCCCTAAGTTCATCCAACGCCGGATGAAATCCCTTTTTAATAAACTTCCCTTCCCGTGTTAATTGGGGGGGAAAATCTTCTATGGCGGCATCCAAAATCTTTACAAGGGCCGAATGTTCCCCCAATTCTTGCACATCTTGGACAATCCCATCGGGTTGCAAAGGGGAAAAAATTGCATTCCTTAACAAAGGAATCGCCTTTAACGTTTCCCGAATGGCCAATAAATCCCGTGGCCCCCCACGCCCAATGGCTAGCCGTCCCAACGCCCGTTCTATATCGGGAACCGTTTTTAAAACCGCCCGCCCTTGATCCATTTGGCCTATGTTCTGCGTAAAAAATTGAACTTTTTGAAGGCGCTTATTAATCTGATCAATCTGAACCAATGGCCCCGTTAATACCCGTGCGAGTAACCGCCCCCCCATCGGGGTGTTTGTTTCATCCAAAACCTGCAATAGACTTTTAGCCCCTTTATCGTCTGAAAGAGATCTGACAATTTCCAAACTTTTTTGGGTGGACGCATCTATTTCCATAAGACCAGATGTCTGAATTTTTTGAGGTCTGTTTAATCGGGGTACCCCCTCTTTTTGCGTGAGTAGCACATAATCCAATAACACCCCACAGGCCGTCACTTCTGATTTAGATAGATCCCCTAGCCCTTCTAAAGATGCAATTTTATAAAAGTTTAACAACCGTTCTTTATTGGTAAAGGCATTAAACTTTTCAGGGCTTAAATGCGTTGTTAAATCCATAAGTGCTTGAATGGCGGGAATTTCATTTTCAAAATCATCCGAAATCAAAATTTCACTAACATCTAAACGAGCTAAGGTTGAAAAAAGCTGATCCTTTGAAACCGTTTGCGTAAAAAAATCACCCGTGGAAATATCCGCCCAAGCTAGCCCTATTTCCCCAAAAACGTATGCCACACAGGCAATATAATTGTTCCGTTTTGCGTTCAATAAAACATCTTCGGTTAATGTCCCCGCCGTCACTAAACGTACGATTTCCCGTCGCATGAGGGCCCCCGAACCACCCCGTTTTTTTGCTTCTGCTGGGGTTTCCATTTGTTCGCAAATCGCCACTTTATAGCCCGCCTTAATCAAACGAACCAAATAATTTTCGTACGCATGAAACGGAACCCCACACATGGGAATAGGTTCATCCCCAACTTGCCCACGATAAGTTTGAACAATATCTAACGCCTTAGACGCTATTTTCGCATCGTCAAAAAATAATTCATAAAAATCCCCCATCCGGTAAAATAACAGGTAATCCGGATATTGGGCCTTCATATCCACATATTGTTGCATGACAGGGGTTAATTTCGGGCTCATCTTTCCTCTTTTCTTTTTGTTTATTTGGATTATACTATAGAAATGCAGAAAAAAGAAGAGAGCCGTAAAAATATTTTTTCTTCACGCTATTACGTGCGCCTGATTATTTTAATGTCTCCGGCGACAATTATCCTTGTTTTATTGGCACTTTTTGGACATTTAAGCCCTTTAGCGGCTTTTTTGTATTTCTTACTGGTTTTTCTAATCACTGCCATTATTACCGCTTGGGTTTTTATTGAGCTTGAAAACTTCACGGCATATTTACGCCATTTAGCCCAAGAATTTGACAGCAACCTTCCAAAATTCAAATTCGGGGTTTTTGGCCCCAAACAACTTTCTCAGGCCTTTATCGCCGTTAAAAATAGGTGGTCCGAACAATTGCTTTCCGATAGTTGGATTTTACAAAATATGCCGGTGGCTATTATGATTTTAGATGCTAATAAAAATATCGTTTTTGCTAATCAATCTTTGTTTGGTTGCTTTAAGAATGTGGCATACCATTCTCCACCACCGGCCTTTTTTATGAAAAAATATGCGGCCGACTTCAAAGCCATTTTTTCGGGGAAAAAAGGGAATACCCACTTTAAATGGGTATATGGATCCAAAGCTTTTCAAGTGCGCGTAGAACGCTTACCTGCCCAAACCAAAGGGGGGGGTATCGTTGCCGTTGTTTTCCAAGATATTACCTCACTAGAACAACTCAACCAACAACAAACAGATTTTATCGCCAACGCCTCGCATGAACTAAAAACCCCCTTGTCCATTATTGCTGGCTTTACCGAAACTTTACGCACAACAGCCAAAAATGACCCCGAAGCCCAAGACCTTTTTTTAAAACTGATTGAACAACAAACACAAAAAATGACAGGCCTTGTTCAAAACTTATTGATGAGTGCTCAAAAGAACTTTTTTACCCGAAAAAACAATGTTAAATTAGAATTGTTATTGCAATCGTTGATACAAAGTTTTTTACCCAAAGCCACCCAACACCAGAAAAAAATTAATCTGGTTATTACCCCAAACGCAAAAAATTTAACAGGAGATTTTGGACCGTTATTTAATGTCTATCAAAATATCCTTGATAATGCGATTAAATATGGCACACCGGATTCCACCATTACCATCAAAGCAGACGTTGTTAAAAATCGTAACCAATCTTCGTTGGTGGTATCTTTCCATAACTTTGGTAATCCTATTCCCCCCCAAGAACAAAAACGTATTTTTGAACGCTTTTATCGTATTCCCGCCTTAGCCCACAACCAAGAGGGAACCGGATTGGGTCTGGGGATTGCAAAAAAAATTATGACCGATTTACATGGAACAATCCACCTGACAAGTTCCCAAGGAAAAGGAACTTGTTTTAAAGTCGTTTTACCCCTGAAATAATCTATTTCTTTTCTGCTTGCGCAACCGCCGATTTTAATTGACCACACGCCGCCATAATATCTTGGCCACGAGAAGCCCGAATAGGGGCCGCAAACCAGTGATCTTCTAAAATCTTGGCAAACCGATGCATTGCATTTTTACTAGATGGTTTATACGGACACCCTGCCCATGGATTAAACGGAATAAGATTAAACTTAACCTCTAACCCCTCTACAAGACGCATCAATTCCTCTGCGCACTGGGGCGTATCATTAATCCCTTGAAGCAAGGTATATTCCATTGTAATAAATTGCCTGTGTGGCAGATTTTTTTGGTAGGTTTTACAAGCATCTATTAATTTTTTTAATGGATAAACCTTGTTAATCGGCATAATTTGATCCCGAATTTCATCATTGGGGGCATGCAAACTTACCGCCAATTTAACCCCTAATTCCGCCAATTTAGGGATTTTTGGAGCCAATCCGCATGTTGATACCGTAATCCGGCGCTTTGAAATACCAATGCCATCCCCATTTGTCAAAATACCTATCGCTTTGGCAACATTATCAAAATTAGCCAATGGTTCCCCCATCCCCATAAAAACGATATTAGATAACATCCGATTTGTATCACTGGGGGTTGGCCATTCATGGTAATCATCCCGTGCTAGCATAAATTGTCCAACAATTTCGGTCGCCGTCAGATTTCTAAGACATTTTTGGGTCCCCGTATGACAAAACTTACATCCTTGGGCACATCCCACTTGCGAAGAAAGGCAAACCGCCCCCCGATCTTCTTCGGGAATATACACCATTTCTACCCGCCCACCATCTTCAAAAGAAACCAACCATTTGCGGGTTTTATCTTGGGATGTTAAAGCTTTAATAACCTGTGGCCGACTAACCGTATAATTTGATTTCAATTTTTCACGAAAATCCTTGGCAAGAGTCGTCATCCGATCAAAATCGGTTTCCCCACGATGATATAACCAATGCCAAACTTGCTTAGCCCGAAAAGGTTTTTCCCCACAAGCCACAAAAAGGGCTTGTAATTCTTCAAAACTAAGCCCAATTAATTCCTTCATGGGGTCTGTCCACATGCCGTTTGAATCGCTTCATACGCCTTTGAAAACCCTTTCAAAGAAAAAGTATCTGTTGTATGAGTGCCCCGTTTTGACACCCCTTTAATCACTAAAACATTTCCCTTTTTCATTTGCGCTATCAATTCCGTATCCATGGCCCCGTCTTTTGCCCATGCTGTATCTGTATCTACCCCAATATCTGTCAGCAATTCCAACGCTTTGTTCTTATCCACTTGAATAGTTGCATTTGCTTTTTTCTTATAGGTATAACCTGCTAAAAAACTGACCACATTAAAACTTTTTTCTTGTGGCCGATGTGCAATCATTAAAAACACATCCCCCCGAGAAGAATACTTCCCAACTGACTTAGTGGGATTTGCCGCCATATAACATACTTTCCCTTCGGGAAGCGCCGCTGTATACGCCGTCCAAGCATGATATGATCCTAAAACACGTGATTCCACATCTAATCCCGGTTTTGCGAAAGAATATCCTATGACCCCTAATGCAATCCCTATGATGATAAGACAGATTTTTTTCATATAACCTCCATCAGTTGCACATAAGTTTACTAAAAAAAAGAAAAAATTGCAAGTATGAAACTTATCGCTTATCATAGAGCTATGGATAAAACAGGTGTACACGTTTTAAAAAAGAAGCTTCAAACTATTTCCCATCACGCGGGGGTTTATCGTATGTTGGATAGTAATGGGAAAGTTCTTTATGTCGGCAAGGCCAAAGATTTGCATAATCGCTTGACTAACTACACCCATTTAGACGGTCTATCTCATCGTATTTGGACCATGGTGGAAAAAATTGCTGATGTCATTACCGTAGAAACTGCTGGGGAACAAGAGGCGTTGCTGTTAGAAAATGAACTCATCAAACGTTATCGGCCACCCTATAATATTCTGTTGAAAGACGATAAAAGCTTTCCCTATATTATCCTGACAAAAGACCCATATCCCCGTATGATGAAATACCGGGGGACACGTTCGTTAAAAGGACATTATTTTGGACCTTTTTCTTCGGGACTTGCCGTTCAAGAAACCTTAAAGTACCTGCAAAAAGCCTTTCAAATTAGAACCTGTACAAACAGTTATTTTTCAAATCGTTCTAGGCCTTGTCTTTTACATCAAATCGGCCTGTGCAGTGCCCCGTGTGTCGGGATTATTTCGGAAAAAACTTATCAAGAAAATATCCGAAAAGCAATTGCTTTTATGAATGGAACGGATAACAGCCTATGTTCACATTTACAGCAAGAAATGGAAGAAGCATCCACCCAGTTGCATTATGAAGAAGCAGCCGTTTTAAGAGATCAATTATGGGCCCTAAATAAAATTCGGGGCCAAGGAGATTACACCCCTTTATTTGATACGGATGTTATCGGTTTATTCAAAGAAGGCGATAAAGCATGTGTGCAAGTTTTCTTTTATCGTCACGGAAGCACCAACGGAACAGCGGCTTATGTCCTTGCAGATGTAGCAGATACCCCCGAAGAAGATATTTTAGGGACTTTTTTGTTGCAATTTTATCAGGATGTGCCTGCCCCTAAAACCATTTTAACCTCTTGCCCACTTTCTGTCACCACAAACCAAGCCCTAACCACCTTAGCCGGGCATACCCTTCTGATTCAAAGTCTTCACTTACGAGGACGTAAAAAAGAACTGATTGAAGAAGCCCGTAAAAACGCCAAACAAACCCTTCATCAAAAATTAACCGAACAAGGAGTCAGTCATCAACTTTGGGAAGCTTTCCAAAATCTCATGGGAATTCCCGAACTTAATAAGATAGAAGTTTATGATAACAGCCATTTCCAAGGGGCAGCCGCAACTGGGGCGATGATTGCTCTAACCGAAGAAGGTTTTCAAAAAAAGCTTTATCGCCGTTATAATATTCGCCTAAGTGCCACTAATGATGATTTTGGAATGATGCGGGAGGTTCTTAAACGGCGTATTGTACGGGGACGTGCCGAAAAGGACCTACCTTCCGTTTTTATTATTGACGGCGGGAAAGGACAACTTTCTGCCGTTCAAGAAATTCTGAAAGAATTAAACGAAACTTCTGTTGCGGTTTTGGCCGTTGCCAAAGGCCCCGATAGAAATGCCGGTCATGAAGTGCTTTACAAACTGGGGGAAACAGATCCTATTCACCTACCTTACAAAGATCCCCTGTTATATTTTATCCAACGCATTCGGGATGAAGCGCACCGATTTGCCATAGGAACACATCGGGCTAAACGTCAAAAAGCAATGATCCCCGATTTATTGGGGGAAATAGAAGGGATTGGCGAAAAACGTAAACATGATTTATTGCACTATTTTGGATCCGTTCGGGAAATAAAAGGGGCATCAGTGAAAGATTTAAAGCGCGTTCCTGGGATCAGTCAGGAATTGGCCGAAAAAATTGTTGATTTTTTCCATGGATAAAAAAGCTTGTACATTAGGAAAAGCCGTGCTAATCTAAGTGCATAGTCAAAGGAACATTAATGGGGGTCAAGCATCTTTTTTGGGGATTTTTGGGAATTACCCTGTTTTTAGGGGGGAATGTTCATGCCAAAACCGCAGAAAGTGTTCTTGAAGAATTAATGCGTGCTTTCAAAGGGCGAACCTGGGTGGATGTTTGTGAAGAAACTTTTGATGAAAAAGAATCTTTTTATGAAGAACCTTCTATCCTGACGGTTCCCGTAGAGTATTTGGATGATCCAACTGTTAAATTGCCCTATAAAAGAAAAAAAGTATCAGATCCCCCAGAAGAAACAACCATAAATCCACCGGAAGAAACCTTGGAAGAAACAACTCAACCCCCCCCAGAAGAAACAACCGAAGAACCAACTGAGGAACCCACGGAAGAAACGACCGAGGAACCGACGGAAGAAACAACCGAAGAGCCGACGGAAGAAACGACCGAGGAACCCACGGAAGAGACAACTGAGGAACCAACGGAAGAGACAACTGAGGAACCAACGGAAGAAACGACCGAAGGTTGTACTTTAACAGAATGCCCCGAAGACAAACCTCTGCTAGATAAAGATAATTGCTTGTGTGTCGCATGTCTGTCCGATACAGATTGTGGGGATTGTGAAAGATGTGAACAAAATTCTTGCACAAGTACCTTGGAAAATAATCAAGTTTGTTGTAATAAAACGCCTCAATCCGGGGATAGTTGTTGCGGAACCACAGGATATTATCAAGCAGAAAAAGATTGTTGTGGGGAAACACTTTATGATGTATGTGACAGTTCAAAAGGATTAAGCCGTGATACCAGTACCTGTACTTGTGTCTGTTCCCCTGGCCAAGGTTTATGGGAAGATTCTTGTACAGAATGTAATGCTGAACATGTCACATGTACAACCCCCAAACGATCAGTTCCAACCCTTGTTGACGGAATATGTACTTGCGATTGCCCCAATAATGTTTATTGGCAAAAAGATTCCAAAGGAAATTGTGCCTGTACCGCTTGCGCTGTAGATGAAAACGGACGTCCCTATTGCCCAGGGGGTGAACCATGAAAAAAACCATCTTCGTCATCGCCTTGGTTTTAGGAATCCTGCCGTTTTTTGCATGGGGGGATTGTGTTTGTTGCGGGGGAGAACCTTTAGAATCCGGTGGTATCTGCGTTAAATATTTTGGAAGTGATACTTGTCAATATAGAGAAGCAGAGGTAGAAATTGAAGAAGGGAAAGATCCAAATTATACACTATGCGACACTTCCCCCGGAACAATAAACAGCGGAAATTGTACTTGTCCTACGGAAAGATGTGGCACTTCGGAAACACAGATAGGGAATGCCTGTTGCGGAAACGAAGAAGTAAGTTCCTGCCAAAATTCTGGGGGAACAATGACTTCCGCGGGAACTATTTGTATTTGTTCGTGTCCGACAGGAAAAAGTGCAGATGATTCTTCAACTTGCGTTTGTGATAATGACATACAACAAACATATTGTGAAAATGCAAACCCTTCCACAGGGTATGTAACCGGCTCTTGGAATGACAATACATGCACTTGTACTTGTCCAGGGAATAGCAGTTTTTCAAACTTAGCAGGATGTTATTGCCCAAGCCCTTATGTGGTTCAAAATGGCTCATGTATAGCCTGTGACACAAATGAAGTTTCCTGTGGCACAAACGGATGTGTTGATATGGGAAATTGTTCTGGAAGCCGAGATGGTTTAAACGGCAACTACAATACCTATGGCGGTGTCCCATCTTCTGATTGCTCTGGTTATCAACTTTGTTCCGTGACCCGTGAATGTTCCCCCGTTACCGCAACAAATGTTTATTATGGGGAATGTTTTTGTTCGGAAGCTTATCTAAAAACAAAATGTACGTCTGCCCAAACATACGATCCTGGAACATGCACCTGTATTAATTGCTCTGGGACAGTTGTAGATAATCACTGTTGCACAAACGAAATTCCTGTCAATGCTCATGCCACTTACACAGGTGGAAGCTGTGGTTGGGAATGCAATACGAATTACACCCAGGTATCCGGACAGAATATCTGTTGTGATATTTCTTCTCTACCAGCCAACGCCCATGCCACTTATACAAATGGCTCTTGCGGGTGGGAATGTGATAGCGATTACACAAAAGTCAATAACTCCATTTGTTGTTTAACAAGTTCATATAATACTTGCACTAATTCAGGGGGAACTTTAGAAAACAGTTGTAGCTGTTCTTGTCCCACCCCACCTGCACATGCGCATTATACCGCCCTTAGTAGTGGTTCTTGTAATTGGGAATGTAATAGTGGTTATGTAAAAAATGAAGCCGGGACAGCTTGCGTTTGTAGTAACAATTCACAAAAAACGTATTGTGAAACCATAACCCCCGCCGTAGGATATATTACAGGAACGTGGGATGACAATACATGCACTTGTACTTGTCCAGAAAACAGTACCTCTTCTGAATCGGGATGTGCCTGTTCTGGTACCTTACCCGCGCATGCCAGTTATGTCAGTGGTTCTTGCGATTGGACATGTGACAATGAATACACAGGTGTTAATAATGTGTGTTGTTTGACAAGCATCTATACAACTTGCACTAACTCAGGGGGAACCTTAGACAATAATTGTTCTTGTACTTGTTCTGGCACCTTACCTGCACACGCCAGTTATGTCAGTGGTTCTTGTGATTGGACGTGTAATGGAGATTATATCAAAAATACAGATGGAACATCCTGTGTTTGCCCAGATGGAAAAGAATCATCTGGGGATGACACTTGCGTTTGTTCAAACCCCGAACGGAAAACGTATTGTACCAATCCAACCCCTGGGGCGGGATATGTTACAGGAACGTGGGATGACAATACATGCACTTGTACTTGTCCAGAAAACAGTGCCTCTTCTGAATCGGGATGTGCCTGTTCCGGTACCTTACCCGCGCATGCCAGTTATGTCAGTGGTTCTTGCGATTGGACATGTGACAGCGGTTATAGCCAACCCACAAACCAAGAAATTTGTTGTGATACCACGGGCTTACCAGAACATGCCCACATAATTTACACCAATAATGCCTGTGATTGGGAATGCGAAAGTGATTACATTAAAGAAGGATCAACTTGTGTTTGTAATAAAACATGTGAAAATGGGATGCTAGATGCCAAGACTTGTTCTTGTGTTTGTACAGAAATAACGTGTGACGGGCCTCATCAAGAACTTTCTTATGAAAACGAAAGTTGTGGGTGCCATTGTCAAGAAGATTTTGATGAAGTAGAAAGCAATATATGCTGCCCTACTTGTGCAACTGATGATCAAATGGCCGCTTACCGCGAAAATCAATGTACATGTATTTGTAAAAACGCCGATCAAACTCTGGTTGGGAATAAGTGTTGTGAAACATGTCTTACCCCAAAAGAAACGACAACCGATGAAAGTGGGGCTTGCGCTTGTGATTGTCCCCTGGGAACGGATAATACGAATCGTCTTCTTTATAATGAAGCCAATAACACCTGTGTAGAATGTCAAGAAAATGCCGAAGGAGATTATCGGCACTATCATTGGGGCAGCGTACCTTGTTGTCCCGTATTAGCGACAAATAACACAACCGCCCCTAGCAGTGTGGCAACTGTTTCTCCACAAGCTTCTTCCCAGACAACAACGACTTCCCCCATTACCGCCCCAGTCTTAAACAGCTTAAGTGCCATTTTACAAAAATTTTCAGCATTAACGGATGAAGTTCCTGCCCCCGTGGCAACACAAACAACATCCACGCCTTCTTCGGCATCTTCGGGTTCAGAATCTTTTACAAATTTACAAAACGATCTTCAAATAGAAAAAGAATCAAAGATAGAATCAGAATCTCAAAAAGAAGAAACATCCCAAGGAAAACCACCGTATGACGAAAATGGATCTGTTTTGTTAAAATTAAAAGATATCCAGATTGTTTCTATGGGGAATGCCCCCAGTTTCTGTTCTGGAAACCTAGAAATTCAAAACAAAATGAAAGGAACGTTAAGTACGTTAGTTTTAAACCTTAAATATGATTCAACAACGATCCCTTTAAGTTTTTCTAGCGTGGAAGATGACCAAATTCTGACAAAGAAACTGTCTTTGGTTGGGCCTTCCTGTCGTCAATTTTCATCAACCCCACAAGTAGTCATCGTAAAATGTGTTATTAAAGGGGCAGAAAGCGATACTTCCGCTTGCAGAGGCCGTATTAAATTTTTAATTACTGATTAAAAGAGTAT
>Ga0310695_10009696_pt1 | contig 14385 bp, 12 predicted proteins | sample RumenRJG_04DNA_FD_203882 | JGI IMG/M metagenome (GOLD analysis project Ga0310695, IMG submission 203882) | Bovine rumen microbial communities from Lethbridge, Alberta, Canada - RJG_04 (v2) (version 2) | ecosystem: Host-associated > Mammals > Digestive system > Stomach > Rumen | place: Canada... | reverse complement strand
CGTGATCCTCCCTGGCAAAGTCCGTCGCCGCATCCGCGAGCTGCTTGAGCGGGTTCACTGCGACTTCGCGCAGCAAAATCATGCTCACGCCGATGGCCGCGATGGTGAAGAGGATAATAAAGAGAAGGGTATTCAGGAAGAACGAGTGCCGCTCCCGCATGACGTCCGTCATATCGACGTCGGCGCCGACAAGGCAGACAGGTTCCCCTGTCTCCGGGTTCATAATCGGGGCAAGCGCCGTACAGAGCCACCCGAACTGTGAGTGGTACACGGTCGGCGGGACAGCCTCATTGTCCCCATAATACTCAAAATCTTCGATTTCGGGTTCAATCGTGCCGAGATACAGGATATTCTCAGCCGGATCGGCGAGATTATAGGTAACGCCGTTCACATCGACCTGCATGAAGGTCGTGTCAACCCCGATCATCTCCGTGATCGCTGCGAGGCTGTTGTTGAACGTCTCGTACTGATTCAGAAGCGTCCAGAAAAGGCTTCCGTCCTGTTCATATCCGACTTCCCCGAGGGGCTGCTCCGCCATCCATTGTCTCAGCATTTCCGGGCTGTTCGCCGCGGCGGCCTTCCCTCTCTGTTCCTGAAACGCTTCGGAGAGGATCGCATCCCGAAATGCTATGACGTCATCTATATAGAAATAACCTGCGCCCGCTGCGGCTGCGCGGCTGGCCCGATCAAAATAGTCGTCGTCCACGCGCTGGCAGAAGACATGGTAGGAAATGCCCACAAGTCCCGTCGCCACCACCAGAATAATGACAATGATCAGCAGCTCCAGCTTTGTTCCGAGGGACAGCCCGCGATGCTTTGATTTCTTCATACAGTTTCTGCGTATCCAGGGCTCTCAGACTATGGTCAGAATATCCAGAAAGCCCGTGACGTCAAACACGTCGCGGATCAGGTCGTTGACATGGTGCAGCTCCATGGTTTTGCCTGCCGCCTCCAGCTCCTGCTGGAAGGTAAGCAGGACGCGAAGGCCCGCGGATGAGATATAGCTCAGCTTTTCGCAGTTCAAAACGAGCTTGGAAAGGTTTTTCAGCTGCGGCTCCAGATCAGCCAGCAGGCCGGGCGCGGTATTGGTGTCCAGGCTGCCGTCCAGTTCCAGGTTCATTACGCCGCCGTCAAGTTTCTTCGTATAGTTCAGCATGGTAGTTCCTCCATAGATTCCTGTTATGTTTTACAGAGCGTTTCCGCTCAGGCGTATTGGTACTGATTGCGATATTTTTTCAAGGTGAGCATTGTGATCACGAAGCTGATAAGCTCCGCCGCCGGCCAGGCGCTCCAGAGGCCGGGGCCGCCGAACAGAGCCGTGAGGCCGTAGAGGCAGGCCGTCAGCACGATAAACGAGCGCACCAGCGACAGCATGCCCGATACCAGGCCGTTGCCGAAGGCGGTGAAGAGTCCGGAGCCGAAGATGTTCATGCCGATAAAAAGGCAGGCCGGCAGGATGATCAGGTAGCCCTGCGCGGCGATCCTGTAAAACTCCGTGCCCTCTTTGAAGAAGATGCCGACCATTTTGCCGCGCAGGGCAAACAGCAGCAGCATGGTGACGGCGCCGAGAACCAGGTTCCAGATCACGCTCAGCTTATACACGCGCTTTCGCATCACGACATTGCCGCTGCCGTAATGGTAGGAGAAAATCGGCTCCACCGCCGAGGTGTAGCCCATGAACACCATGGAGATCAACACCTGCACATAGGTGATGACCGCAAGGGCGCTCACGCCCACCTCGCCATAGCAGCGATAGGCCAGATGGTTCATAAAGAGAACCGTGACGCCCTCGGCAAGATTGGAAATCATGTCCGACGAGCCGTTGAAGCAGATGGCGCCGATCTCCTTCATATCCGGCTTTGCAAGCTCCAGACGGTAGGAGCTCTTTTTTGCGATGATGTAAAACCAGACGGCGTAGGCGATCGTGCTGCAATAGCCGATCACCGTGGCAAGGGCCGCGCCCCGGATGCCCATATGCAGCTTCGCCATGAAGACATAGTCCAGCACGCAGTTGAGCACGCCGCCCACCATGATGACCACGGCGGCCACCACGGTTTTTCCCTCGCCGATGATGAGGATGCCGAGCTCCGACTGCAGAAGGATGGCGATGGCGAAGCTGCTGAGCGTCATGTAATAGGGGCGCAGATATTCGATATTGCCGTCGGTCGCGCCGCAAAGGCGCATGATGGGATCGGCAAAAGCGAGGCAGATCACAGTGAAGACGATCCCGCAGATCACCGTGAAGGTCATCACGCGCGAGAAGGTCTGACCGGCCTCCTTCCGCTTCCCTTCCCCGACCTTCTTCACGATCATGGCGTTGCCGCCGCTGCCGATCATGATGCCGACCGCAATGAAGAGGCTGATGATGGGATAATAGAGGTTCACGGCGCTGATGGCAAGCTCGCCGACGAAGCGCTCGATAAACAGGCCGTCCACCATCTGATACACGCCGATGAAGACGAAGGTGAAAATGCTCGGCGCGACGAACTTCAGCAGCGACCAGAGCGTAAATTCCTGTGACAGTTCTTTTTCCTGATCCATGGCCGCTTACTTCTTTCTGCTGAAGATACCGGCGATGGTCTTGAAGAAGTTTTTCCTGTCCTCCAGCTTTTCGCGGATCTCGCCGATGGTCACGTCCGCCTGGGAGTTGTGCGTCACAAGCGCCTGGGCGAGCTTCACATAGATGTCCTTGAAGCGCTCCATGCTCTCTCTGGTATAGCGGCTCGCGGCAAAGTCGATCATCAGGGTGAGTCCGTCGGAGCCGTCCAGGATCTCCATGTCCAGGATGGTCTGGGAGGCCGCCTGGTTCTGGCGGATATCCACCATCTCCACATCAAAGCCGTCCATGCCTCCCATGTCGCGGATATCCTGCTGGTAGAGAAGATATGCGCACTCGCCGTCGTTGACCTGGGTTCTGCTGTCCACATAAGGGTAGCAGCTGTGTTCGATGCCCTTTTGCACCTGCTCATGCACATCGGCAAAGACATTGCGCAGGGTCTGGGAATCGTCAAACCGGACGCCCACCGGCAGATCACGAAACAGCAGGCCCACGGTGCTGAGACTCTGTGCGTCCTCGCGCCCGTTATAGATCCAGGAGATGCGCACGTCCGGGGCATTGTCGTTGTATACGGAGATGGCCAGGGCTGCAACGGTGATGAAAAACTCGTTGCGGCTGATCTTATAGGCCCGCTCCATGGCGTTCATCTGCGGCTGCAGGATGCCGAGGGGCGCGAAGAGCTCGCCCATCTCGTTCTCGCGGGACTCATGGTCGATCTTCGGATAGCGGCTCCATTCGATATTGTCGTAGCTGCTCTCAAAGTAGCGGCGGCTCTCCTCATAGAAGGGGGTCTCCGCCAGATCCTCACGACGCTGCAGCATCAGGTAATAGAAATCGGGGTCGGGCTCCATGCCCATATAGGTTTTGCCGACATCCGCCATGAACACCTTCAGGGATGTGCCGTCAAAAACGGAGTGATGCACGTCGAAGAAGACGTAGCCCGCCTTCTCGGTCTCGAAGACGCGGCAGCGGCAGAGGCGCCCGCCCACGATCTTGAAGGGATAGACCATGGCGTCCCGGACAAAGCGGAACTCAAACTCCGTGAGCTTCTCCACATGTACATCCGGCAGAAGCTCGGGGTGATAGCTCTGCACCAGTTCCCTGTCCTTGTTCCACGAGAAGGTGGTCAGCAGGGCCGGGTGCCGGGAGATGACCGTTTTCATCGTCTCGGCCATCTTCTCCATGTCGATCATGTCCTTGTCCATCTTCATCATGGAGAAGAGATTATACATGGTGGAGTTCGGCGTATAGAGCTGATAGTCCACCATATAGAGCTGCTCGGCGGTCAGGGGATGTTCCTTCCCTCTGGCCTCCAGCTCCTTGGTCACGGGAGAAACCCCGTCGTCCGCGGCGAGGCTTTCCCGGTACAGCGCCGCGATCTTCTCGGGCGTGCGCCCGCGGAAGATCATCGCCGCGCTCATCCCGTCAAGGCCGCAGCCGCTCACAAGGTCGATGGAGCCGAGGGAGTCGCCGCCCAGCTCGTAAAAATCGTCGTGAATGCCCACTCTGCCGAGGCCGAGTACCTTTGCCATGGCGTCGCAGATGGCCTTCTCGGTCTCGTTCGTCGGGGCAACATAGCTGCTCTGGAAGTCCTTCGCGTCCGGCTCGGGCAGGGCGCGGCGATCCAGCTTGCCGCTGGCCTTGAGCGGCACGGCGTCGATCTTCATGAAATAGGCCGGGATCATGTAATAGGGCAGGCGCTTGAGAAGCTCTTCGCGCAGCGCGGCGGGGTCAAAGTCCACATCCGCCGTATAGTAGGCGCAAAGAAAACTCTTGTCGCCTTCCTCAAAGCCGCGGGCCGCGCACCAGTCGATGCCGAGGGCCTGCTTCACGGCGGCCTCGATTTCGGCAGGCTCGATGCGGTTGCCGTTGATTTTGATCATGTCGCCGCTGCGCCCGAGCAGGACATAGTTGCCGTTTTCGTCGAGCTTGGCAAGGTCGCCGGTGTGATACCAGCCGTCCCGGAAGGCGTTGGCTGTCTCCTCCGGCAGATGGATGTAGCCGCGCACATAGGGATTCACAAAGCACAGTTCGCCCGTCTCCCCTGCCGGGACTTCCCTGCCGTCCTCGTCCAGAAGCTTGATTTCCGTCTCCACCTGGGGTCTGCCGATGGGGCAGGTCTCGTAGGGCTTGTCGATTTTGAAAAAGCCCACCGCAAAGCCGCTTTCGCTTGCGGCGTAGATGTTGATGAGGTCGAGGTTTTTGTTGTAGAGATTGTTTGCCGGCTCGCTGCCGACAAAGAGCATGCGCAGGAAGGGTCCGGTATTTGTCCCGAGCTTGCGTACATAGGAGGGCGTCAGGAAGGTGATGGTGATGCGCTTTGTGAGGAAAAACTTTGCCAGCGCCGTCGGATTTTTGATCGTCGCATAGGAGACGATGTAGTTTTTGCCGCAGAAGACATTCAGTGCCGACAGGATCACGATGACGGTCGCCACGAAATTCATCGGGGCCAGCGTCGCAAGACGGTCTTTGTCCGTGAAGGGGATCTCGCCGTCGATGCTGATCGAGTCGATCGCCCGCTGGAGGTTGCCGTATTCATGCAGCACGCCCTTGGGATTGCCTGTCGTGCCGGAGGTGTAAATGGCATAGGCCGCGTCATGCGCGTCGGGATCGACGTGTCCTTCGAGGGGCGAGAGGCGCATGATGTCCTCCCAGTTTTCCATGGAGATCTCCGCCTTGCAGCCGCAGTCCTTGCGGATATAGTCGATCCTTTCGGGGGCATAGGTGTCCTCCACCAGCGCCCAGGCCGCGCCGGCCTTCCACACGCCGATCATGGCGATCACGGGCAGCACGCCGCGGGGCAGGTCGATCAGGATAAAGTCTTCCTTCCCGATCCCGTTTGCCTTGAGCCAGCCGTATACGCGGCCCGACATATCGTCAAGCCGGGCATAGGTGACGCCCTTGGAATGGGCGTCGTCAAACAGGATCGGCGCGTTGGGGTTTTTCTCTGTGTATTGCTGGAGTCTGTCTATGATGGTTTCCATTCCTGATCCTCCGATTATGCTCTCATAGAGTTTAAGCCCGGCTGTCGGCCGGGCTTAAACTATTCTTTTTTTATGCGTCTTTGTCGATGGTGATTGTCACATCGCTGTAATTGCTCAGGGTCTTGAAGGTCTCGCCGGTCTTCTGGTAGCCTTCGGGGACCTTCAGCACATGCACGTCATATGCGGTTCCCTCGGGAAACTCGAAGGTCGCAACGCCGTTGGCGTCCGTCTTGCCGAGGTTGCAGGTGCTCTCATCGCAGAACTGGATGGTGACGCCCTGAACGGGGCCGTTGGCGTCGTTGACGATCACTCTGTAGCAGCCCTGGTCGTTGGGGGCGGCAGCGCTCGTATCGCTGACAGCCTCCGCAGCGGCGGCAGCTTTCGTGGGAACAGGGCTTGCGCTCTCGCCCTTGAGGAGCTTTTCAACTGTGGGCAGATACTCCTCCACGGCAGCGCCCACGATGGGGTAGGTCAGGATGGTGCCGGTTCTGTCAACAAAAACGGTGGTCGGGTAGCCGGTGATGCTGTCGAGGTACTCGTCGCCCTCGGGCAAGAGGACGCTCACATAGGTGACGCCCTTGTCAGCCAGCAGGTCTCTTGCTGTCTGGAGGGTCGCCTCATCGTAGTCGCCCTCAACCTCAATGCCGATGATGCCGCAGCCCATTTCCTGCAGCTTCTTATCCAGCTCGGCCAGGGCTTCCATCTCGTCCACGCAGTTATGGCACCATGTGCCCCAGACGTTGACCATGGTGATCTCGTTGTCCTTGAACAGATCCTCGCTCTTGACGGTGTCGCCGTTGAGATCCTTGGAGCTGAAGCTGAGCGTGTAGCCGACAGCTTTCGCCTCGCCGTCGATCGGGGTGCGGTACTCGGCAGCCTTGAGATCCTCAAGGAACAGGTTGTTGACCTTATTTACATCGGCCGTGAAAGCGTCCTTCGCGATCTGGAACTGCTCCTCGGGAACGATGGTCTTCAGATTATCCAGGAAGTCGTCAATCGTCAGCGGCACGAAGTAGAAGCCGTAGCCTTCTTTCTCCGCGAGCTTGGTGATCTCGCCGCCGGCAGTCATGCCGTTAGCCTGGAGCGCAGCGTCGATATCGCCATTGGTGACGACGAGCGCGGCGCCGACTGCCATGAGGCTGCGAACCTTTTCGATGTCCGCCTCGGAGAGCTGATCCTCCATGCTGAGCAGATTCTCATAATCAGCTTCGGACAGAGCAATGTAGTAGAGGAGATTCAGGTTGATAAACGGCTCGTGGGAGGTGATTCCGACCGGGACAAACTGGCCGAAGCCGCTGTCGCCGGTATAAGACTCCTGGAGCGTGACCTTCATGCCAAGCTCATCATCATCCATAGTATAATTGTCTGCCATGGCCGGTACGGTCATGGATGCGAACATCAGCACGACCAGCAGAATGCTTAAAAACTTTTTCATAAGATGTAGTCCTTTCATGATATTTTGCCCGGATTGCTCCCGGTCAATTTTTATTCATATTACCATGTTTTTACACCCACCGTCAAGGTTTTTCTGTGTGACGGTCAGTCTTCTTCCAGGAGATGGGAACAAATCGAAGCTGCGCTTGTTTTTCCATATTATTCATGTTAAAATTAAAGAATACTAATGATGCATCAGCCGACGCGGACAGGCGCACAGCGCGCCGCAGAAAATATTCTGCGCGTTTGCGAAGGAGGAACCATGTTTACACCGGACGCCTTCGGGCGGCGCATTCAGGTCCTGCGCAAGGAAAAAGGCCTTTCCCAGCAGCAGCTTGCGGACAACATGTTTGTTTCCCGCAAGACCGTGGGAAACTGGGAGGCCGGAAACCGCTTCCCCGATATCACCATGATCTCCAAACTTGCCGAGAAGCTCGGTGTGGAAACCTATGAGCTGCTGGATGAGATGTATGATTCTTCAAGACCGGCGAATATCATCATTGTCGAGGATGAGCCGATTCTTCTGAAGGGTTTTCTCCATGTTCTTGTCGACATGCTGCCGGAGGCGCAGATCGTCGGCTTTCAGAACGCGGCGGAGGCGCTCGCCTATGCCCATGCAGCCAGGGTCGAGATCGCCTTTCTGGATATTGAGCTTTTCGGAGAAAGCGGCGTGGAGCTGGCAAAAAAGCTGCTGCGTATTCATCCCCGCACCAACATCATCTTCCTCACAGGCCATACCGAATACGCCCGCGATGCGCTGGATCTGCACTGCAGCGGATACCTGCTCAAGCCCCTGACGCCGGAAAAAATCCGAACCGAGCTTTCGCATCTGCGCTTCCCGCTCAGAAGTCTGAAGGACAGTGAAGAGGAAAACCGGGACAAGGCGCCCTGAAGCCATGCCTCCGACAAAACCGGATATGAAGCCTGTCGGCGGGCGTTGACGCCCCGGCAGGCTTTTTTGTCAATTTGACGGTACAAAACTTTGAACAAAATGATGCTTTGGGCTTGACATTCTCCCCTGTTCAGCGGTAGAATGTCCCCCGAAAAAAAGGAAGAGATATCTTTTCCATGTATTAAAAGGAAGGAAAAAACATGAATAAGAAAATTATTGCACTTCTTCTCGGCGCATGCCTGATCTTTGCGCTGGCCGGCTGCAGCGTTTCTCACAGCAGTTCCAGCTCCTCCACCGTGAGCTCCACCGTCAACGGCGAGACCACCACGACCACCACGACCACCGAGAATGGCGAGACCCACACCGAGACCACCACGACCACCGCAGACGGCGCCACGACCACCACGGTCGACGGCCAGGTCGTCGAGAACACCGAGGCTGCCCCTGCCGCTGAGGCTGCCGATCCCAGCGATCCCACCGGTCTGCGCGCCAAATGGCACGAGATCTTCACCGGCGGCGCCGAGGGCACCAACGATGACGGCGAGCACTTCTACTTCATTTACGACAATCCCGATTCCATCTCTCTCGCCGGCATGATGATCACGACCTCCGACGGCAAGACCCTGAGCGTCTATGACTACGGCAACGTTCTCAAGGACGAAGACGGCAAGCCCTACATCGAGGACGTGGAAGGCGAGAACACTCTCCCCTTTGACCTCGTCGAGACCAACGAGGACGGCTTCGTGTTCAGCTTCAAGAATGGTGTGCAGACCCAGTTCAACTTTGTTGATCTTGACACCATCATCGACGACATGATCACCATCTGGGAAGGCGTCCAGAACGGCAGCATCGCCTACGAGGGCTGATACACAGCAATTACATAAACGTACACCGGGGATCGCGGTTTTCCGCGATCCCCGGTGTTTTTTGAATCAGGTGTAGGGGTACTGGTAGCCCATGCCGTTGCAGATGTTCTGCCAGACATAGGCGAGATAGGTCGCGCCGTTGTCGCAGTCCACGATGAAGTGGGCGCCGCAGGAGGGGCAGGTGTATTCCACGGTGTTCATGCAGGAATCGATGTAGACGCCGCCCTCGCCGCAGTCGTGGCAGGACTGGCCGCAGTTGGGGCACTGGATCCACCAGCCGTAACTGGGCCAGGAGGTCTCGTCCTCCCAGTAGCCGCCGGCGACGCCTTCGAGCTGCGCATCGTCCAGAGGACGCTTCTTGCCCTCGATCACCTGATTGGCCGCCTTGGCCATCTCAAATACTTTTTTCTTGTCTTCTCTGTTCATTGGTTGTACTCCCTTCTTTACTGTGCAGCGATTGCTGCATAAGTGTCTGTTGTCATTATGTACGAAAACCGTCCATCATGCAAGTGAAGATTCCTTAAGGTAATACCGCATAATGCGGTGTTGCCTTAAGCTGCCAGCGGCAGCATCACCTTCACGGCGCTGTTGTCGACCGTAAAGGCGTAGGTGAAGTCCGAATACAGGTAGGGGTTATCCGGGTCGAGCGTGAAGTCCTCATCCAGAAACGCGCGGTAGGGATCCCAGCCCGTGATCACAAGATACAGATGATGACCCGGCGCGACGGTGTAGCAGGTGGGCAGCATGTAGAAGGTGTAGTCATAGTACTTCCCCGCCTCCAGATCCTCGGATTTGGTATACTCGCTGGCCTTATTGCCGAGACCGGGGTTGCAGAGATCCGTCCAGCCGAAGGTGAAGGCCTTGTTCCAGGTGGCGGAGGGAACGTATTCATGGGACTCCACAAGCCCGTAGCCGCCGCCCATGTCATAGGTTCCGACGACCGCCGTCGGCAGTGTGCTGTCGAGATCTGCATCCGTCAGATACGCCTGGAAGGGCTGGCCGTCGTCCGGGGCATCCACCAGCACCGCCGTGATCATCAGGCCGTCCAGATTCGTGTTTTCGGTGGAGAGCTTCACATGGATCTCCGGTGTGCCGCAGATCGTGGCGCCCGCCGGGATGTCCAGCTGGTACATGGAGGCCATTTCCTCGTCAAGATCGGTGTAATAGTAGTTCAGGCCGCCGTCGCCCGTGTAGAGGGGATCGTCGCTCTCCAGATAGGGCGTAGCCGTGCGGGCGATGTTGGTCGTGTCGATTTCGGAATATTCCTCGCCCCAGAGGTTCAGGGCCGGGGTCTCCTTCAAGGCAAAGCTGTTCCACGCGTCATAGCTTCTCCAGGAACCGTCAAGATTGCTCTGCACCAAAACAGCGGACATATTCTCAACCCCGTTGTCCACACCGTAGAGGTAGTGGGACAGCCACCTGTTCACGGTGTCCTCCCAGAGTTCGCCGTTGATCATCACGCCGTAGAGATCGGAGTGGCCGTTTTGGTGGAGTACCAGCTTGGCGGGCTTTCCGGCCTTTTCAAAAGCCTTCATCATCAGATCCGCCTGGCGTGAGGTAACGTTGAAGTCGTTGAGGCCCTGGACGATCAGCGCTGTGCAGTCGATTTTTTCATAAGCGTCGGAGTAGTCCGAGATGGCCCAGATCGGACCGTAGTCGCCGTTGGTCGCCTCCTGATCCTGGGCGATCTGCCAGAGCCACGAGCCGTACTCGGGATTTGGCACCGACATCTGATCGTCAAGGAAGGTGCCGCCGCAGTTAAAGGCGGCCAGGTAATCGGCGTAGTGCACATCGAAGCGGATCGGCGCCCCCTGGGAGTTGGTGTAGTCATACCAGTTGGCGATGCCGCCGTAGGGGATGATGGTCTTGAGACCCTTGACGCCGGTAGTGGCCACCTCGTAGGGCATGGTGCCGCCGTAGGAGGTGCCGGTCATGGCGACATTGCCGTTGGACCAGTCGGCTTTGATCTCCGTGGCGCCGGACTTGTCGGTGAAGGCCCGGCGGTCGCCGGTGAGCCATTCGACCACCGCCTTGTGGCTGTCGCGCTCGAGATCCATGCCGCAGAGCTCAAAGCCCTCGGAACCGTAGGTGCCGATACCGCTGCACACGACGAGCGCATAGCCGCGAATGACATAGTAGTCATAGACCTCGGTGACATTGTAGCTCAGATCCTCGCTGTTGGGGATTGCGTAGTCCCAGTCGTGCGGGTCGGCGTGGGCGGCAAAGTCCAGGGTGCTGATCTCCCCTTTGGGCTGGCGGGCCGTCCCCTTCTGATAGAGCTTCTGATAGTCGAAGGGCTTTTCCACGTAAAGTGGCTCGGCGCTCTCCGAGTATTCATTCACCGTGCCGGAGGAATAGGGCGTGGGATCATAGATCACCGCGGCCTTGTACTTCCCCTCCGCCGCGGCGCGGGGAAGCTCCACATAGGCCTTGACGAGATCGTTCAGCCCGTCGTTGTCGGTGTCGCAGTCCGTCTCCACATACACGCAGAAGCGCAGGATATCGCTGCCCTCGTTGGTATAGTCCTCGCCGCGCCCGAAGCTGTAGGTCAGCATCGGCTGCATCATGCCGTTTTCAACGACCAGCGGGCCATTGTCCGGGATCAGCGAGTCCGCCATGGCGACTGCCGGGCAGAGCGCCAGCAGCAGGCAGGCGATCAGCGTCGCCGCCATTCTTTTTTTCATTCCATGTTTCATGCGTTGCTCCTTTCTTCTCGTGCAAGCTCCCGTTTGCGTATCTGATCTGCGCGCTCGATGATCTTTTCCTTCCAGTCGTCCTCCTGCGCGTCGAGCTGATAGACCTCATAGCCGTAGCGTCTGCCGTTGGTGCAGATCACCGCCTCATCGTCAATATGCAGGGAGATGCGATAGTGATTGGGCATTTTCTGCGGCAGGGTCTCCCTGCGGTCGCGCTGTACCTCCCGCAGGTGCCGCTCCCCGTTGATGATGCCGTCAAACCTCACCCCGTAGTGGCGAAACAGGCGCCTGATATACTGTTCCGACCGGAAGGAGGAGGTGTAGACCCAGACCTCATACCCCATGCTCTGGAGCATGCGGATCAGCTCCGGTGTTCCCTGGCGGAGTCTCTCCTTATATATCCGGTTGTACGGGAAACGCAGCGGCGGCTCCGTCTTATGCGTCGCGGGCGAGACGAAGAGAACTTCATCCAGATCAAACGAAACCCTCATCGCTTCTCGTCTCCCCGATCCATGCGCTTGACGATCTCCATCACCGTGCGCGACCAGTCCGCAGGCCCGGCTTCGATGGGATACTCCTCAAAATCTTTGGAATCCTGCCAGGTGCGCAGTACCAGATCGTTGTCAATGTGGAGCGTCTCGGCATACTGATTGGCAATGAGCTTTGCCGTCTGCGCGCTCTCGCTTCTCTTCAGCGCGGTACCGGTGACGATACCGTCCACCTTTACGGAGTAATGCTTAAAGTACGCCCGGATGTACTCGATGGAATAATACTGTGCGGTGTATACCCAGATATCATAGCCCTGTCTGCCCAGGTAGAGCAGCAGCGCCGGGATCCCCAGCCGGATGCGCTCCTTGTACAGCTTGTTGTACGGGAAGTGCAGGGGCCGCTCCGCAGGCATGCCGTCCGCCTCGCAGAAGGCGACCTCGTCCAGATCCAGGGTGACGCGCTTGTCATGCCTGGAGTTTCGGATCATGCACTCGATATCCTTTTCCTGCGTCAAGTTGACGATGGAGATCGGCACGGGATTATACCCGGTGCGCAGGGCCGCGGCCCATCTGTGGTGTCCGTTCAGGAGCATGTAGCCGTCGGGATTGACCTTCTGGACGATCAGCGGCTTCTTCCCAAAGTTTCCCTCTCTTACGATCTGCGCGGCATATTTGCCGATGATCTCATAATTGGGGCCGATGTTGGGATCGCAGAACTCATCCTCCGGATTGGGATGCAGCTTGCGGCAGTCCGCCTTCTTCACAAACATCAGTTCAAAAAGACTTGCCTTCACAGGGACAAGGACGCCCTGATTATCCTTTAAGCGCTGTGCAAGAAACTTCTCAAATTCCGTACTTCCCGCCATGCTGCGCCCTCCTTTTCTGTCTTGACGGCAGGATCGGCCTGCCGGGTTCGGTAAAAAAAGTAATAGTATAAATTGATTATACCACGAACTGCCAGTCCTGGAAAGATGTTCCTGTATCTTTTTCCACTGCGCCGGAAAACTACGGGAAAAAGCGGATTTACAGCAGGCGTGTGACTGTTTTGTGACAGTCGCCATGCTATCATGTGTCCAGCAGGTCGGGGAAAGCACAAAGCCTTAAAAAACTAAAGAAGTCTTAAACCGGCTTCAAAAGGCTGGACAAATGGTAAGTTTTGTACTATCATGTACTCGACTTGGAAAGGCAAGTATAAAAAACCAATCTAAACCAAGAACAACATGTAAAGGAGATTACAACAATGGCTGAAATTCTGAACGATCAGCAGGTAGCAGGTGTTTCCGGCGGCGCACACGCCAACGGTCAGAGCTGGTACGAAGGCGGCGCGACCTATTACCGCATCGCCCCGGGCGACTATCTGGGCAACATCGCACAGCGCTTCGGCACCAATGTCTATGCCATCCAGAGACTGAACCCCGGCGTCATCAAGAATGTCGACGTCATCCGCGCCGGCGACGTGATCCGCGTCCTGTAATTTAACCGGCACACAGCACCGAGGAGCTTCGCGCTCCTCGGTGTTTTTTTGATATTGACGGTTGACTTGCCGCGGCGACTTGGATATATTGGATGTATCCATTGCATTGTTGGCAGAAAGCAGAAAGGGGAAAACTATGGCGCATCCTTTGATTGACCGGGCTTTTTACGAAGCCATTACTCATTTTGACGAATCGGACGAGGCGCAGGACACTTATTACCGCATCATGGATACCGTGACGGAGCGCGGCGGGAAAAAGGACACCGTGCGAAACCAGATACTCCGTGCCTATGCCATGCTGTTTTGCGACGATATGGAGCTTGCCCCGGGTCAGCTTGCCGGGCCGGATGAGGTGGAGGCTACGGCCGACCGCCTGCACACTGGTGCGATGCGCTACGATCCCAAGCACTGGTACAGAATGCAGCACCATTTCCCGGTGATCGACGAGGATAACTATGACCGCTTCGCGGCCCTGGTGATCGCCGATCTGAGCGCAGGCCCCCTGCGCGAGGCTGCCGTTAACGGCGGGGACATGCTGCTTCTGGGCGAGCCGAATCCGCTGGACATGACGCCCAGACAGCGCAAGCGTCAGCAGGTGCGCGTGATCGGAGGACTGTCATGAGGATCCTCACCGTTGATAACAGGGCCCAGGCGCTTGCGGATCTGACGGAGCTTGCGCAGTCGCTCTGCCCGGATGCGGAGCTGCTCCCCTGCGCCAGCAGTCTGGAGGCGCTGGGCATCGCCAGAAAGACGGAGATCGACACGGCGATCCTGCGCGCGGAAATACCGGAGCTGAACGGCCTGGATCTGGGCAAGTATCTGGTGGAGCTCAATCCGCTGGTCAATCTGATCTTTGTGGCGGATAAGCGCAGGCACGGCTATGAGGCCATGATGATCCATGCAAGCGGCTATCTGCTCGAGCCGGTGGAGAAGCCCGCTCTCAAGCGGGAGCTGGAGGAGCTGCGCCATCCGGAGCTTGAAAAGGCGCACAAAC
>Ga0310695_10009694_pt1 | contig 14388 bp, 3 predicted proteins | sample RumenRJG_04DNA_FD_203882 | JGI IMG/M metagenome (GOLD analysis project Ga0310695, IMG submission 203882) | Bovine rumen microbial communities from Lethbridge, Alberta, Canada - RJG_04 (v2) (version 2) | ecosystem: Host-associated > Mammals > Digestive system > Stomach > Rumen | place: Canada... | reverse complement strand
TGATGTCCTTTCTCATTTAATAAATGTTTTTTTCCTATTTCAATATATTCTTTCATAAATTTATTATGTTCTTTTTGAAAAACTTTTGGCATTAATAAACTTATATTCATTCCTCTCATTTCATCAAAAGTATATTTAAAAATTTTTTCGAATGAATGATTTACTTTTTCAATTAAACCTTCTTTTCCATTTTCTCCATTACAAATTACAATTCCAGTTTCTTTATTAAACATCATATTATAATAATTTTGATGTATATGTTCAGTTGAATTTTCAGTTTTTCTTTTTATATTTTCTAAATGTATTTTTAAAAAAGAATCATCATTTATTTGTTCTATATAATCAATATAAAAATCAAATACTTCATTTATTCCTGAGTATATTGAAAATAATTTTTTCCATAAATTTTCTATTTTTATTTTACATAATATTATTTTTTCTGTTATTTTAAATATTTCATTATAATTAATTATTAATTTATTTTCTCTATATGAAAATTTTTTCCAGAAAATTTTTAAAAGTTCTAAGTCTTTAAATATTGAATTATAAAATTTTTCTTTATAAAAATCATATATATAATAATATGATGGGTTTAATTCTTCTAAATGTTCACATATTTCATTTGGATATTTTAATTTTTCTATTAATTTTTTAGAAATTTCTATTTTTAATCTTTTTAAAAAAAACTTCTCTTGTAATTTTAATTTCATTTGTTTTACTTTATGTAAATAATAAATACTTTGAATAATATTACCTATTACATTTAAATAATAATACGATAAATTAATTAATAATTCAGGAGAAGTTAAATTTATAGAAATAAAATATTCATTTATATCTATTATAAAATAAGATAAAAAAACATCATCTAAAATAAAATGTTTTTTTGGGTCAGACCATATATTTTTTTTAGGTAAATATAATAATTCTTTATGTTTTAAAATACAATTTTTATTTTGACATTCTATAATATGTAATTGCATAATTCCTGTTAAAACTGATTTAACTTCAGAATCTTGTGAATCACTATTAATCATATAAATTATTCTTCTTATATAATAAAGTAAATAATCAATATTTGTTATATTATAATATGGTTCATTATAAAATATTTTTTGAATTAATAATTTGTGAAAATTTAAAAAAGATAAAGATAATAATATTGAAGTTATTAACCAAATTAAACCTTTTTCTGATATTGTTACATATTTAAATATTATACAAAATAAGGTTGTCCATATATAAACAATGTGAAAAATTCCACATAGATGATTTGTAAATATATCATAATATATTATTTTTTTTATATAATATATAAAAAAACCAATTGATATAAATAAATTTGTAAATAAAAAAAGTTCAATTGTTATATGTTTAATTATTGAATTCATTAGTGATAATAGAAAACAATTTAAAATAAGATAAATATGATAATTTGTACAAGTTTCTGCATAAATATTCATAGAAAGATAAAATGAATCACTATAAAATAATAAAATAAATATTATAATAAAAATAATATAAATTGTAGTTATGAATGAAATTAAGAAAAGAATTATATTATCTTGAATTGAACAAGAAAAATCTTTTATATAATCATTATATTTTGAATTAAAACAAATTAAATGAGTAAAAACATCAATATATATATTATAAAAAATATATATTAAATATTTAATTGTTAAATTCAAAATAATATGTTGATTTGTATAAATGGAATTTTTATTTGTATTAAAAAAAACAAAAATAAAATATAAAGTCATAAATAACATTATAATTGGTATTATATAAATTATTGTTATATAATAAGTTTTATGATTTGAAATAATTCCAATAAATCTAAATATATGATTAATATATTGTAAAATATTATCAGAAATATTTTCATCTGGATTAAAGACTTTAATTCTAATATCAAAAAATATAGATATTATTTGAATATAGAATATGAAAAATAAACAAATTTGTTCAGTTCTAGAATTAGATTTATTTGATACTAATAAATCCATAAAGAAATAAAATCTTTCTCCTAAAGAAAAATTATTATCATAAAATAATATTATTTCTTCATTCATATTATATTTTTAAATTGATTTTTTTCTATTTATTTTATTAATTTTGTTTGAAAGATTATTAAAGATTATTCCTTTATATTAAAATAAAATCATTCTTAAATAAATAATCAATCAATTTTTATTTTAATTTTATTTTAATTAAATATTTCAATAAAAATATTTATATTATTACTAAAAATTTATTTTATAACTTTAAAAGAGAATAAGATTTTTTTAATAAAGGATTTGATTCTCTTAAAGAATAATTAGAAAAAAAATAAGGATTTTCATTAGAATTATTTAAAAAATTAGATTTACTTTTATTAAATCCTATTTTATTTATATCTTTCATCAAACAAATTCTTTTTTTCATAAAATCTTTTGAATTATTATAAATAGTTTTAGTATTACTAGGAGTAAAAGTCGATTCTGAATTATTTTGACAATAATAAAATATAGTTTGAATATTATTTGTTTTATTTATTAAATTTGAAGTTAATCCTTCATTATTTATAAATGGTAAAATATATTTAATTATTAAAATAAGTAAAGAATATTTTTGTTCATTATTTAATTTTTCAAAATCATATTTTTTTAAATCTTCAATTTTTATAAATAATTCATTATTTATTTTAAAATTTTCATCATTTGTAATTTTTTCAAAAGCATTATCAAATAATTCTAAAATATTAGAAAATTTAAAATGTATAAATTCTAATTTTGATTTTAATTGTTCATTTTTTGATTTTAAAGTTTGAATTTCTTTATTTTTATTTATAATAATTTCTTTATTTAAGATTATTGAATTATTATCACATTTTTTTAAAGTAATAATATTTTTTTTATTTGAATTTTTTTTCATATTAAAAATTCTATCACAACTTTGAGAATTAATTAAATTAACACTATTAAAAGAGTCAATTTTATTAGAAAGAACTTTTATTATTTCAGAATATTTTTTATTTTTTTTTGTTAAACTTTTTTCTACATTTTCATGAACTTTAATATCACTTTTATATCCATTTATTATTTTATCTAAATGTTCTCTTTGTTTTAATAAATCTTCAATTTGAAAAGATTGATATTCTAATTCATTTATTAATTCTTTATTATATATATTATTTAACTTATAATTTAAATTTTTTTGAATTAATGAAAAATCTTTTGCTTTTTTTCCTTCTTCTTTTAATTTTTCTATTACTTTTTGTTTTAATTCAGTTATTTTTTTTTCACATTTAAATTCTTTTTCTAATAATTTATTTTTAATTTCTAATTCTTTTTCTTTTTTATTTTCTTCTAAATTTAATATTCTATAATATAATATTTTATTTAATTTTTCAAGTCTATTTGCATTTTCTATTTTATTTAAATTATTTTCGTTAAAATATTTCATTTGTTTAATTTCTTTTTCATATTTTAAATCATATTCACTTTTAATTTTTTCAAATTCTGATTTTAATTTTATTATTTCTTCTTTTAATGTTAATATTTCTTTATCTTTTTCCATTATGGCTTTTTCTAATAAAATAAATTGTGATTCTTTTGATGATATTAAACTATAAACAGTTTTTAAATTTGAATATTGATTTTCTAAATTTAAAAATGATATTTCTAATTCTTGATTTTTTTCTCTTAATATTTTATTTTCTCTTGCAAAATTATAAATTTGATTTTCATAAAATTCTTTATTTTTTTCGTAATCCATTCCTTATTTTATTTTTCAATTATAATTTTTTCTTTGAAATATTTTAATTTTTAAAATAATAATTAGAATAACATTATATATATATGTATATTAAAAATTAAATTAAAAATTTAAAATGGATATATTAATAATATAAGGATGGAAAATATAATTTTTTTTTTAAAAATAACTAAATTGTAGATTGATAATTATATTAAATAATGATTAAATAATTAAGAATTAAAATAAATTAATAATTAATTTTTTCTGTAAAATGAAAAGAGAACATTAATAAATAATTGTTAATTGTTCTAAATTTTATAATATAATTTAAAATATATAAAATCAAAATCTTATTTATAAAACAAATAATAAGATTATAAAAAAATAAAAAAATGATAGAATCAAACATAATAAATTGGATTGACTTTGGTGATTCAATGCAATTATTAGAAGTATACACAAAAAAGAAACTAATAAAATTTTTTAACTTAATGAAAGTATTAATAAGTTATAAAGACTTTTCAATATTTTTCTTTATAATAATGAAATTTTTTTTCTTTGTTCAAGTAATGATGTTAACAATAGTAAATATAGATAAAAACACAGATGATAACTCAATAAAAATTTTACAATATATTTCAAAAGTAATTTTCATTCAAGAAATAATAACAGATAAAAAATCATATCGTTTAGCAGTTATATTAACAACTGCATTAACATTAATAATTGTAATATGTTTAATTTATTTAATTATTTCTATTAAAATAGGAAGATTTTATGTAAAATTTCCAATTACTATTTTAAATATTATAATAATTGTTTTAATGAAATATTTAATTGGACCTATTGTTCAAATTTCTTTTATGGCAACAGATTGTTCAAAAAATATTCATAAATTTTTAGAAGTAAAATGTTATTCTGATATTTTTCATTTAATTATTACTATTATTTCAGTTATTAATTTAATTTTTTATTTAGTTTCTTCAGTTGCTTTTTCTATTTATTATAATGAAATTGGTTCAATTAATGAAAGTAAAGTTTGTGCTAGAATAAATTGTAATTATGAAATTTTTGTTAATATATCAAAAATATTAATGTTTGTAATTGCTTATTTTATTAAATATCATATGGAAAATAAAAAAGTTTATAGAATTTTTCTTCAAGGATATGTTTTTTTTAATTCTTTATTTTTTTCTGTTTATGTATATCGATTTGTTTTATATTATGATGATAAAATGAATAAAATGATTCAATTTGGTTGGGTTTTTGTAACATGGTTTTCTTTTATTATTACTATGAGTTCTCTATTTAAAATTAATGATACTACTATTTTTCATTTAATTGGTTGGGTTATTTTAGGTTTTACTTTATATTTTTTAAATGAATTTAGACAAGAATATCTTTTAACTGATTTTAATATTTTTGAAGCTAAAAATTTAAAAGAAATTGAATTATTTAATATTACTTTATTAAATTTAATGAATTTAAGAAGTGTTAAGGCAAAAACTTTATTAGTTGGTATTATTAAAAGATTTGAAGAATATGTTAGTAATTCGCCTGAATTAAATGAAAAGTTTATTAAATTAGGTCAAAATGATCATTTAAGAAAAAAATTTAATTCTTCAAATGCACTTCCAATTCTTTCAATTATATTTATTATTTATGATCATCATTTAGATAAATCATATTTAAAAAATGATATAGTTTTAAATATGTGTTATTTTCTAATGAATAAAATTAAAAATCCAACATTTACAATTTCACTTTGTTCAAAATTAAAAGTAAATAGTCATAAACATTTATATTTTAAATATATTTTAATGGAAGAAATAAAAGAATATATGGTAAATAAATTATCAAAAAGTAATAATAAAGAATCAATAAAACATGTTCAAATAGGAAGTGTAATATTATATAATATTTATATGGATTTATTTAAAATTAAAATTTATGATGCTGCATGTAATCAAATTGAATATTTTGATGTATTAAAAAATAATGTAAGTACACCAAAAACAACTTCAAATTTTTTAAAATTAGGAGAAGATATTTTAAGATTAAGAAAAGAAATATTAAAATTATGGGAAAAAATAGTTGAATTAAATCCATTTAGTGATGAAAGTGAAAAAGATTATATGTTATATTTAGAAACAATATTACAAGATGATATTTTAGCAAGAACTGAATCAAAAAAATATTCAACTTTAAAAACGAATAAATTATCAGAAAGAAATAATATTTATCATTCAATGTTTATACAAGATTTATCATCAATTTTATTAGTTGATGGATATCAAAATTTAGGAAAAATTTTATATACAACTCCAAATTTTGCTTCTTTATTTTTATTTACTGGGAAAGAAATATTAAATATGACAATTGATGATTTAATACCAAATGTAGTTCAAATTTTCCATAAAGATTTAATTGAAGAAGCAGTAAAATATTCAAATTTAAATTATACTTTTAAAATTCAAAGAGATATGTTATTAAAAGGAAAAAATGGTGGAATTTTTAATATAAAATTATTTGTTAAATGTGTTCCTAATTTAAGTTATGGTTTAATTTATACTGCTTATATTACAAAAATACAAGATCATAATTTTATATTAATTTTAGATAAAGATTTTAAAATAAATGGTTTTACTGAAATGACTCAAGGTGGTGCATCATTTACAATGAATAATAATTACGGTTTAACACAAGGTTTACATGGTCATCATGTATCATTAATTCTCCCTGAAATATTATTACAATTAGAATATAAAGATCAAAAATTTTTAATACCAAAAAGTGAAATTGACTTAAAAGGAAATTTATATCCTGTTGCAGTATGGAAGGAATTAGATAATAAAGTTGATAATGTTTTAGATAAAATAAAACAAACTGGGAAATTAAGAGATGATGATGATTTGAAAAATACAGTAATTACAGATTATGATGATTTAGTAAGAGATATTAGTTCAAAGTATCCAAAACCTTTTAGTGTTTTTTATAAAATTATAACTAAGACTTTTTTAGATAATAAATATTATTATCATAGAGTTTATATTACAAATGATTTAATTGCTTTAAATGAAAATTCAAAATCTCCTTCTACAGTTAATGGAAGTGAAAATATAAAAAATCAAGATTTAATAAGTGATAATGATAATGAAAAAGAAGGAAAAGAAATAAAATTAAAAGTAAGTAATAGTGAAAAAAATGATAAATTTGAAGAAAAAGATCAAAATGAAGAAGTAAATGAAAAAGAAGAAAGTGAAAAGTCAAATTCAAATAATATGAAAACTCATCCACAAGAAGATGATTTAATGAAAAATAATGAATATACAGGACCATCAATTGCTTCTTCAAGTATGACAAGATCAAGTGTTGATTCAGCAGGATTTAATAAATTAAAAAATGGTATTTTAGAAAAAAGAGAAATTTCATCAATTAAATTAATGAAATATTTATGTTTAATTTTTGGTATTTTAACTATTGGTTTAATGTTATTAAAATTAATGAGAACTTTAACAAATTTTTCTAATTTAACAGAATATTTAAGTGAAAATTTATATTTTAATCATTCAAAAATTGCAGTTTCTTGTGTTTATCTTTCGACTTTAAATTTAAAATGGAAAAAAGATCAATTTATTGATGATTCATTTTGTGTTATTAATGGAGGTAATTGTACTGATTTTTATGCTGGTTTATTAGCAGAATGTATAGCAGATATAAAAGAACAAAAAGAAAATTCGAGTTATTTTTATAAAGATTTTAAATCAATTTTAGGTAAAATGAAAACTATTCAATTAACACTTTTTAATTTAACTACTACTGATTCTTTAACTATTGATACTGATAATTTACTTAATTTATTAGTTGCTAATGGATTAAAATTAAATGCTAATTTATATCGTTATTATTCTGATATTTATAATGTTTATGATGTTAATTCTGATAATATTTTAATTCAAAGTTTAGATTATATTAATGATGATACTATTATTGGTTTTAATGATGATGAAAGGAGTAAAAAAATTAAAAGTAATTTTAATTTATTTCCTTATTCATTAATTTTAGCAATTGTACTTTTTTTATTATTAAGTTTTGGTTATTCATTTTTAGTTTATCGATTAAATGAAATGGAGAAATATTTCTTAGAAAAATTAATAAAATTCCATTCTTTAAATTTTGATGCTTATTTAAAAATTTTAGATGATTTAAAAAAAAAATTAAGAAATGATACTGGAGATGATGAAGAAAAAGGAGTTGGAGAAATGGATATAGAAATAGGTTCAAAAAAATCAAAAAAAGATGATGATGATGAAAAAGAAAAAAAAGGAAAAAGACATCATAAAGATGATAAAAATGATAAAAAAATGCGTAATAAAAAAGGAGGAAAACAAAACAAATTACAACAAGCTCGTAATAAAAAAAAGAAAACAATGTCAAAATTTTTTTTTCATTACAACTTATTTTTCATATTAAAAATAATGTCAATAATAATAATATCAATATCATATTATTTAGTATTTATGTTAATAGAAAAGCAAAAAAAACAAGATTATTTAAAATTCGATTCATCAACAAATCAAATAGAAGGAATATACAAATCATCATTTGACATTTTTCTCTCATTAAAAACTCAATTAGAACCATATGAAGAATTAGTATCAGAAATAAAAAATGCAAATGAATCATTACAACAAAATCCAAATCAACCAGTAACAATAGGAAATGTAACATGTTATAATATTAGTTGTTTAGATAGTATTTTAAAATTTGAAATGACTGTTCCTTCAGCAGCTGATATTGAAACACCTAAATTAGGTAATTTATTAATGCCTTTAGTTAATGATATGGGAAAAATAACAAATTCTGCAACTGAATTAAATAATTTATATAATTCTGATGCTTGTGAAGTTTTATTTAAAAATGATAGTAATGCTTATAATAATTGTTCTACTTTCTGGCAAGGAATTCTTTTAAAAGGAATGGAACAATCTATCACTCAAATGAGTGTTATTTTAAATACTGTTATTGATGAGTTAAATAGTCTTAATACTAATAAAAAAACTTTAGAAGAGTTAATTGATAATTCTTCTTCTTTTAGTCAATATGAATTGTTTATTGAATTTTATTTGTTTAAAGCTTATATGAAGACTGTTGATATTTTTCAAATTTTTAGAGAAAGTAATTTAAAGGATATGAAACAAATTTTTAAAATGATTTGTTATATTTATGTTATTGGGTGTTTTCTTTTGTTTTTTATTATGTTGTATTTCGTTTATTCTAGTAGATATGTTTTTAATTCATTTTTGAATTTTATTGGGATTATTCCAGTTAAGTATTTAATGGAAGATGATACTTTGTATAAAGACGTTTTGAAATTAGAAACTTCTATTTTTTAAATTTTTTTTTTATATTAGAGAAATCATTTTCAAATTTTTTTAGTTTTTTATGAGAATTTTTGCAAAATATGAAATTTTATTTTTATATTTAATATAGAAATTATTAACTAATTTTTCATAAAATTTATATAGAAAAAAATAATATTAAATTATAATTTTTTAAATACATTTCAAATAATATTTTACATTTTTTTAAACATAAAAAATAAAAAATGTATTTAATATTATCAAGAAATAATCCATATCTCGAAGAACTAAATAAAAATCCTCAAGGTCAAACATTACAAAAAGACTTTGATGGAATGGAAATAGATTTAAAAAATCGTTTTAAATCAAAAGAATTAGATATAAAAGATAATTATAACATGTCAAATTTAACAAGTGAAAATTTTTCTGATGAAGTGAACACATCAAATAGAAGTTCAATAAGTTTTATTCCATCAAAATTAAAAACAAGTCAAATTGATGAATTTGATTTAAATGGTTATAAGACAAAACAAAAAAAAATAGAATTATTAAAAAAATATATTCATATTCTTGATATAATTTCTTCTTTAATAATAATAATTTCTGAAATAATTTGTCAAATTGAAAATGAAAATTATTCTGAATTTAATTTTTATACAAGAGTCGTTGGTTCAATTATTATTAATAATTTATATAAAAATCCTCAAGTTACTTGGAAAGAAATTTTTTCAAGTGAAAATATAAATTTAACTCATAATTTAGAATATAATGGAAATTCTTTAGCAAGTATTATTTCTCATTATATAAATAATAATTTTACTTATTCAAATATTACTAATTATGATATTTTATTTGCTTATGATTTAGATGATGACACTTTTTCTTTTTCTGATTCTTTAACTAATTATAAAAAAATAAATCTTAATTTGAAAATAGGAGAAAATGAAAATTTATTAAGATATTTAATTTTAGGTTTAACTTTCATGGGAGGATTAATTTTATTAGGTTCAAGATATTTATCTTTTTATAGAGAATATATTGTAATTAAAGAATTAGGAATTCCATTTTATAAAAGTAGATTTTGTTTAATTTTAGTATTAGAAATTGGTTTATTATTAATTTTTCAATATCCTACATTAAATAGTATTTTAATATTTGGTCAATTAGATATTATTTTAGTATTACCAGTTTCATCTTTATTTAGTGCATTTTCAACATATCGTTTTTTATATATTTTCCAATTAATAAATTCATTTTCAATTTGGGATTCAATTTTATCTGAAAAAATATTAGATAAATTTTATTTAAATACAAATATAATATTTACATTAAAAGCATATCAAAAAAATAATCCATTTATATCATTAATTTTCTTATTTTTTTTATCTTGTGTTTCCTTTGCTTTATGTATAAGAATATTTGAAATTCATTATTGGGAAAGTCAAAAATTAATATTACAAAATTGGCGTTATAGATGGAATGCAATTTGGTGTGTTTTTGTATCAATGACTACTGTTGGTTATGGTGATTTTTTTCCAAAAACTCATTTTGGGAGAATTTTAATTATTTTTGCTTGTATTATTGGAATTTATTTTGTTTCTATGATGATGATTTTTATGACTCAAAAAAGTATTTTGACTGAAAATGAACAAAAAGCTTATAAATTAATTACTAGATTAAAAATTAGAAATCAATTAAAAGATATTCATTCTAATATTATTTTTCATAGTTTAAAAATGATTTGTATAACTAGGAAATTTAAAAGAAATATTATTAAAGAAAAAGAATATGAAATGGAATATAATTATGAAAAAAGATATATAATTTCTATAATTGATGAGAATAAAATTTTATCTGAAAAAATAAAATCTTTTGATATTATACCAACAAAAGATCAATTATTTGATATTGCAGAAAGAATTGATATTGTAATTAAAGAAATAAAATGTGAAGTTAATATTTTACAAAAAATGAATACTAGTTTTTTAGGTTATACTGAAACTCAATCTATTATGATTAAATATTTAAAAAAATGTATTCAAAATACGAAATTAATGTTTGATTTAATTGAAAAAAAACCAAAAGCTTTTGGTGATTTATCTTTAGTTAATAAAAATGCAGTTTTTGAAAAAATGAATAAAATTTATAATGAACATAGTAAATATTGTGATAATATGGAAAATATGAATTTAAATTCAAATTTAAAATTAGAAAAATTATTTGAAGATAAAAAAACAAAAAATAATTTAATTAGTGTTAATTATGATGAATTTTTTTCTACTGAATTACAAAAATATCAAGTTTCAATTGATGAATTTAAAGAATATTTTCAACCTTTATTTTTTGATAATTCAGAACAAGCGAATAAAGGTTTAAAAAATAATGCTTTAAAGACTATTAAAACTATTAAACATATGAAAGAAATGAAAAAAAAAATTGATTCTGTTATTATGCAAAGAAGAAATGGGGTTAATGATAATTCAATGACTGAACAAAATATTGAAGCTGAATTAGAATAATAAAAATACTTTTTTTTAATGCATTTTTTAAAGTTTGTTTTATTAGATTTGCATGTAATTTATATTTTACTATATTTTAATGTACAAATAAATAAAGTTATCTTTAAATTGAAAAAAAAATATATTTATATAACATTTATAATTCTATATTTCAAATAAAAAATATTAAAATAAAATTTAAAAAAAATTTTTTCTATTATTATTTAATCAAATGTAAAATTCTAAATTCATCATTATAATTACTTTTTCTATTATTATAATTAGATGGTGTAACTAAAGAATCTCTTAAATTAATTTTTAATTCATTATTATTATTTGTTCTTTTTCTTTTTTTTCTAGTAGGACTACCATAAATACTACTATGATTAAATTGAATACTTTCTTCTTCAAATTCACCTAAATCATCTTTTCTTTCTATTAATTGAGGATTATCATTTATAAATTGAGGAATTAAATATTTTGGAATCTCAATTAATGATTTAAAATCTTTAATTTTAATTTCATATCTTATATTTCTTGAAGTATTTGTTTCAATATTATTATTTATTATTTTATATGTTTCAATAAATGGATTATAAATAAATAAATTGTCCTCTTTTAATTCTCCATATTGTTCTTTTTCATTTGTTGGAATTATTATTGTTGGTTTTTTACTATAATTTTTACGATTAAATTCACTTTTTTTTGATAATTGATGATTAAATATACTTAATTTATGTACATTTTTTCTTACAACTGGATTATAATAAGTATTTGTTTTTCTATTTGTTCTTATAAAATTATCTGGATTTTTTATGGTTATTTTTTTTTTTTTTGGTTTTTTAAATAATAAAAAAGAATCTTTTTTTGTTTTTTTTAAATCTAAAATATAATCATTTGAATCAATATAATCTGAATGTGTTTTTTTTTTACTAATTTTAATTGATTCTACTTCTTCAATTTCTTCTCCTTCTTCTTCTTCTTTATTTTTTTCATTTGATACATTTAATTTATTTAAATTTGAATTTATACTTTCTCTTGAATTATTTAATATATGACTTCTTGCTGGTGATAAATTAAGATATGATAATTGTCTTTTAAATAATTTTTTATTAAAAGTCCCTTTTCCTTTTCCATGAAAAATATTTTTAAATTCTTGTTCATTAAAAAGATAAAAAAATCTATAATCTAATTTTATTGATAAATTATTTTTATTTTCATTTAAAATTTTTAAAAAGAAAAATCTTAAATTTTCATATTTTGAAATAATAGAAATTATTTTCATTTGATTAAAAGTAAAAGCAAAATCAAAATATTTATCAAAATGAAAAATTTCTAATTTAAAACCATGAATAATATTAATTTTACTTTCATAAAATTTATTAGTTTCAAAATATAAAAAAAATTTTTTATTATTTGAAATATCAATAAAATTAATATTTTTGAAAGGTTTAATTCTATGTTTAATTCTTTCATTAATATTACAATATTCATTATTATCATTTCTAATAGTAAAATAAGAATTTTTAGATTTAGATAAATTATCTTTAAAATAAAATCTAAATAATTTAAAAGAAATAAAATATTTTGTAATATAAAAATCCCAATTTAAAAAATTTCTTTCAAGTAAAAAACACATTATATCAGTATTGGCATGATGTTCAACAATTTGATTTGTTTTTAAAAATAAAGCTTGAATTAAAGGTAATTTAATATAAACTTTATAAACATATTTTGGAGTATTCCATAAAAAATTATATGAATTACCTTTTAAATTTATTTCTTTTTCATATTTATTTTCATTTTTTAATAATGTTGTTGAATATAAATTTAAATGAATTAATGCAGTTAAATCACTTATATTTGTTTTTTCTTTAAATATTACTGCATTTTTTATAAAATGTCTCATTTTATTTTCATCGTATGTTATGTTTTCAAAATCATTTGAAAATTGAATTAATGATAATAAAACATATCTAAAATATTGAAAATGATTAAAATAAAATATTGGTAAGTAATTAAAAGGGAAATGTATTTTTTTTATATTTTTTGTTTGAATATTTTCAAATATTATTTGTAAACTTTTGAGTTTTAAAATAAAATTATTTTCCTTATCTTTAAATTCTTTTATTAAAACATAGGTTTGATTATTATTTTCATTTTTTTTATAATAATTTATTTTATCAAAAATAAATTTCTTATAATGTTCTTTTAAAGATTGATTCATTCTTGAAAAAATCATTCTTTCATCATATATTAAATCACTATTATTATTTTGTAAAATTGAATCAGAAATTAATAATGAATTATCTTTTATTTCTCTAATACTTTGTAATCCAGTTAAAAATTTAAAATTATTACTTAAATTATTTCTAGATAATAATTTAGTATTAACATTTGATGATGAAAATGAAGATATTATTTTCGTATTAGTAAGATTGTTATTATTATATAAATTATTATTATTAATTCTATTATAATTATTTCTGGTATTTCCAATATAGTTTCTATGTGAGGTTAAAATTTCAAAATCATAATCTTTTAAATTTGGATTTGAATTATATCTTCTTATATTTAATTCTGGTAATAATAATTTTATATTTAAATTTGATTTTATTTTCATGTTTTTTGATTTATATTTTGAAAATTCATCTTTTATTTTTATATTTTGTATCTTTTTCATATTATTAAAAAAATCATGGTAATTATTTTCATTTAATAATATTTGTTTAGTATCTTTTTTTATTTTTGAAAAAATATATTTATCATTAATAAATAATAATCTT
>Ga0310695_10009693_pt1 | contig 14389 bp, 14 predicted proteins | sample RumenRJG_04DNA_FD_203882 | JGI IMG/M metagenome (GOLD analysis project Ga0310695, IMG submission 203882) | Bovine rumen microbial communities from Lethbridge, Alberta, Canada - RJG_04 (v2) (version 2) | ecosystem: Host-associated > Mammals > Digestive system > Stomach > Rumen | place: Canada... | reverse complement strand
CTCACCTTGTACTTTTTCGAAGAGTGAAGTCGAACACGAGAAACAAAAAAGCCGCCGACAAGAACGAATCTCGTCGGCGGCTCCTCTTTCATGCTCCAGATCCTCTTCCCGATCTGGATGTACCCATACACCAATACAGCCGGAAGAAGATCAGCAAACATATCTTTTCTCATCCAGACTCTGAAGGCATCAGCCTTCTTACTGTCGGCCCCGGACTCTCACCGGATCATGCTGCAAGCAGCTCGCGGGCTCTACCGCCGGTGGGGATTTGCACCCCGCCCCAAAGAGATGTTCGATTCACGCTTTTACTATAGCACAAGAAGCATGCTTTGTCTACCCTTTCCGGGCTTTTCCCGCAATGCGATCCTGCACCGCAGGAAATCCTATCTTCTTATTTCGCGTTCTTCGTAGCGTCGATGCCGAGCGCGCGCATGATGCCGAAGAACACATCGGTGTTGTCCATGACGCCGTTGAAGTACTCGGAGCCCGGGCCCTCTGCGTTCAGAGGTACATCGTCGGCTGCATGGCACTCATCGCCGATGGTATCCGGGACATCGGCCGGCACGAGCTCCCACGGATCGCCGTCGTGATGGCGGGCCGGGTTAGCCTTCGCAACGACCTTGGAAGCCTGATGGTACTCCGTCTTCTCGCCAGCCTGCTTCGCTTCCTGTGCCGTCACCGTCTTAGAGATCGTCGGCGGCGTCGGCTTCTTCTGGAAATGGAAGTTCTCGTAGTATTCCGGATGGTTTGCGTACTGGACAGCCAGCGTGACATCCGGATCCGGGTTATCCGGGAAACCGTCGTGATCCGCGTCCTTGAAGGTCGGGAAGATGGAATCCGCATAGGTGCGTACCGCGGCGAGGCCCTTCTTGCCATCGCGTTCATGATACGTGCCCGTGATGGACGCGCCGTGCGCATGGTCGGCCACGACGATGATCAGCGTATTGTCGCCGTGCTCCTTGTTCCATTTCTGTGCGTACTCGATGGCCTTGTCGAACTCGATCGTATCGTAGGTCGCGCGCTGCCAGTCCATCGCGTGCAGCTGCTTATCGATGGAAGCGCCCTCGATCATCGCGAAGAATCCCTTCGGGTTCTGACTCAGGATATCGAGCGACTTCTTCGTCATGTTGATCAGGTTCGGCTGATCCGTGTACTTGCCGAGCACCTCCGGATTCTTGAGCATCTCGCGATCGATGTAGACGTTCATCGTGCTCGGATGGAACAGGCCGAGCAGCGGCTTGTTGGTCGGCGCGGCCATCATCTCTTTCGAATTCGTGACGAACGTGTAGCCCTTTGCTTTGAAATCGTTGATGACGTTCTCCTCATCATGCCGCTTCGAGCCCTTCTCCGACTTCGGGATATAGCGCAGGGAACCGCCGCCCATGATGACGTCCGGGCGATGGTAATCCTCGAGATACTCCGATGCCAGATAGTCCTGATTGGCGCGGCGGCGCGTATGGCCGACCATCGCGGCCGGCGTGGCGTCGGTCGACTCCGCCTGCGTGACAAGACCGATGGACATGCCGCGCGTGCGCTTGACGATTTCCGTGACGTTCTCGACGCGCGGATCATCGAACGGATCCTTCGTCGAATCCGCATAGACGCCCATCGCGTTGACCACCGATTTATGGCCCGTCGCGTAGGCAGATGCCGAGTTCGCGCTGTCCGTCGTCAGGGAATCATAGCCACTCGTCGTGATCAGGCAGTTATGCGGCATCTTCTCCATGGCCAAGAGGTCGTTGTACTTGCCGTTCGTCATGCCCTTCGAGATGATACGGGCCATCTCGCGTGCCTGCAGGGACATACCGTCGCCGATGAACAGGATGACGTTCTTCGCCTGATGCGGTGCCTTCTGCTGCACGACCGTATAGCGCGCGTCGGCATTGCTGTCGCCATCGGCATCCTTTGCCGTGACCTTGACCTCATAGGAGCCCGTCTTCGGGAAGTTCACCGAATTGACGCGGTAAGAAACGACGCCGTTGCCGAGATCTTTGGCCGTGAGCTTCTGTCCGAAGAATTTCTCGGCCTTCTGCCCGTTGATCGTGATGTCGACGTTCTTCAGATTCTTCGCGTTGGCAACCTCGACGTCGAAATCGAACTTCGCACCGGCCAGGAACTTTGCGTTATCGACCGGCAGGACGCGGACATCCGCTGCCTGGACACTCGGCGCGAGTGCGGCGAAAGAACCACAGGCAATCATCGAAAGGACTGCACATTTCAACATGTTTCGTTTCATACCATGACCTCCTGAATCACTTAGATAATCAAAAGCATGGTTTAAGTATACGAGTCCCGCGCGCCGATTCCGTTACCGAATTGTATCTTTTTCGTATTTATTTCATGAAATTCTTGTAAAAAAAGGACATGGCCCCTTTACAGGAACCATGCCCCGGATCTCGCGATCCGCTCAGAACTGGTCGACGAGCTTATACCCCTTGCCGCACAGGAACGTCTCGGCCTCCGGCTCGCGCGTCTTGAAGATCACGACCGGCGTGCTGGCCTGACGGTCATAGGAGATATAGAGATAGTCCAGTGCGACGTTCGCCTCGCGCAGATTCTCGAGGATCTTGTCGAGACTGCCCGGCGTGTCAGCCATCTCGACGGCGATGACCTTGTCGATATGGCACTGATACCCTGCTTTCCGGAGCTCGCTGACCGCGCGTTCCGGATCCGTCAGCACGAGCCGGATGATCCCGAACTCCGCGCTGTCGCTCGCGAGCATCGTATAGATATTGATGTTTGCGTCCGCGAGCACCGCCGTCATCTTGTGCAGGGCGCCCTTCGTGTTCTCCGCAAATACCGAAACCTGATTCAACATAAGCTTTCTTCTCCTTTATTCCATTCGTTTTCCATTGCAGCGGAATCGTCACAGCGCTTCCGCGAGGTCGAGGATCAGCTGCTTCGACTTCTCCCAGCCGAGGCACGGATCCGTGATGGATTTGCCGTACGTACCCTCGGAAATCTTCTGATTGCCGTCCTCGATATAGCTCTCGATCATGAGTCCTTTGACGAGCGAGCGGATATCCGCAGAGATTCTGCAGCTGTTCACGACATCTTTTGCGATGCGGATCTGCTCGAGGTACTTCTTGCCCGAGTTCGCATGGTTTGCGTCGACGATGACGGCCGGGTTCGCGAGCCCGCGCGCATGATAGGCCTCGAAAAGCGCGCGCAGGTTCTCATAATGATAGTTCGGCATGCTCCGCCCGAAGCTGTCGACATACCCGCGCAGGATCGCATGCGCGAGCGGATTGCCCTTCGTCCGGACCTCCCAGCCGCGGAACAGGAACTCCTGCGCGTGCTGCGCCGCCTCGATCGAGTTGAGCATGACGGAGATATCGCCCGAGGTCGGGTTCTTCATGCCGACCGCGATGCCGATGCCGCTCGCGATCATGCGGTGCAGCTGATCCTCGACCGAACGCGCGCCGACCGCTGCATACGACAGCAGATCCGACAGATAGCGGTAGATCTCCGGGTAAAGGATCTCCTCCGCGCAGGTGAAGCCCGTCTCGCGGACCACGCGCGCATTCATCTCGCGGATGGCGATGATGCCGCCGAGCATATCCTCCTTGCCCTCCGGATCCGGCTGGTGCAGCATGCCCTTGTAACCGATGCCGATAGTACGCGGCTTGCTCGTATAGACGCGCGGGACAATCAGGATCTTGTCCTTGACCTGTTCCTGCACCGGCACCAGACGGTGGATATAGTCCAGCACAGCTTCCTCGTTATCGGCCGAGCAGGGGCCGATGATCAGCAGGAAACGGTTGTCCTTCCCTGTCAGGATATCCGCAATCTGCTTATCCCTCGAAGCCTTGATTTCCTTCACGTGTGCATCAATCGGAAACTGCTCCATCAGCTCCTGCGGTGTCGGCAGTTTCCGGATAAATTCCATCTGCATTTCCATTTGAGATTCTCCTCTCGACAATCTGACGGTTTCCATTATAACATGAAACCAACCACGCGATACCACTCAAAACAAATTTTTATTTTCCCATACGGGAACCGGGCGCATGCTGCGTGGCCACCGATGACCCGCATCTGTGCAGAAAGTAAATTTCTAGTTTACTTATTCCTAAGTTTGGAGTATACTGCAAGAGTAAAGTTCAAATTTATCCAATATGAAATACACTTTACCTGAAACCCATCTTCAACAACAGAAAGGACGAACGGACATGACTTTCGGGGAAAAATTACGGCAGCTGCGCCAGGCAAAGGGCGCCACGCAGACGGAGGTCGCAGACGCCATCGGCATCTCCAAGATCTCCTATATCAACTACGAAAAGCATGGGAAATACCCGCGCACCCGCGCGCGCTATCAGGCTCTGGCCGATTACTTCAACGTCGACATGAACTACCTGCTGACGGAGAACGAGAACTTCATCCTCGGCGCCGGGAACAAGTACGGCCCGCGTGCCGCCAAGCAGGCCGTGGCGCTCACCAACGAGCTCGTCGGCATGTTCGCCGGCGGGGAGCTCTCCGATGAGGACCGGGAGGCCGTCCTGCACACCTTGCAGGAGGCCTATTGGAAGGCCAAGGAAATGAACCGGAAGAAATACGGGAAAAAGAACGCCGCAGCGAAGGAGTAAGCAATATGGATTCCATCCGCATCGCAGAAAAAGCACAGAAGATCCTGCGGCAGGCAGGGACCCGCGACATGGAACGCATCGCCGAGGAACTCGGCATCACCCTTCTCTATTCCGATGAATACCGCAAGCTCCTCGGCATGTACTTCGTCCGCTGGCGCTGCCGCTTCATCAGCCTGAACAACCGCCTCGACGACACCTGGCGCAGCATCGTCCTCGCCCACGAAATCGGGCACGACCAGCTGCACCGCTCGATTGCGGCAAAGGGCATGCAGGAGTTCGAGCTCTTCAATATCCCGGGCCGCACGGAGTACGAGGCCAATGCCTTTGCCTCCCATCTCCTGATCGACTCGGACGAGGTCTATGCCGAGCTGAAAGCCGGCTGCGACGTCGTGCAGGCCGCGCAGAAGCTCCACGTCCCCATCAATCTGTTATTGATAAAACTGAACGAAATGAACGCCATCGGGTACGACACGCATGTATCTTCTTATGGAGACAGCCAGTTCCTGAAGAACGTCCAAATCTGATGAAGGAATCCCGCCGGATTCCGATTGATGCTCATGATACTCAGAAAGCAGGTGAATCCCCATGTTGCTCATAAAAGTCAATGGAAGATTCCGTTCCCTCGACCGGATTGTCAAGGCATTGTTCCTGACGCTGGCGCTGCTCGGCGCGGCATTCCTGACGAATGCCTCCCTCGATGCCGAGTACGCCTTCCAGCAGAATGTCGTAAGGCCGTACATCAGCCAGCCGCCTGTCTCTGCCCCCATCGCACGCAATCCATGAAGATGCAGCACACGACGTATTGGTCAGCAGCAGCGGAAATCGCCCGGAGGAATGCTAAGCAATGCCCAGTTATATCGCCATTGACCTGAAATCCTTTTACGCCTCCGTCGAGTGCGTTGCGCGGGGACGGGATCCGCTCTCCACAAATCTCGTCGTCGCGGATCCGTCCCGTACGGATAAGACGATCTGCCTCGCGGTGTCTCCAGCGCTGAAGGCGTTCGGCGTCCCCGGGCGCCCCCGCCTGTTCGAGGTCAAGGAACGCGTCCGGGAAATCAATCAGGACAGGCAGGCCCGTGCGCGGCAGCCGCTGGCCGGGGCGAGCGATGACGCGAACGACCTTGCCCTCGACCCGGCGCTTGCCGTCTCCTATATCATTGCACCACCGCGCATGGCCCTCTATATGCAATGCAGCGAGGAGATCCGCGCGATTTACGAGCGGCATATCTCCAAAGACGATATCCACGCCTATTCCGTCGACGAGGTCTTCATCGACGCCACGCCCTACCTGCGGACCTACCGTACGACAGCCCGCGAGCTCGCCATCCGGCTGATCCGCGAGGTGCTCGGTGAAACCGGCATCACCGCGACAGCCGGCATCGGCACGAATCTCTACCTCGCAAAAATCGCGATGGACATCGTGGCAAAGCACATGCCCGCCGACGAGAACGGCGTACGGCTCGCGGAACTCGATGAAGCATCTTACCGCAGGACGCTCTGGACGCATACTCCCCTGACGGATTTCTGGCGCATCGGGCGCAAGACCGCGAAGAAGCTCCATCGCTACGGCATTGATACCATGGGCGATATCGCCCGCTGCTCCATCGGCAAGGACACCGATTTCCTCAACGAAGACTTCCTCTACCGGCTGTTCGGCGTCCATGCGGAAATCCTCATCGACCATGCCTGGGGCTGGGAGCCCTGCACGATGAGCGATATCAAGAACTATACGCCGAAGGCCACGAGCCTGAGCTCCGGCCAGGTATTGCAATGTCCATACCCCACAGATAAAGCGCGCCTGATCGTCTGGGAAATGGCCGACGAGCTCGCGCTTCGCCTGTCGAGAAACGGCCTGATGACCGACCAGATTGTCCTCGATATCGGCTATGATATCGAGAACATCCGGGATCCGCAGCGGCGGAAAGCCTATCACGGAGCTATCCATATCGACCACTATGGCCGCTCGGTGCCGATGCCCTCTCACGGGTCACTGAACCTGCCCGCCTACAGCTGCTCAAGCCATGAGATCCGTCAGCAGGCCACCCTGCTCTACGACCGGATTGTCCGCGACGGCCTGCTCATACGGCGCGTCACGATCAGCGCCTCGCATACGCTGCCAGCGGAAGAAGTCCGGGCACAGATGGAGAAGCCCGTAGAACTCGACCTGTTCGCAGATATGGATGCCTCGGCATACACGCCATCCACATCGACGGATATGGTAAAAGAAAAGCAGGACAGCCAATACCGGAAGGAAGAATCCATCCAACAGGCCATCCTGCAGATCAAAGAAAAATATGGGAAGAATGCCCTGCTTCACGGCGCGAATTTCATCGAAGGCGGAACCATGATCGATCGGAACAAACAGATTGGAGGCCATAAGGCATGAGCAGCAAGGACAGAAGCGGCAATCCGGGAATAGCCGGAAAAGACCCGCACCGGTATGACGATATGCTGAGCCTCCCCCATCCGGATCCGAAGCATCACATGCGCATGCCGCGCGCGAAACGCGCCGCACAGTTCGCGCCGTTTGCCTTTCATACGGAAAAGCGCAACGCGGAAAATCATTCATCCGAATAGACGAGCATAGAAAAGCGCGGCTTCCCTCAAGGGTACAGCCGCGCATAGGCATCCTTATCCTTCAAGACCTGCCGGACGTATTCGCGGGTCTCCCCATACGGGATGGCATCGATATCCGCGAAATCCCGCGTCCAGCCATACTTCCGTATCCAGTCGTTGACATTCCCGCGTCCGGCATTGTACGCGGCCAGAGCCAGGATATCGTTGCCGTGGAATTCCTGCTCCAGATCGCCGAGGTACCAGACGCCATAGCGGATATTGCATGCGGGTTCCTGCAACCGCTCCTGCGAATACGCATTGTCCTCCAGATTCCCCGCAATCCATTCTGCCGTATCCGGCATCAGCTGCATCAGCCCGACCGCCCCGCGGTGCGAGCGGACATCATTCCGGAACTTGCTCTCCCCTTTGATGACCGCCGCGACGAGGTGGCGGTCCACCCGGTAATCTTCCGCATATTCCGCCACGATCTCCTGATACGGAAACGGATAGATATATTTTCTCTGCACGGATGGCAGCTGCAAGCAGCCCCATACCGCCAGCAGCAGGCTGAGAGCCAGACACGCGGCAATCAGCGCGCACCCCATCCGGCGCGTCTCCCGCCGCTTCACGCGGCGGGGCCTTTTTTTCCTCTGGTCAAGATTCCGCATGCGATGCGGCAGATGTACCTGATCCGCTCGTGCCGGTGTCCTGCGCATCCATTGCCTCACTCCATCCATTGTCTCTGGCTAACTGTTCCAACTTCTGATAAAGATCCACTTTTGACCCTGCATTTTCAAGGACAAAAGTGGCTTTTCTGCATTTCTCGGGAAGCGGCATCTGCGCATGGATCCGCTGCAGCGCCTCATCCCGGCCCAGCGCATTCCGCATCATAAGGCGGGCACATTGCACCGTTTCGGGAACCGAAATGACGAGCACCGCGTCACAGACTCTATCCCATCCGGCCTCGTAAAGCAATGGCACATCGAACACGCAGAAGGAATGGCCACGCTCCGCACGCAGTTTCCGGAATGCCGCTTCGATAGCGGCCTGGATGACCGGGTGCGCCGCATGATCCATCCATGCCTTCTCCGACTGGTTCTGGAATACCAGCGCGCCGATTGCCCGGCGGTCGAGCTCGCCATCCGCTTTCAGATAGGAATCCCCGAAATGCCTGCGATAGAGACGATACAGGGCATTCCCCTTCCGCAGAAGTTCATGCGTGATCTGATCTGCGTCGATGACGGGGACGCCATGCTCGCGGAACCATGCGGAGACCGTGCTCTTTCCCGTGGCGATGCCGCCGGTCAGGCCAAGGATATAGAGATCTGCCGGACGCCGGTCTTTCCCCGCGTCTGCTTCTTTTCCTGTTCTCTTTCCCGTTCCAGTCATTTCGCGTCCGCCCAATTCTTCCCGTAATTGACATCCACGCAGAGCGGCACGGAGAGCTCCGCCGCGTGCTCCATGGCATCCTTCAGGATTGCCGTGACCTGCTCGCGCTCGGATTCCTTCGTCTCCACGACGAGCTCGTCGTGCACCTGGATCAGGATGCGGCTCTGGCAGCCTGCCTTCTTGAGTGTCTGCCATGCGCGGATCATCGCAATCTTGATGATATCCGCCGCCGTACCCTGGATCGGCGTATTCATCGCCATGCGCTCGGCGAGGCTGCGCTGATTGAAATTCCGGCTGTGGATGGCCGGAAGCTCCCTGCGGCGCCCGTAAAGCGTCGCCACATAGCCGTCTTTATGCGCCTTAGCCACCATCGCGTCCATGAATGCCTTGACCTTCGGATAGCGCGCAAAGTAAGTCTCGATATACTCGCCAGCCTCTTTCCGCGAGATATGCAGGTCGCGCGAAAGGCCGAAATCGCTGATCCCATAGACAATGCCGAAATTCACGGCCTTTGCCCGGCGGCGCAGCTCCGGCGTCACCGCGTCAATCGGGACGCCGAAGACCTCCGACGCCGTCCGCGCGTGGATATCCTGATTCCGGCGGAATGCGTCGATGAAGTTCTCGTCGCCGGACATATGCGCGAGGATCCGCAGCTCAATCTGCGAATAATCCGCGGAAAGCAGGGAATCATAGCCTTCCGACGGCTCGAACAGGGCGCGGATCGTCCGCCCCTCCTCCGTGCGGACCGGGATATTCTGCAAGTTCGGATCCGAACTCGAGAGCCGCCCCGTCGCCGTCACGGTCTGGTTGAAATTCGTATAGACGCGCCCGGTATCCTCGTGGATCAGCGTATCGATGCCATCGAGGTACGTGGACTTCAATTTATTCCAGAGGCGATACGCGAGAACCGACTCGACAATCGGGTGCTTATCCCGCAGGGTCTCAAGCACCTCGGCATTCGTCGAGTAGCCGGTCTTTGTCTTCTTGACCGGCGGCAGGTGGAGCTCGTCAAACAGGACAGCGCCGAGCTGCTTCGGGGAATTCAGCTTGAATTCGTGCCCGGCCATCGTATAGATATCCGCCTCGATATGCGCAAGGCGGTCTCCGACGGCCTCGCGCTCCTGCTCGAGCTTCTGCCGGTTGACATAGATGCCGTTCTGCTCCATGCCGGCGAGGACTGCAACGAGCGGCAGCTCGATTTCGCGGTAGAGTTTCCACATCTCCCGCTCTTTCAGCCTTTTCTCCAGAACTGGCTGGATTTCGAGCAGCATTTCCGCCTCCCAGACCAGTTCTTCCTTTTCATCGGAGAACGTGTCCGGAACCGCTGCGTCGGGCAGGCAGGCACGTACCATCTGCCCGAGTTCTTGCTTGCTGCGCTCCGGTTCGAGCAGATAGCCCTCGATTTTCACGTCTTCAACCGATTCTCCGGCCCATCCGGCGTGCCGGTATCTTTTCCAGCCAAAAACGACGCTGGCATGCTTCTGAATCCAGCTTTCCCACCCAGACGGGTCGAGCAGATCCGCAGCAAAGACCAGCCGATGTGTGCCATCGCTGATGACAAGGGTCTGGATCGTCTCAAACGGGTGCTTTCCCGCAAATGCCGCGGCAATCCCGACGCGCTCCGCCTTATCGAATACGGCAAGATCCGAGCGGGAAGCTGCCGCCTGATAAGAAAAATCTGCCTTTACTGGCTCGGAGGCAAACAGGTCATCCGCAAAGGCGTCCTCCCCGCTGTCCGCAGTCTGGTCTCCGCCATAGACGCGGTAAAGCTTCTCCACGTCGCGCTGGAGTTTCCGCAATTCATAGCGTCTGCAGAACGCCTGCACTTTCTCGGCATCCGGCTGGATGCGGTAGTCCTCGCGGTCGAACGCGAGATCCGGAACCTGCAGCTCGATTGTCGCGAGTTCTTTCGAGAGCCGCGCCTGCGCTTCATTCTCACGGATCGTCTCGCGCGTCTTCTTGCCGCCGATCTCGTCGATATGCTCGTAGACGCCCTCAAGGCTGCCATACGAGACGAGCAGGCTCGTCCCCTTCTTCGGGCCGATGCCCGGAATGCCGGGGATATTGTCCGAGGTATCCCCCATCAGCCCCTTCAGATCAATCAGGCGGATCGGCTCGAACCCGTATTCCTCGCGGAAGGCCGCTTCATCGTAGATCTTCAGGTTGGAGATGCCCTTTTTCGTCATCATGACGCGGAGATTCGGGCGCACGAGCTGCAGGGCATCATGGTCGCCGGTCACGATATACGTGTCGAGCCCGGCCGATGCCGCCTGCGTGCCGAGCGTGCCGAGGATATCATCGGCCTCGTAATTCTCCATTTCGAGGAAACGGATTCCCATCGCGTCCGCGAGCTCCGCGAGACGCGGAATCTGTTCGACGAGTTCCTCCGGCGTCTTATCCCGCGTGCCCTTGTAGGCCGCGTATTTTTCCGTGCGGAACGTATGGCGGCTCTTGTCGAAGGCAATCATCAGATACGTCGGCGCGTAATCCCGGATGAGCTTCACGAGCATATTCGAGAAGCCGAGGATGGCATTCGTATGTTCGCCTTGCGAATCCGTCATGTCCGGCAGGGCGTAAAACGCCCGGAACAGGAGGCTGCTGCCATCGAGCAGGATAAACCGCTCGCCCGGATTCGTCGTCTTTGTCCCTGCCAAAATTCATCAGCCTTTCTTTGTCGCTTCTGCCTGGATTTCCTGCAGCGTCTTTTCTTTCTTCTGCGTCTTCGTCTCCGCCGGCGCATTGCCCTGTCCATCATCCTTCAGCTCGTAGGCACCGGATTGATTCAGGCCGCCCGTCAAATGGAACAGCGTTTCCGCGTCATCGGCGTTGCAATACAGCGTATCCTTCTTGTTGTAGCCGACCGCCTTGCCGACCGTCGATACGAGCGTATTGCTGTCCGCGTTCCAGCCGAGGCTGACTTTCGAAGCCTTGGCAAGCGGGATCGACGGCAGATACGTGATGCCGTCCTGCACGACAGCCTTTTCCTTGAGTTTCTGCCCGTTGACGATCAGCGGATAGACCTTTGCGATATAGGTCGGCTGCCCGTCCGAGGCATCGATCTTCTGCTGGATGGCCTCATCACTCTCGAAATCCGCAACGCCATAGCCCTTCAGCCAGTTCGCAACATCCGCTACCTCGAGGTTCTGACGCCCATACCCGTCCGGATAGATATAATAGACGATCGTCTGATCCGGGATCTTCTCGACGACAACGCGGTTGTAGGTGATCTCGATCGGCGTGCCGACCTCTACCTTATCGAAGACCTTCTCGACATCTTCTTCGTGCATGCGCACGCAGCCGTTCGAGACATAATGCCCGACCGAGTCCGGATGGTTCGTGCCATGGATGCCGTAGTTACCCTGGAACCCGATCCAGCGGTAGCCGAGCGGATTGTCCGGGCCGGACGGAATCGACTCCCCCGAAGACGGCGACGTCCAGGTCGGATTGACGATTTTCTCCTGCACCTTATAGTATCCCGTCGGCGTCGGCGTCGCGGCGGTGCCCGGGCCGATTGGATAGAGCGCTACCTTCTCGCTGCCGCGATAGAGCGCGAGCGACCGCGCTGCGAGATTGATGCTGATGCGCACCGGCTCCTCTTTCTTCTCGACCTGCGCTTGATTCTCCTCAGCTTCCGAGGCGATCGGCTTTTCCCCCGGTGCCGTATAAACAGACTGCGTCTCCGATGCCTGCGCCGCCCCGCCGAATGAGAACAACGTCCCCATAACAAGCGCCGTCCCCGTGAGACCAGCTAAGATTTTCCGTTCAACACTGCGTTTCATCATGAAATAAAATCTCTTTCCTTTTATAGACTATGGCTCCGATTCCCTTTAGAGCTACTCCTACATACTAGCATTCTTTCCCGCTTTTTGCAATGGACGGAAAGGCCCTGCCTGCCGGAAAACGCCGGTCACGCAGGATTCCCGCACGCAAAGCAAAGGGGCTGCTGCACGTACCAATTACATGCAGCAGCCCCTTCGATTGGTGCTTTTACTTTTTCTGATAACGGAGATGATATACGGCGCCGAGGAGATTCGCGTCGTTGCCATGCTGGCACGGAAGGAGTTTCGGGCGGATGGACGCGACCTCTGCCTCGTCGAGGATCCGCTCGATATGCGCCTCGATGCCGGGGATCAGATCCTTGCGGCTGCTGATTGCGCCCCCGAGCAGGAATGCCTCCGGATCAAAGATATACTGAATATCGTAGATGGCACGCGCGAGGAATTCGTACATCTCGTCGATGATGCGCGCTGCGTCCGCGTCACCCGCATCGCGGAGCTCGTAGACCTTTTTCCCGTCGAAATCGTCCGGGCTCACACCGCGGGCCTTTGCCATGCGGCGCTTGAGTCCGCCCGGGCAGCCGCCCACGCTCAGGATATCCCGGAGTTCCGGCACGTACATATAGCCGAACTCACCGCCATGAAGATGCGCGCCATGGATGATCTCCTTGTTGTGCACGAGCGCACCGCCGACGCCGGAACCGATGACGAAAAAGGCCACATCTTGATAGTCCTTGCCAGCACCGGTCCAGACTTCGCCGAGCGCCGCGCAGTTCGCATCGTTTTCCATGGCCGCAGGCAGGCCGAGACGTTGCTCGAACTCCTGCCGAATGGGGAATCCGTGGATATACGGCAGGGCGCTGCTCCCGCCGATTACGCCGGCGGCATCATCAACGGCGCCCGGCATGCTGAACGCGGCACCGGACAGAGTGTACTGCCCCGCCATCCGGTCTTTCACTTCTTCGATACCCGCAAAGAAGGCGTCCTTTTCCTTCGGCGTCACAAACGAGCCGCGCTCGACGAAATTCCCGCCCTCATCGATCACCGCGTACTTTACGCTGCTGCCACCAACATCAAAAGCTAAATCGTACATCATCGCCACTCCTCTATATTCTAAATGTCATATCTTTATTTTACTAAAAACCGTACAAATTGCAAGACATTTTCGAAAAATAGTTACAACGATTCAGCCTTATCCAGAGAAACGGGAACAAAAATCACAGGGCAAAGCAATCCGCTCGCTGATACCCTGTGATAGAAACACCATGTTCAAAAAAGATACTGGGAAATCATGCAATCAAGGCAGATAGAATACCTGCTGCATCTTTGGCTGGGCGCCGGTCTTCGGATCCATCTCCATGACCATAACGTCTTTCATGTATTCGTTCCATTTGTCGACGACGGGGCTGTCGGCCTGATATTTCTCGGCATAGGCGACGCCTTTCTCGCATTCGAAGTAGCCGAAGAGTTCATTGCCGACGTTCCAGATGGTGTAGTTCGAGATGCCGGCCTCTTTGAGTACCTGCTTCATCTCTGGCCAGATATGGGCGTGGCGATACTTGTATTCCTCAAGTTTTCCATCTTTTACCGTTGCTTTCCATGCGAAACGTTCCATGGCTAAGACCTCACTTTCCCTTATTTCGCCGATGCCTGTACGTTGCTGACATCGGAATCTGCTGCATGGACAAACCAGCCGTTCTCATCGATCTCATCGCCATAACGCTCTTTCGTGATCTCATCGAGCGTCTTGCCGCGCGCATCGGAGCCGAAGAAGGTACCGGCAACCCAGCTGACGAACACGAAGCCGATCATGATCATCGCGGCGATCTGGAAGCCGACCGTCTCCATCAGGATTGGGACGAGGAAGCCCCAGATAGCAGCGGAGAAGCGCGTCACGAAGAACGTGAACCCCTGTGCCGTCGCGCGGTAGCGGACCGGGAACAGTTCGGAGCTCCAGAGCTGATAGAACTGCTGCTGCATCGAGAAGCCCCAGACAATCGTGAAGAAGAACAGCATCCACATCTGCAGCATGTCGGCCGGCAGCGCCCAGACGAACCAGCTGATGACGCCGAGGCCAGAGAAAAT
>Ga0310695_10009692_pt1 | contig 14389 bp, 18 predicted proteins | sample RumenRJG_04DNA_FD_203882 | JGI IMG/M metagenome (GOLD analysis project Ga0310695, IMG submission 203882) | Bovine rumen microbial communities from Lethbridge, Alberta, Canada - RJG_04 (v2) (version 2) | ecosystem: Host-associated > Mammals > Digestive system > Stomach > Rumen | place: Canada... | reverse complement strand
CTAAATGCTGGATACGAAGAAGCAAAACACGGGAACGACCTCCTTCATAAGTTTTGTGAAAACTGTGTTGATAACAGCCTCTACGGCGAGGCAGACAAGCAAGACATGAAACGCGATCTGAAAATTGTTAAGGAAATGCTTTCACAAGAAATCGAAATCCGATTTCACGGTGCTCAATAACAACAATCATATTACTGCTGGACGGGAGGCTAAATGGTATCGAGCAATCAAGATACAGTACCAGAACGAGCAGTTCCAGACTCGCCTCAAGACCTACACCGACTTCACGGCGCAGATCATCCAACACGAGATCGACTATTGCAACGGGGTGCTGATATATAATTAGCATACAAGGAATAGGCGGATTATCTTTATGTTATAGAATTCCTTGTTCAGAACAGGAGAAAGAGAGACGAGAAAATGCAAGGGAAAATAGATATTATAAATCGTTTTTTTGACAATCGTTCTTCATATGGGTTTATTCAAGGAGATGATAACAACCGGTATCATTTTAAGGCAAATAACTTATCCGATGGATTTGATATGGAAGAGTTTTCTAAAGACGACATTGTTTCATTTACGCCCGGTCCATTTGCTTTTGAAGGTGCGAAATATCCATTAGCATTAAATGTAAAACCTCAGAACAGCTCTTCTAGGCCATACAAGCCAGGTTATTCGAAGAATCTTGACCGTGATAACCTGAAATCTACATTAAAGCAAGGCTCGGGAGAAATAGAGGTATTAGACAAGTTAAGCCAGTTGCTTTACATATCGTATGTAAATAAACACGATATGGGGCACAATTCGATTTTCCCATTTTGCTTGGTAGGCAACACAAGTGTTTTGAAGCAATATATCCGTGGTCGGTATGAGTTTTTACTTGTTTTCTCACATTTTCGAAACGAGGATTGGCAGCAGAACACCTTGAAGGCGGCACAATCTATTCGACTTCGAAAAGAAATATCCGAGCGGAGACCGATGGTAAACTTTTATATTCTCGTTAGCAACGCTCGTAATCTTGCCGAAGAAATCAACAAAGTGAAAGGCGGGACTAGTGCTGCTGTCATACCTTTTTCTTTTAGTGAGATTCGCGCATGTAAAGATACAAATTCACTGCAGGAACTCTTGTTAAGCCGATTTGAAGAATACTATTTCGAAAACAATATGCTTGGAGAAAAGGATCATATTGAAGAGGATCAACTTCTTTTCGGCGACCGTGGAAAGATAGCAGACGCAATCGTTCAACGGTGTAAGGAGGGGAGCCATTCAGGGATATTTGGTTTGCGGCGAAGCGGAAAATCTTCTGTTCTCAAAGCGGTAGAAAGAAGACTAGCTTATAATCAGATAAAATATATCCATATTGAATCGAGGTCTAATCTTGAAGAAATAGACTCTTGGAAAACTGCGCTTTATGATATCGCTAGAAGTATTCGAATCGAAATGCTTAATCTGAAGAACGAAGACGATGAAACGCGTACTGAGTTCGACAAAAAGATAAAGCTCTTCAGCACAGAGGAAGACTATCAAAAAAAGCCAACGCAGTGCTTCGTTGAGGATGTTCAGCGATATACTAAAGGAGAAGAAACGTTTGTTATAGCAATTGATGAGATTGAGTTGATCACATACAATACAGCAACTAACAGTATGTGGCAAAATCTAGATTCTTACAAAGGCTTTTGGGGCGCTTTGCGAGATTCTGGATGTGCTCTAGTTTTGTGCGGAGTAAACTCTACAATTAACGAGAAAAGCATTATCAAGTTTAAGGGAATGACCTGTGACAATCCAATGTATGAGAGAGTCCATAATTGTGCGGAATTCTCAAAGAACTATCTGCCCGCATTTACTGATGAACAGACTAAGGTTATGATCAATACTTTGGGGAGTTACAGCAATGTTGCCTTTAATAATGTATATTCGGAAATCAATCGAGCGTTCGGAGGTCAACCCTATGCCATTAGGCAATGCTGCGCGTATATGTTTGAGCAGATTAAAAATAAACGCTCAAAGCACGAACCTTATGATTTTTCAAAAGCGACTTCTGAAGCATTGATCGAAGGATTCTGCAATTCTGCTGAAGGCGTTGAGTTATTCAAGACCATTCTTCTTTATATCTCCATATATAAAGATGAGTACAAGATGCTAAAGCAAATCGCGTTATCTCCGGATAAGTATCGTTCTATAGCAACGAAAGATATCATGCTAATTGACCATTTGGAGAAATACGGAATAATTGAACATGATCGAACTACAAATTATATAGCTTTCAACATAAAAAAACTACAGGAGTATTTGCAAAAAACCGAGCGGAAAAGCCCTTCTGACATGGATAACGAGGAAAGAAGACACTTTGTGCAAGACAATGTTGCACGATGTGAGAAAAAGCTAAAGAAATATATTTTGAATTACTATACATATGCACCAGGAGGTGCGGCAGCAGGTAGAAAGGTTTTGCTGAAAGACTATGGGACAAAGTATGCAAATATAGCGGTAAATCCAAAAGCTAAGCCAATTCCCGATCCTACCACTTGCAAGTTTAAAGACTATTTTGACCACGACCTATATCTTCTGTATTTCTCATCAATAAAGAAAATCATAGCAGATAATTGGAGCACTTTAGGTAATGCAATAAGTGCTTGTGGAATATCTCAGGCTAAGTTCAGGTCGAGCATGGAAGACTTAAATGCCGGGAGAACAGATGCAGATCATTATGATGCAGAAGATATGACTGCTCCAGACGAGTGGGAAATCGATGATTCTACAATTCGGGCATTTGAATTGGCGCTGGAAACCGCAGAAAGAATCTTTGATGGTTGCAACCTATAATAAAACAGGCACATAATCCGAAGATTATGTGCCTTGGACGCTCGGCAAAGCTTAGAGCCTTGTCAGTTTCTCCAAGGCTTCGGTAAGGATCAAAAGACCCTTGGCGAACTTCTTGGAGTAAACCAGAGCGGTTTTGAAGTTTGACTTCATGGTACTACCTCCTTTCTGAGCAAACAGCCCGAAATAATATGGGTAGACCATACCGCCCCAGCGTCAGAAAAATAATAGCATATCCTGACGGTATTATCAACATTTTTTTACGCACTGGACAGTCATAGTCGCAAAAAATACAGCCCTAATAGTAGAGCACCGGTCGGGTTTGCCCCGGCCGGTGTTCATCTTTAGAAAGGGTGAACGATTTGCAGAAATTAAACGTCCACAAACTGTTTTGCAATCCGCACGGCAACGGCTTCCCGTATCTTTGCTTCTTCGGTGAAGGAACTCCACTTGGCAAGACTTGCCTGAACTGCGGCGATCGCCTCCTCCGCGTCGTACTTTCGGACCCCCATCAGCTTCGCCGAGGCCAGCAGATCCTGCCGCGTGATGGCATCCCGCTTTCCGTTGACACTCATCTGATGTGTACCCGTCCACATGCCGTCCGGATTGTAGGCATAGGTCACATCATAGGCCGGGGCCAGGCTCCAGTGCCCGGCGCGATCCATGAGGAAAGAAATGTTTTTCACATGGTCGTCCTGATTGCGGGCCAGAACATTGAACACCATCCGGCGGTAAAATTGGCAGATCTCCGTGTTGGAGATTCGGAGCTGCCGCATGACCTGAGCCGCCTGCTCATAGCTGTACACGCCGGGCTGGTTGAAGTCAAAGTGCGCCATCGCACCCAACGACTGCATATGCCATTTGCCGCCGGTCAAAGGGTCACGGTCAAAGCGCCGCGTCATAAAATGATACCGGCCCTTTTCTTTATACAGTCTGCACTCATTCATCCCGATCCCGGCATCCTTCGCCATCAAGTGATAGGCATACTCGATTCTCGTATGCTGCGGGGCATCGTCGCCCTCTTTGTCGCCGTTTTTGCTCACACCGTCGAACTTGATGAGCCAGTAACCGTAACCCTTGCCCGCCTCGATCTGGCCGGAGCGAATATCGCCTGTCTGCTCATTCCACGCGATGACTGCTTTTGCCCTGGCTCCGCCCGCGGAGGAGCCGACCTTGATGATCTCCTGCATGGCATTTTCCCCGATCACAACATGCATATCCTCACGGGAGCGCAGAATGTCTGATGCAAGCTGCACCAGCTTCTCGATCTCGATGCTCTCCGATTCTGTCGCGCTGGGGCCGCGCGCCGGTACGTATTCCAGAGCTCCCATGCCGCGGTTGCCGGTATAGCAGAGCCGCTCGACCGGGTTAAAGGACTCCGGGCTTCTGCCCTGGCTCCGCAGCCAGGCGTCGATGACTGCGTTGCCGAACTTATCCGGCAGACTGTCGGCGAGCAGACCGGGCAGGCCATGAAAGCTCTGACGCGCGAGCTCCGGGAAGGTATAGACGCGTCGGGACAGCGGCATGGCGATCGGTGCGACCTCAATCCCTGAAGGGAGGAATCCCGGATCGTATTCAAAGCTGCCGAGTCCGTTTTCCTCGTCAAAGGCGATCGTACCGATTTTCGTTCCCCACAGTCTGACCTCTGCAGCTGTCATTCCTCATCCCCCCATTTCCAGCCGGATTGAGCTTCCGGCTTCTCTTTTGCCTTCCTGCCGGCGCGCTCTCTCGGCTTTCCGAGCGCCGCGATCTCGCTTGGGCGCAGCCCCTGCTCAGGGATCATCAGCTCCAGACTCTGCAACTGCCCCAGCGCGCGAAGTACCTCGACCACCGTCGAAAAGGAGACGTCTTTTCCCGTTTCCAGATTACTGATCGTTTTTTGAGACAGGTTGGTCATTTCAGCCATTTCCTTTTGCGTCGCGGGCAGAGCAATGCGGGCGGCCTTGATACGGCGGCCCAATTCCGAAAGGACTTCATTCGTTGAGGCGTAGAATGTGATTTTCATAAGATACCACCTCCGACGTCTTTAGTATATCCGAAAGTAAATTAAAAAGCAATATATTACTTTTTAATTTTGATAGCCGAGCTTAACACGCAATTTATTACGTCTTAAAAATGCTGCCTCGCTCTTGCTTGACTCCCCGACAGCAGCGAACCTGCCGAATCGGCTGCTCCGGGGATCCTCTCGTTCCGGGCTCTCGAGGCGGATGCAGGGCTCTCCGAAATTGCGGAGGATAACGGAAAAAAGTCAAACGCAAACGGAACAAAAGCATATGATATAGAACGCTCCCGCTTTTGTGCGAAGGTTTCTTGGCTTTCCAGCTCAAATGAGTATTGAGTATAATGATAAAAATAGATAAAAAGAATAAGAATGGCTAAAAAAATAAAGGAGATATTTCCAACGCAGAAAGGGAGCGGGATGCTGCATCCAATACAGCATCCCGCTCCGTCTGACTATTCTCTCTCGTCCAGCGGGCGGCAGGTGGTTGTTTTGTCCAGATAGTACCGGATGCAGCCGTTCAAAACCAGATCGGCGTAGCCTATCGGATCGTGATGGAGCAGCCAGGTCAGCTCGGAACGCTCGTCGCTGTTCCGGGCGACTTCATCCTCGACGCCCAGACAGTCGATGTCAATCAGTGTTCCGTCCGTGTAGCGCAGCTCCACGCTCTCGGAATCTTCATGATAATCGCAGCAAATCAGTCTTCGCATTGTGTGTCCTCCTTCTATATTTTACCAATTATTGCTGTTTCACCCTTCACGGATGTGCATGGTAAACCTGTCAAATTTCGTCAATATGTACTATTCCAGCCCCATCCTTTTGGCCAAATCCAACATAGAAAAGCTGAATTTTTGCCAGGTTTCCAATGTCGTCTGTGACGGGTCACCCTCGCGGATACGCATGGTGCGGCGGATCTCCTTGGGGATGACCACGCGGCCCAAATCATCGATGCGCCGCACGATTCCGGTTGCTTTCATATGCAAAAAACCTCCTGCGTTTCTATCTGTTGTCACGGATAGTATTTGCAGGAGGCTTTGCGTTATGCGGGCAGTTTCTATGCCGCTTTTTTGTTCGTTTCGCCTTAGCTGGATTGTTTTCTCGTGATCTCCATGGGGAACATCACTTCCAGCATTTCAACAGAGGGATTGTCTATGTAATAATCCCATACCTTGTACTGGATGATCTTTTGGCACATGTTCCCGAGTGTGCGGTCAAACTGTGTTCTGTCCAGATCCAGCAGTACGGTACCGCCGCTGTAAAGCTTCAGCTTGACGGAGACTTCTTTGGCATTGGCAAAGGCTTTGATCAGCTCATAGCCGTTTTTATAGAGAACCACCGATCCGGCCATGCGGGTTTTTCTAAAGCCCGTACTAATGGAGTAAATCGCAGATTGGACTTCTGCTCAAAATGGCTGTACAATCTATTTGCCAACAGCAGAAGTCCAATCGTTCTACATATGAGGAGGTTGAAATTATGGTAGCAGGACATCTGCAAGAAAAAAATGGTCTTTTCTCCGCACTATCTCACCGCAGCCTTCCCGAAGTTGCTTGAAAAGAACAACCTGCGGCATATCCGTTTCCACGATCTCCGCCATAGCTGCGCATCGCTGTTGCTTGCCAACGGCGTCCCGATGAAACAGATTCAGGAGTGGCTCGGTCACAGCGACTTCTCAACCACGGCCAACGTATATGCCCATCTGGACTATAACTCCAAGCTGTCCTCGGCGGACGCGATTGCGAACGGGTTGAAAGGCGCGCTTACCGCGATCCAATAAAAAACCAGCTTTCCGGCGGTGAAAACCGCAAGAAAACTGGTGTGGCGCAGCGGGTGGGATTCGAACCCACGAGCCGGTTTCTAGCCGGCCAAACGATTTCGAGTCCTGTGCGAAAGTATACACTGCGCCCCATTTTCGCGCCGCCGCGTTCATGACCGCAACCCCAAGTGCCGCAAGGACTTCCGGGTTTGACCTTCAAAAAGACCAGGGTTCGTCGAGCCTTGCGGATTTTCCTTTCTTGCATTTTTTCTTGCCTGATTTCTTGCCGTTTTCGGAATTTGGCAAGACAGCTTGCAAGAAAACATAAGCATTCATAAAAATGGCATTACACGGACGGTGACCGTTTCGGATCAAATCATTTTGAAAGGGTCACAGCCATGAAAAAGCAAACAGACATCCTCGCCCACTACCCGGACATACTCTGTCAGGGGCAGCTCTGTGAGGCCGCGCATATCAGCAAACGCCGCGCCCGGTATCTGCTGGACAAGGGCCTCATCCCCAATGTCCACAGCCCCAACCGGCGGCTGGGGTATAAAATCAAAAAGGAAGATGTGCGCGTCTTCCTCCGGGAGCTGAAAGAGAACCCGGAGCGCTATGCCCTCCCCGCAAGCGCCCGGCCGCGAAAGCCCGCTTCCCCGAAGCTGTTGGAGGCGTATTATCTGGCCCAGCTTGAAAGCTACCCGGACATTCTGGACGCAAAGCAGGTCATTGAACTGACCGGCTATGGCACCACCGCCGTCCACCGCTGGCTCTCCTCCGGCAAGCTCAAAAGCTTTCTCTGCGGCAACAAGCGCCGGATCCCAAAAAAGTTTCTGCTGGCCCTCCTGTTGTCAAAGACGTACAGCGAGATCCCCCACAAGTCGAAGAAGCACGAGACCGCGCTGCGGAGATGCCGGGGAAAGGAGGCAGCGGAATGAGAGTTGATGTCGCGGAGTTGAACGCCTGTCCGCCGCTCCTGAATCAAAAGCAGCTGCGCCGCGTCTGTCACATCAGCCCACGCACCGCCCACTATCTGCTGCAAAGCGGAGCCATCCCCAATGAGCGCGGCAGCCAATACCGAATCCGCCGCGAGGACGTTCTCTCGTTCATGCAGTCATCGGAAAAGCTCCTGATCCCCGCGCCTGTCCGCACGTCCGTGGGAAAATGGGGCAAGCCCCATACCGTGCGTCTCCTGCCGCCCGAGGCAGCGCCGGAGTCCACGCTGCGTGCATACTATGTCCGCACGTTTGCGGATCTGCCCGATGTGCTGACCGTCCCTCAGATCAGCGCTGCCACCGGCTACAATGTCCGCACCGTGGGGCAGTGGCTGCGTCTGGGTCGGATGCGCTGTATCATGCTGGACAATGCCTACCACGTCCCCAAACGCTGGGCTATCGACTACCTCTGTTCCGATCAGCATAACAGTACACACCGCAAAAGCCCTCAGCATGTGGCCGCGCTCTGGGCAGCTTATGAGGGAGGCGTGACGGCATGAGCTTTATCGAAGAACTGTTTTACGGAAATCTGGACCCTCAATCACGCCCCCGCCGTTCAACGTGCCGTGTCTCCCGCGCTGTCGCCTCCCTTGACAGGCTGGAGGATACCCTCACCGAAAGGCTTCAGGGCAAGGACAAGCGACTGTTTGCAAGACTTGTTTCCAGACTTGCAAACTTAACCGCCAGATTTGTAAGACTATTTTCTGCCTGACGTCCTTATTTTCGGCGCTTTCTTTTGCAAATTTGGACCAACTGGAACTTTCTCTTGCAAACTGGAACCTCACTTTGCAATTGAGCCCAAAAATATGGCCGGTGTCCACTTTTGAAAAAGAAATCTGAAAAGAATTATTTTTCGTGTCTACTTTTCTTGACTGGTACAAAATGATGAGCAATTCTCGAAAAGTCCCTTGAAAAAAATAAGCAACTCGCAAAAAGTCGCTTGAAAAAAATAAAAATTTCAAAAAAACTCCCTTAAAAAAGTTTACGACTTGGGTATACTACAGGTAAGCTCTTTAGGGAGGTATATGTATGCTTCGTCGAAAAATGCAGGATACGCTTCTCCAATGGAAAAAAACACCTGGGCACAAACCGTTGGTTATCAAGGGTTGTCGGCAGTGCGGCAAAACCTTCTCTGTTCGTGAATTTGCGAAAAAATATTACAAGCACGAGGTTTATCTGAATTTTCTTCAGGATTCCAGCTATGCTTCTGTTTTTTCCGGCTCTCTTGAAGTCAGTCATCTTGTCATGATGATGTCTGCCCTGATCCCGGACGCAGTATTTGAAGCAGGGAGAACCGTCATTATCCTGGACGAGATTCAGGATTGCCCTGACGCTCGGACGGCATTGAAGTTCTTTCATTTGGACGGGCGTTTCGACGTAATCTGTACCTGCTCCCTTCTTGGCGTCCGTGGGTATGGGAAGGAGCCGAAATCCGTTCCTGTCGGTTACGAAACCGTGATTGACATGTTTCCTCTGGACTTTGAAGAATTTTTGTGGGCAAACGGAATTTCGGAGCCTATGATTTCTATTCTGGAAGATTGTCTCAAAAAGGAAAGTCCCGTTCCGGAGGCCCTTCACAATCGGTTTCGCCAGCTATTGCTGCAATATGTTGTAGTAGGCGGTATGCCTGAAGCAGTACAGCTCTTTGTCGATACAAAGCAGGTTGGATCAGTTTTGCAGCTTCAAAGGGATATCATTCGTTCCTACGAGGACGATATGATCAAATATGCCGATAAAAAAGATAAAGGGCGTATTGCTGAATGCTTTCAGTCTATCCCCAAGCAGCTCAGCAAAGAAAATAAAAAGTTTCAGTATTCTGTTGTCAGAAAAGGAGGAACAGCGGCGCAGTACGCCGGGAGTCTGCAATGGGTCGAAGACGCAGGGATTATTTCCAGATGCTATAACCTGACTCTTCCTAAGCTTCCGCTCGACGGCAATGCGATCGAAGATATTTTCAAGGTCTATATGAAAGATACCGGACTTTTGATCAGCATGCTGGAAGATGGTACACAGTTTGATGTGCTGCAAGGCAACCTGTATGGCTACAAGGGTGCAATCTTTGAAAACCTTATTGCGGATTTCTTCGCCAAAATGGGTCGCAAGCTCTATTATTACCATAAAGACTCTGGCCTGGAAATTGATTTTGTAATTCGTTGGCGCGGAGAATGTGTATTGGTCGAAGTCAAAGCAGAAACAGGAAACGCCAAAAGTGCCGCAACGATTTTAAAACATCCGGAGAAATACCATGTAAATCAATGTATCAAACTGGGCAACTACAATGTTGGCCGCAGTGGGAAGATTCTTACCCTTCCGCTGTATATGGGCTTTTTGCTTTACGAGGTCTGAGTTAAAAATGACAAACGGCAAAGGAATCCGCTGACCGGCTCTTGACTTCGCCGTTCGGCGCAGCTTATAATGAATCATACGATTTTGCGCCGAACGGCTTATTTTTTGCTTTGTGCTAATAGATTTGTGCGAACGGCGAAACGGAGGCTTTTTCATGATTACCGACGCGAAATCCTTTGGCGAGGCGCTGCGTAAGCGGCGCAAGGAGCTTGGCTATACCCAGGCTTTTCTCTCGGAGTTCAGCGGCTTCAGTGTCAGCTTTATTTCCGATCTGGAAAACGGCAAGAACACCGCCGAACTGGGCAAGGCGATCTTTCTCGCCAATCTGCTGGGCCTGGACTGCAGCCTGACACCGAGGAACTGAGCCTATGAAAGAACTGCTTGTCAGCATAGAGCGCGGCGGCGAACGGATTCCTTTGGGCTTCATTCGCGGCGAGGGTTCCGCTGATGCCCGCTTCGCCTATTCCGACACCTGGCTGTGCGATCCCGCCTCGGCTCCGATCTCCCTGTGCCTCCCCTTGCAGGAAGCGCCCTTCACTCCCGCGCAGACGAAAGCCTATTTCGACGGCCTGCTGCCGGAGGGCTTTACCCGCAGCACCGTCGCCCAATGGATGCACGTGGACGATGGGGATTATCTCTCGATCCTCCACGGTCTGGGCCGGGAGTGCCTCGGCGCTCTTTGCATCACCGCGGAGGGTGAAGATCCGCAGGCCTCCTATGAGAAGATCACACGGGAACAGGTGCGGGAGCTTGCCGCCGAGGGCGCATCCAAATCCGCCGAGATCGTGACGAGCACGCATCTCTCCCTGACCGGCGCGTCCGGAAAGGTCGGTCTCTATTTCGACGCGCCTACCGGGGGCTGGTATCTCCCCCGCGGGACTGCGCCCAGCACTCACATCGTCAAGCAGAGTCACATCCGCCTTGACGCGATCGTGACCAACGAGCGGCTGTCGCTTCTGACAGCGGCGCGCTGCGGCATTCCCGTGTCCGGGAGCTTCATCGTCAACACCGGCGGCGGGGCGGAACATGAGGTTCTTTTCGCCACGGCACGCTATGATCGCTTTTTCCCCGCTGCGCCGAAACGGATCAGCGGCCTGCTCTCTCCGCAGCGACTGCATCAGGAGGACTTCGCCCAAGCGCTGGGGATTCCGGCAAGCATGAAATATGAGAAGGAGCCCCGCGGCTATCTGCGGGAGATGTTTGCCCTTCTGCGCAGGGCCTCCGGCAATCCGATCACCGATCAGCTTCGGCTCTGGGACCTGCTGGTATTCAACTGGCTGCTGGGCAACACCGACGCCCACGTGAAGAACTTCTCTCTGCTTTACAGCCCCGATCTTCGGCGCGTGCGTCTGGCCCCGGCTTACGATCTTGTCAGCACCGCCGCCTACCGGCAGAGCACGCGCGAGATGGCGTTTTATATCGGCGGTGCGCTCCTCCTCGACGACGTGACGGAGGATGCCTTCCGCCAGGCCGCGCGCGACGTTGGTCTCGGCGAACGGATGGCCATGCGGCGTTTTGATGAGATGTGCCGCCGTTTCAAGCCCGCGCTGCATGAATCAGCCGAGGAACTGATTGCCGCCGGCTACAACAAGGCCGCCGAGCTGGAAGCGCGCATCCTCCAAAGCGGAGGCATTGCAAAGCGCAGCTGACCCGCCCGCAACTCTGCAAATTGAAAAATCGCACATTCGACAGATCAACGCCTCTCTTGTACAATGGCAGTACAAAGGAGGCGTTGATTATGCATAACACGATTTACGAACAGTCCGGCGGCAGCTATACCCAAGTCGGAGATTATCTGCTCCCCGATCTGCTGCCCGGAAATGAAGAAAGCGCTGTCGGCATCTGGGGCCGACGGCACGCGCGCTGGATGCGTCAAAGCAGGCACGTGATCTATACCAATCTGCTGACAACCGGCAAGCTCCCCGGCTATCTGGCTGAAATTGACCAGCAAGCTCAGGAGATGTTTTCTCTGCTGGTCGAGCAGTATACAGCTGCCGAGGGCATCACGGAACAACTGAAAGCGGACAATCAACTCGCCTGGGTCGGACGAATGAACAACATCCGCGGCCGGGTGGAAGAGATCGTACTGAGCGAGCTGGTGTATTGCTGATCGGTTGTGCTTGACAAATCGTGTTTCATGCCGATAAATTGGAGAACGCGGGGGTGTAAAAAACATGAGACTGTTTATTGCCATCAATCTATCCAACGACATGAAGGCCGCGCTGTTCGACCTGCAGAACGATCTGTATGACCGTGGCGTAAGCGGGAGATATACTACAGAAGAGAATCTGCACTTGACACTCGCCTTCATCGGAGAGTACCCGGACGCGGAGCCGGTGCTCGACGCCATGTCAACGGTGTCCTTCAAGCCCTTCGAGCTTGCGCTTGACAGCATGGGCCGCTTTGGGGATCTCTGGTGGGCCGGAATGAAGGATTCCGTACCGCTCACGGCCGTTGTGCGCCGTATCCGCCGGGCGCTGGCAGAGCATGAAATACCTTTTGACAGAAAGCGCTTCTCCCCGCATATTACGCTCATCCGCAAGGCAAGCGGCGAACTGCCCGGCGTACACCCAAAGCCTGCGTCCATGACGGTCGAAACGATCTCCCTCATGCGCTCTGACCGCGGCAGAAACGGCATGATCTACACGGAGCTCGGAACACTAGAGGCAGAGCGGTAACACGTTCAATCACAGCAGCGGAGCGATGTCCACATCGGGCATCGCTCCGCTTTTTATGTCAGCTGATCGTATTTCGTGTTCTTGCCCCGGCATTTCTCGACGGGGTACTTGGCCTCGTTCTGATCTATCTTCGTGTTGATGATCTCATCGGCATCCAGTCCGAGTGTGTCCAGCATGTTCTGGCAGTACACCATCACATCGGCCAACTCCTCCTTTACGTGCGGAAGGTCATAGTCCGTATCACTCCACTGGAAGCATTCCAGCAGCTCGTTTGCCTCGATGGAGATGGACTTTGCCAGATTCGCCGGGGTGTGGAACTGATCCCAGTCCCGCTCCTGAGAAAACCGCCGGACGCGTTCAATCGTTTCCTGTTTCATTGTTTATATCCCTCACACCATATTTTGGCATGATTATACTCTGTTACGTCCTGCACTTCAATAGGAGATAACAGGGTATAATGTGTTTTAAGAAAGGTGGATAGCCATAGGATCAACTGTGAGGACTTGCTTGTTCAGCATTTCCGCGACTGCTACGGTCGCAGCCTCCCGCTCACAGCGCGGATCATCGGGATCGTAGAGAGCAATCACCGTGTCGGCATCTTTTATGGCCGCGAGATGGGCTTTGAACTCGCAGCCTATGGTTCTCTCGAAGCTAACATTTACGACCTCCGTGCACGTGGACAAGGCATTGAAATAAGAACGACGAACACAGCACGCATCAGATCGCTGATTTGTCAACAGTTGCACAGCTTCTTTAATTACCGTATGTCTAACAAGATTCTTGGTTTCTTGCTTATAAGATACAGCCATACTACCCCCTAATATACAGAAAGATTAACAATATAATAACACATTTGTTTTGACAATAACAGACTTTTATTGTCAAAAACACAGTAACCTCGCTAACCATATTTCAAATGGCAGTGTTACATGGAATAAATCAAAAAAAGATGACCCACATCAAAATGTGGATCATCTTTTTCCATTCCTGCCGACCAGCTGTCCGTATTTGTTTTTCAAACCTGTCTTATGAGTACCGCACACATCTCGCGGGCAGTTTCTTTTTCTTTCGGAAGCTATACTCCATCAGTCAGTCGAGGGGCGCAGACGCACGCAGAAAAAATCTTTATAAAATGAGAATTTTTTCTTGACAAGCGACCTTTGTCGTGGTATTCTACAATAATTCCTTGTCGAATCATGTCTCTCCGCCTCGAAGGAAGGTGAGACCAATGCCAGGGAGAACAATTGAATAACGTTATCCGACAAGCCTGTAAAGACTTGTCGAAGAATACTCCGGTACGAGCCTGAAAAGGCTTACCGATGTATTGTAGCAGCGAAACCGTTACATATCAATACGGTCCGCGGGAGGCCATTTACTCCCGCTGGATTCGTATTGATATGTAACGGTTTTTTGAATAGGAGGGAAAAAAGAAAGGCAAAAAGAACAACTGAATGACCGGCTGGATGGTTATTACTCATCCCGGCGAAGTGTGCCAGGACCTCCTGAAAAGGAGCGAGCATGCCAAGGGGTGTTGGCAACGACCGCGGTGAAAGAGTCCGGGGCGGAACGCCATCCAGATCAAACGGCACACAAACCATGACAGGCATTGCCTGACTAAACACAGGGCAGGAGTCTGGGCGCTCCTGCCGCGGTCAAAGGAGGATTGATCAAAATCAAGAAAACAGAGCTCAAAGACTTCTATGGCATGATGTACCCGGACTATCCGGACATCGTAACCGTTCCCCAGCTGCAAAAAATGCTGGGGATCAGCCGGGGGCTGGCCTACAAGCTGGTCCGC
>Ga0310695_10009691_pt1 | contig 14389 bp, 11 predicted proteins | sample RumenRJG_04DNA_FD_203882 | JGI IMG/M metagenome (GOLD analysis project Ga0310695, IMG submission 203882) | Bovine rumen microbial communities from Lethbridge, Alberta, Canada - RJG_04 (v2) (version 2) | ecosystem: Host-associated > Mammals > Digestive system > Stomach > Rumen | place: Canada... | reverse complement strand
CGCGGCGCCAATCAGAACGCGGCATGGGACACGGACTTCAGCAACACATGGATGCAGGACATCGTTCTGATAGATGACGCGACGATCGAGGGCGGCTGGCTTCACTTCGGCAGCAACGACGCGAACGACTACGGGGAACTGAACCTGAACGGCAAGACCTTGACCGTGGAAATCAACGTGGGCAGCGACAACAACTGCCAATGCTACGCCAGGAATTTGAGGGTTACGCAAACGGGGACGATAAAGATAAACGCCGCTTCCGCAGGGGCGTTGCAGATCAGCGCCGACGATGCAGACTTCTCCGCCGCAAATCTCCAGTTCGAGGGGAACGCATTCCTTTTCCTGTCCGGCAACAATATTGGCTCAATTCTGGTGAAGGACTTTACATACACGAACACGAGGAATTACTGGGCGGCGCATGCGAACACGGCGCGCAAGGTGGTTGTCGGAGGAGTCTATAAGGCCGGGGCGTATCGTCCGCCAGTGGAGCTGAACAATGGTGCGACGCTTGACCTTTCGGGTGTGTCGGGATGCTGGGATGCCACGGGACACAACGGCAATATAACCAAAAATAACACGTATGTCAGCCAGGCGGGCGAGGTGATGTTCGCGTCCGGCGCCACGATCACGGTGGACATCCACGGGCGTCTGTTCTCGTCCCGCACGGCCGAGAAGGTGGTTGGCTGGAGCGCGCAGCCTGCAGGCGTCACGTTCAAGCTCGACAGTGAGAGCGCGAAGTTGTTTGCGATGCGCGTAAGGGATGATGGCCTATACGTGATAGGCAAGGGCGGCATGGCCATCCTCATGCGGTGACGAGTTGGCATGAGATCGCGTATGCTCAAAAGTTATACAGGAGGTTGCTCATGAAGGTGATGTTTTCGGCGGTGGCGGCTGTCGGAACGGCGATGTGCGTTGCGGCGTATGCGGCAGCGCCTGTCGCGCCTGTGCGGAAGGTCGTCAACATGGTGAACTTCGTGCGGTCGGCCGATCCGCGTCCGCCCAGGAAGGAGATGCTGGATGCGCTGCGCGAGGAGGTGGCGCTGAACCGCAAGTACGGTTTTGTGAACACGATCCTGCTCCAGTACGACGCTCTCGTCGATCCGGAGATGATGGCGGAGGCGCGCAAAAGCGACATGTCGAAGACAGAGTTCGGGCTCTGGTTCGAGATGTCGCGTCCGCTCAACGAGGCTGCGGGCCTGCCGTGGGCGCCGAAGGGATCTCACAAGGACTGGAACTGGGACTGGCACATCAACCCCGGCTTCCTGATGGCGTACGACCATGCCGGACGCAAGGCCATCATCGACGCGGCGTTCAAGCGGTTCAAGGCCGACTTCGGGTACTACCCCAAAAGCGTCGGCTCGTGGCTTCTCGACGCCTGGTCGATGGACTACATGGAGAAGACGTACGGCGTCGACGGCTTCTGCATCTGCCGCGAGCAGGACAACACCGACGCCTACGGCCTGCGCGGCGGCTACTCGAACGGCGCGTACTATCCTTCGAAGAAGAATATGCTATCGGCGGCGGTCGACATGAAGAACGCCGTGAAGTCGCCTGTCTTCAAGATGCTCACGCCAGATCCGATCTACAACTACGGACAGCCGAGAGAGCTGTATTCTGGCCGGGTGCACCAGCATGGCTGCCCAACGATGGAGCCCGTGTGGTACGGCGGGTATTGCAAGGAGATCGTGGACTGGTATTTCCGCGTCTACACAGAGCCGAAGGGGCTGCTGAATCTCTCCTACATGCAGACCGGGCAGGAGAACTCGTTCGGATGGAGGGAGATATCGCGGGGACTTCCGATGCAGTGCGAGAAGATCGCGAAGGAGGTGGCCGCGGGGCGCATCGTTCTGGAGAAGATGTGCGACACCGCGCGCGCGTTCAAGGCCGCGCACAAGAAGAACTGTCCGCAGACGCAGATTGCGCTTGAGGACTGGTCCGGATTCGGGCGCAAGAGCGTGTGGTACAACAGCCGCTTCTACCGCGGCAACCTCATCATGGACGGCAAGCGCCTCGTATTCCGCGACATCCACAAGATGGCGGACGACTTCGAGGAGCCTTTCCTCGACAAGGTGTGCAAGGGCTGGCAGGCGCTCTACTTCACGCCTCCAGTCGTTGATCAGTGGATGTTCCGCGGCAAGGACGTTTCGGGCACGATGGCGTTTTCGGGCGAGTTCGTTGGCCTCGAGGCCGATGCAGAGGGCGACAGCGTGCTCGTGGCCACGGCAAGGCGCGCCGATGGAACGTCAGCCGTCGTGCGGTTCGAGGAAGGGCGCATCGTCGTGACTGGCAGTTCGCTCGACGCCGAATACGAGGAGAATTTCCGCAGGAAGATTGCCATTGGCGATGGCGGCATCAACTTCGTGTTTCAGGGATTCCGCTACCGCGTTCCGGTATGCGGCGCGGTACAGTCCACGAACAAGGGCTTCCGCATCAGCGGAGATCGAATCGAGCTCGACCTCTCCTGTGCAGACCGTTAGCGTTAGCCACGAACCATGGCTCTGCCTGAGATTCGCCAAAGGAGACCAATAAGATGAGCAAACTGATGACACTAGCGGCGGTCGCGGCAAGTGCGGCGCTTCCGCTGGTGATGGACGCCGCAACCATAGCCATCGACGGCGTAAGGCAGCAATGGCCGTGGAGCAGCAAGGTCTATGTCACGTACACCGTGACCGACGGTGACGGCTGTTTCGACACCAGGGTGGGCAGGGTCCTAATCAAGAGCGTCGTAAACGGGGTCGAGTATGTCGCCTACGACGGCATTTCCAGTCCCGGGCGGCATACCGTCGCATGGACGAATCCGCCACAGGGCGTGAAATGCGACGACTGCAAGATGTCAGCCGAGCTGTACATATCCGATCCAGTTCCTTCTGGCGACGACTACATGGTCGTAGATCTTGTGACTGGCGCCGTCACCTACGAGGGGCTCTTCGTGCCGAACGAGAAGTTCGCCTCCTTCACGGGGCAGCAGCTCTCCAATGCACGCTACAACACCGACAAGTACAAGACCACCCACATGGTCCTGCGCAAGATACCCAAGGGCACCTACAAGGCAAAGCGGGGAACTGGGGCGTTCAAGAGCTGGACGACCGACAAGGACTTCTACATCGGAATCTTCTGCTGGACGACGGCGCAGTACGGGCACGTGATCAAGCGGACGAACGGCCAGGACGCCACTCCATGGTCGGACTACAGCCTGAAATCCCGCAGATGGAGACCTTGCGACATTCGCGGCAACACGGTTCCGTCTGGAAAGGTCGCGACGTATCCCGGTGCGGATGCCGCTATCGACGCGAAGAAGTGGCGTCCGCTTGAACTCCTCAATGCGAAGACGGGGATGAACTTCGACGTCCCCACCGAGCTGATGCACGAGATCGCCTGCCGCGCCGGCACCACGACCACGTATTTCTGGGGAGACGACGCGTCGCTTGCCCAGCAATACGCGCTTTATGGGATTTCAGGACGTAGCACCGAATCGCAGTATGCCGAGCCGCCCGGTACGAAGGAGCCCAACGCCTGGGGACTTTACGACATGGTCGGCAACGACTGGCAGTGGTGCAGGACGTATGTGGGCGAGAGCGAACCGCCTGACGTGTTCACGCCCGGCAAGGGTTCGTCCGACCGCTGGTACGTGCGCGGGGAGAACATCTACCCCACTGACCCGACGCGATTGTCTTCTGACGTGCGGAGCTCTGCGTTCACCAGCAGCGGCGTTGGGTACAGCTTCCGCGCGGCGTACGTCGTGCCCAACGCGGGCAAGTGAGTGAAAGCAAGGCATGATTTCTCAAATCAAGAACAAGGAAAAGAAAATGGTACAGGTAAGCAAGAAGTTCAAGACGGCGATGGCCGTGGTGATTTCCGCGGCCGCAGGACTGGCGGCCGCGCAGGCAGATGCAGTCTCGCCGGTCGTCACGCATTCGCTTGACACGACAGTTGCGGCTTCATTGGGCGAGAAGTTCCCAGAGACGATGCGCGGCGGAACGTGGAAGGTGATCTACTCGTCGGCGGAAGGTCCGGAAGGGCGGGCGCTCGAAGTGCTCACCAAGCGTGCGGGGACGTATTTCCTGCGCGAGGCGCATTTCGCGACGCCGTTCGTGCTGCCGCTTGAGAAGGACGGCGGCGATGTCGTCGACACGAAGCGCGACGCATTCGTGATCGGCGTCCCCGCGAAGAACGCGACGCTGCGGGCGATTCTCGGCGAGAAGAAAGTTCCCGCAGGCGGGTATCTCATCAAGACGATGCGCAAGAACGGACGCAACATCGTCATCATCGCCGGCGACAATCCCTCTGCAGTGCTCTGGGGCGTGTTCGACTTCCTCGACGTGGTCGTTCCCGACCTTGAAGCACGGCTGAAGAACGCCCACTGCTGCTACCCAGGCACGTTCTTCAGGAGCGAGAAGATTCCGTCATACGAATACGCCACGGCTCCCGAGACGCCGGTGAGAAGCGCCTGGACGTGGGGCCATGTCATCAACGACTACAACGCGTCGTTCCGCGAGATGGCGCGCGCCCGCTTCAACCGGGCGATCATCTGGAACGACCGTCAGATTGTGAACGCAAAAGAGGTCGTCGACTGCGCCCACAGCTGGGGCATCGAGATCTATTGGGGATTCCATTGGGGCTGGGGCATCGAGTTCAACGACATCAGCAAGCTCGACCAGCTCTCCGACTCAATCGTGGATGAATGGCGGCGCATCTGGAAGCCGATGGGCGGCGACGGCATATACTTCCAGAGCTTCACCGAGACGAGCGCGCAGGAGATGGGCGGGCGCCTGATCGCCGACATCGTGACGGAGCTCGTGAACAAGACGACGAAGAAGATACACGACGAATCGCCGAAGACGGACATCATCTTCGGCCTCCATGCCTCCTCCATCCACAAGAAGGGCGCAACCGAGGCGATTGCGCGAACCGATCCTTCCCTTGAAATCCTCTGGGAGGACTGCGGCGCCTTCCCGTTCCACGACACTGGCCTCTCGCCGAACATGATCACGTACTGCGACAAGATCCTCGCGCTCACGCCGTCCGTTGGATTCTGCTGGAAGGCGCAGCTTCGCATCGACTGGAGCCACTTCAGGCGTCCTCTTGCGGGCCCGTTCCTGCTTGGCTGCGCCAGCGAGCAACTGATCGAGCGCGACCGCGCGCTTACGCTTCCGCGCCATGTGCAGATCGACGAGTATTGGATCAAGAACGGCAAGTGGGCGTATGACTTCGTGAAGCACGTACGCGCGGGCAAGCATCAGCCGAAGGAGTACAGCGCCGTGGCGGAGTACAACCCGCCGTACAGCTTCGCTACGTTCTGCCAGTCCGAGCTCTTCTGGAGCACGAAGGACTCCTGGGACGAAATCGCCCGCCGCGCCCGCGCACGGGCGAGGCCGGAGAAATAACCGAAACTGAAAAAAGACGAACGGAAGGGAGGGTGAACATGATGGTCAGATATAGCCGCATTTTCGCAATGGTTTCCTTGACGGTTGCGACGACGGCATGGGGGGATGTTGCGGCCGTGGCGGCGCACGCCGGGGGAGCATGCCGTCCAAAGACGCTTGTGATCATGCTGGACGGACTCCGCGGCGACGCGGTGGAGAACCTTGAAATGCCGCACCTCCAACGGCTGATCGCGGGCAAGTGGCAGCCGGGGTACAAGTGCGCATGGTCGCTCGGGGCGAACACGGTCCGCGACGGCAGTACGGAAAGCGCACCGAACCACGTCGCCATCGCCACGGGCATGACGGTGAAGAAGACCGGCATCTCGTGGAATCCCGACTTGCTGAGCCGCGGGACGCGCCTGCCGACCTGGCTCGCCCGCCTTGCGAAGGCGCGTCCCGGCACCAGGCCACTGCACATCTTCTCGTGGTACGGCGATCTGCGCATGAGCCCAGACTACGGCGTGAAGTTCATCTTCGACAGAGACGACGCGAACGCAAAGGAACTTGCCGGGATCGTGGCGCGCGACGATGCGCCAGACGCCATCATGTGGTACATCGACCGTCCCGACCACGCCGGGCATGGATTTGGATACTATCCCTACACGCCGGAGTATCGCACGGCGTTGAAAGTCTGCGACGACGAGATAGGCGGCGTGCTGAATGCGATTGCAGCGCGCAGGACGTTCGCGGAGGAGGACTGGCTCGTGATAGTGACGGCGGACCACGGCGGCTGGGATCGCCACCACGGACAGCTGACCACGCAGTGCTACACGATTCCGTTCATCGTCGCGGGACGCCACGTGGCGCATGGACGCATCCCCGGCGTGCCGCACAACTACGACGCCGCACCGACGGCGCTTGCGCATTTCGGGGTCGACATCTCCAAGATCGGATTTGACGGCAAGGTGCGCGGAGACGTCGCCGCGCCTGCGGAGAAGGAGCGGGAACTGAAGGACGGACTGGCGGTGTACCTGCCGTTTAACGGCGATGCTAAAGTTGAGATACGCGGGAAGGCTAAACTGCTTGCGGAAGGTGGCAGATTCGGCGGAGCGCTGCGCGTTTCCGAGAGCACGAACGAGGCTGGATGCGCGTGCCTGAAGGGCTCCGAGGCTCTCAAGTTCGAGAACGGGGCGGAGTTCTCGTTCGCCCTGTGGGTGCGCACGTTCGAGAAGCAGGTCGGCGATCCCGTAGTTCTCGGCAACAAGGACTGGAGCGCTGGCTCTAAGCCGGGAATCGCTCTCATTGCCCCCGACCACGTTGACATGTCGCGCACGTCCGGTTACAGCTGCAAGGTCAGGGGCTTCAACAGCCACGGCTTCTTGCTGAACTGCGGACGCGAAGGCCGGAAGCGCCACGACCTTGGCGTGTACAATCCTGATTTCGGCGAATGGATCTTCTATGCGGCGACGCGCGGAGCGGACGGCGTGGTGCGTCTCTATCAGGGGCGTAAGGACGGCTATCTCTACTGCGTTGCGGACGATCTTTCGGACATCGCGTTCAAGACTGGGCTTCCGTTCTTCATTGGACAGGACGGCACGGGCAAGTACAAGCACCCGTTCGTCGGGGACGTTGATGACGTGGCGATCTGGACGCGCACTCTCACGCACGGCGAGGTGCAGCGTATCTGGGAAGCGGGGCGTCGCGGCGTGAGCCTCGGCGGAATCGTAGGCGCATCGCCGCTGGAGATGTTTTTAGACAAGATTGAGAATGCCGCCAATCATAATCCTGTGAATCCTGCAAATCCTATCCAAGAAGACTCTGCGTCTCTGCGCCTCTGCGTGAAAATACCATTGGCCGACGGCAATCCGGATTCGAGGGTGTATGCGTATGAGGTCGCTGTTGCAGGCGATGGGCAAAAGCTGCACAAGGCCGTGTACGCAGCTGGGTGCAACATGGGTATTGGACATGAGCCGAACGGCGGAGTTACGGAACTGGCCATTCCAAAATCCGACTTGCCGCCTGGCGATGCGCTGACCATTTCGGTCCGACCGATCACTTCTCTCGGCACACGCGGCAATCCCCTGGCGGCGAAATGGACGGCACCTCTATGACATTGGTAGTCATGGGACATTTGTGACAGGTGTTGTTTCGTGGGGATAGTCCCTGTAATGGTGCACAAGAAAGTCAAATGTAAACTTCGAAAGGGAAATCTGAATGAATATGCGAAAACTGGTTGCAGTCGTGGCAAGTGCGGCGGCCATTGTGTGCATGGGGGCTGGTCAGGACGACGCATGGATCGCGTCCATCCGCAGGGACCATCCGCGGATGTTCTTCAACGCGGAGACGTGGCCGCAGGTGAAGGCGCGCGCCGAAGGGCCTGCGCGCGCGGCGCGCGACGCCCTGCTGAAGCGCTGCGACAAGTACCCCGAAGATCCCGTATGCTCGGACTACGGCCCCGTCGAGTTCCGCGAGGTGAAGACCGCAGGCGGCACGCACAAGACCACGGCGGCCACGCCGATCAAGAACGTGAAGGAGTGGGGTTCACAGGCGGCGGAGTGTGCGCTCGCGTGGCGTTTCACGGGCGAGCGCAAGTACCTCGACAAGGCGCGGCGCATGTTGGAGTCCAGCGTGGCCGCGTACCATGCCGCGTACGCCAACCGGCGCGCCGTCAACTGGTACTCCACCTCGCGCATCCTCGCGCTGTGCGCCTACGACTGGATATGGGAGGGACTCACCCCCGACGAGCGCAAGGCGATCATCGTCCCGCTTGTGCAGCACATCGAGGACATCCAGCCGGGGAAGGGCAAGCCCGCGATCATCCGCCGCGACTTGGGCGGCATCGAGAGCGGATTCTACGGCGTGCCGAGCCTCCTCTGGTATTCCGGCCTCGCGTCGTTCGGAGACGGATTCTGCGACAACCTCGCCACGTCGCATCTGCGGCGCGGACACAACCTCTGCCTCAAGCTGCTGAAGTTCCGCAATGACGGGGCGGGTGACGATGGTGCGCTCAGCTCGGCCGTACCTGGATACTCCATGGGGGCCTACCCGTGGGCGCACTTCAACTTCTTCCACACATGGTTCTCCGCGACGGGCGAGAACCTCGCGTCCAAGTATCCCGGCCTCGCGCTCTTCCCCAACTGGATCTACTGGACGTGGATTCCAAACGCGTCCGATCCGTCGATGCCGCTTTATTGCGGATTCGGCGACGATCCGCACACGCAGAACGCCCTCAGCGTGGGACGCCTCTACGAACACATGGCGCAGTACATCCACTTCTTCCGCGAAGCGAACCCCGCCGCCACCCGTCTCGCCGCCTCGCTGCGCGATCGCGCGCCTGCGCAGTACATCTTGGGAACCTGGCCAATGTACCCATTCCTTTTCGGCGGAGATGACGACTGCGTGAAGCCGTTCTCGGACGCCGAACTCGAGAACCTGCCGCTCCACGCGCGCCACTTCGAGGGACTCGGGCAGTTCATCATGCGTTCGGGCTGGAAACCCGACTCCACCTACTGCACCTTCACCGCCGGCGCGCAGATGCGTCAGCACAAGCACTACGACGAAAACAACTTCACAATCTACAAGCATGACTTCCTCGCCATAGACTCCGGTACGCGCGGCGTGGAGACGGACTGGAACCTGCGCTACTACTACTCGCAGTCCATCGCCCACAACTGCATCCTCATCCGCCGTCCGAAGGAACCCATCCCGTCCTACTGGGGACCCGCCTACGACGGTCCAGAGGGGAAATTCAACGACGGCGGTATGTACCAAGGCAGCGCGAACGTGCTTGCCTTCGAGACGAACGACAAGTTCACCTACATCGCCTCGGACGCCACGTCCCTTTACGGAAGCAAGTGCACTGAAGCTGTCCGGCAGTTCGTCTATCTTCTGCCCGACACGTTCATTGTCTATGACCGCGTCGGCGCGGCGAACGCGAACGACGGCAAGGCATGGCTGCTTCATTTCGTGAACGAGCCGCGCATTGATGGCAAGCGCACCGTAGCCGACTGCGGCAAGGGCCGTCTCTTCTGCGAGACGATCCTGCCCGAGGACGCGAAGGTAGAGAAGATCGGCGGACCCGGCAAGGAGTTCTGGTCGAACGGCAGGAACTGGGAGCCGGACGAGGCGTTCCTTGCGTCCGCCGCGCGCGGCGCGGAGCACACGGGGCGCGGACCCTACTTCGGCGCGTGGCGTCTTGAGGTCGCGCCCGGCGCGCCGCATCCGAGCGACTGGTTCCTGCACGTCCTCACGGCGGCGGACACTTCCGTTTCGTCCGCCCCGCAGGCGCGGAAGATCGTCAAGGATGGCATGGACGGCGTAATCGTCACGCTGCCCGCATCCTCGGGCGGTACCGTCGAGGTCACGATTCTCTTCAACCGCGAGGGGCCGGTCGGCGGACAGATTGCCATCGGCAAGGACGCGCCCGTGCGTCCGTTCGCCACGACCATCCAGCCCCAGAGCGGTATTTTCTGATAGGAAGTAGCCTCGCGCCGTTGCAACGAACGTAGAACGAATGAAGTGTGAACTTTTGTTCGACGTCTTCCGCAGTGGAGCAAGGGAGCGCATTTTTGATATAATATACGGTGGCATTTGAAAGTGAGAATGAACGATTTATGGCACAGAAACTTTTGAAGAGAAAACCGCACAAGGTCACACCTGGTAGGGCGCGCTCGCCGAGCGCGCCGCCACCAGCGGGAGGGTCGCGCACTTGCGCGACCGCCTCCGCCGTTCTTGTCGGCACGTACAAGGCGAAGCAGCTCGCTTGGATCAAGCGGCACGGCATCTACAACTACCCCGTGAAGGACGGGGACGAGTTCGATGAAAAGTCGTTTGCGTCCATCAAGGAGCTTTGGCTCTACGCGGATGTAAAGGGTACACGGCATGTGTTTGAGGCGGAGTTTGTCGGCGTCAAGACGCGTGATGAGTTGGTTAATGAGTATGGCTATCCTGCGAATGGAGTTTTTGGCCGTGTAGAACGTGTAGAGCGTGTAGATGGTAGGGGCAAGCGTCCCGCTTGCCCGAAATCCCATGGCTCCCGCTACTACGTTTTCAAGACAAAATACCTTGAATACGGCTCTCGCCTCGATGACCCGTTTGTGATCGCGCGCACGGCGGATTTCGGCGGACGCTCGGCGAAGGTGAAGAAGGCCGTCGAGCAGTTCAAGGCCGACGGCGAATTCGCGCCACTCGAGCATTACCTTCCCTCCGATCTCGCCAAAGTCCCGCGCAACCGCCTCCGCGTCTGCGAAGCGGCGGTGCAGTATGATTTTCTTCCTTTATTGTTCCCATTGAAGGTCGGCAGACGCGACTACGCCGAGAATGCGAGGCGAAAGGGAATGGCGGTAATTGACCTTTTCGCAGGATGTGGTGGCATGAGCCTTGGGTTCGAGTTCGCGGGATTCACCCCAGTGCTGGCGGTTGAAAAAGACGCTTGGGCGGCGGAAACGTATACGTTCAATCATAGGGGCGTGAAGGTCGTCACGACCGACATAACGAAAATAGCCCGCCCAAGAGAGGAGTTTCCGGATGTCGGGGACGTTTTCGGCGTGATAGGAGGCCCGCCATGCCAGGGTTTCTCTCTTTCTGGCGGACGAGATCCGAAGGACCCTCGCAATAGCCTTTTCATGGACTATATGCGGTTCGTCTCGGAATATCGGCCTTCCTTTTTCGTCATGGAGAATGTGCCCGGGATATTGTCATCTATAACGAAGCATGGCGAGAGAGTCAAGGATGTGATTGTGTCTGTCGCAGAAAAGATCGGATACAATGTCAAGATACTTCAGTTGAACGCCGCCGATTACGGCGTTCCCCAGTCGCGTCAGCGAGTGTTCTTTGTCGGTCTGCGCGCCGATGTCCCGTTCATGCCGGAATGGCTTGTCCCGCAGAAAACGACTGAACATGATCCAGTCACGATACGCCAGGCGCTGTCGGATCTTCCCGTGATTTCAGCCGGAGGCGGGCAAGAGTCGATGGCTTATCAGACGGAGGCGGCTAATCCATATCAGGAGTGGTGTCGCGGGAATTCTGCAAGTGTCCGCAACCATGTTGCCATGCGCCATACCCGGCGGTTAGTGGAGCGGTTTCATGTGATACGCTGGGGCGAATCAGCGGCTGACGTCCCGAAGGAACATATGCAGCGGAAGCGCGGGGATGCGTCCGTAATCAGCGGGAAAATCTACTCGCAGAATAATATGCGTCCCTTCCCCGACCGACCGTCTCCCACCATCCCTGCAAGTTTCCAGAGCAATTTCGTGCATCCGCTCTACGACCGCAACTATACGGCGCGCGAAGGCGCGAGGTTGCAGTCCTTCCCTGACAGCTATGTGTTCTGCGGACATCGCACGACGATGTCGTGGGAAAAGAACCTTTCGCAGTATCAGCAGATAGGGAATGCGGTCCCTCCGCTACTTGCAAAGGCTTTGGGCGAAATGATTGTCAACTACTTCTCGCGCATAGACAAAACAAATGAAACAGGAGACGTGAAATGAAAAACATCCCGTCAAATGAAATCTACGCCAGACTTGGAGAATTTGCCGTTAAGAACGGCTATCTTGTCCACGCGAAGAGCATCCTTGCGCGATGCGCCAAGAACGACAAGTTGGACGTATTGAATAAAATCGCCAGGGAATATTTGTCATATCTTAGGGCCAATGATGTGCGTGGATATGACGATAACAGTGTAAAGAAGCGTGTCGAGGCGCTGAACGCCTATTACGATTTTCTCCACGCCAACGACTTTGACAACATCTATTCGGCGCAGACCAAACTGCGTCCTACGATTTTGGAAGAGTTCCTTGCAATTCTGTTCCGTGACCTCCTTGACGAATATCGGGAGGGTAAATCGGACGGAATGCTTGGACTGGGGAGCGTAAAAGCATACGCAAACCTCTATTTCTACGGGAAAGACTTCGCTTCGTTTGCCAAAAGTCCGACGATCGGCCTTAACGTCAAGGATCAGGACTTCGCAATCTACAGGAAGATTGACCTGAAGGTGGATGGCAATCGTTCCGTAACGGCGTGTATCCCAGTCGTTGCCGTCGAGTGCAAGACATTCATCGACAAGACGATGCTTGAAGGGTCGGTGGCAACTGCCGAGAAGATTAAGGCGGGCAATCCATACGCGCTTTTCTGTATGGTTTCCGAACTTTACGATGTCGGCATGGATGTGGATCCGGCGTATTCCCGCATCGATCAGATCTATATTTTGCGTAAATGCCGCCGACGCGACCCATGGCACCAGATTGACCCAGATGTCGTGATTTCCTTTGTTCATCGCGTCATCGACCATCTCTGCCGTCCATGGAGCGACATGGCGCGAAAGCTTGCCGAGACAGGGACGCTGATATAACGCAAAATAAAGGTTTTCTTGTCGATTTATGAACGCACATGAAATGGAGGTAAGTAGCGTTTCCATGGCTTTCAACGAGCAGGCCATAAATCAGAACCAACAGATGTGCGGGATTTGCGAAAACATCGCCGAAATCTCTTCGCAGTTTATTGTTCAGCAGGATGGCCGCATTGGAGCTGCCTCTCTGTTGAAATGTCCGCCAATAACGGTAGTGCTTAATGATTGCGTAGCCCACGAAAGGAGCGCAAACCTATGATGAAAAACAAGTGCGTTTACACCGAATGCAGACCTGGCGAGGGGTTGAAGGAATTTCCTCTTGACTGGGATCGTGATACACGAGACCTTGACGGACTTTCAGATCGTGAATTGCTTGAAGAGCTTTGCCGGCGAGTTGTTGACTACCATGCGTCTTCATTGAAGTTTCACGATTGTGAACGGGGGACACCGGACGAAGTTCTGGATAATGATAACAACTACTGCCGTGTTCGAGAAGTTGTAAAACAGGTGATGGGTATAGATTTGGAGTACGTCGAAGAAGTGAATAATGATCCACAATGCCTTAAGGAGACAAGATGAAACCCATATACGTTGTGACGATTCGCGAGGTTATGAATGCTTATGCGGATGAGATCGATGTGGAGGCGTTTAAGAGCAGAATCGCAGCCATTGCATGGATCGAGAAGCAGATATCCGAGAAGATTGACACGTACGATTTAAGAGAGGGAGCTGTTGACGGCTGGTGTGTTGAAATCGGCGGGCCGATGCATACAATTCAGTATGATGTGAAGGAGTGTGTCTTGAAATGATCACCTCCGCCTTCACATGCACTGGGCCGTATGCAGTTCTCATCATGCTTGGAATCAAGCGCGTGGAGAACCGCAGCGCGATGCCAGTGCCCGCGAAGGGGAGGTGCGCGGTCAGTTGCTCGAAGTCGTTTTGCAAGGAGGAGTACGGTAATTTCTTGCAGTGGGCGGCGTGCACAAGATCTTAGTAAATTGAAAAGGAAAAATCTATGCAAGACGCAAAAACCAAGGAACAACTCGAGTACGCGCATCGTCTGATAGACGGCGAGGCGGCGTCTTCAAAGCAGATTGCAGAAGGGGCAGTGATCGTCAGGGAGCTTGCCGAGAACGCCGACTGCCTTGAAGCCTGGCAGTATATGCTCGAATGCCATGAGCGTGGCGTCGGGCCGTTCAAGACGAACAAGTTCCGCCGGGCGGCCAAGGCGGCCATCGCCCGGCTTAGCTTCCTGCAGAGCGAGGAGAATCGTTCCGATGCTTCGGACACGACGGATTTCTCATGGTGTAAGAGCAAGGCCAAGCGCGAGGCGAAGGTACAGGAATACCGCAACGCGCGTCGCCAGCTCGACAAGTTCATGACGGACTGCGTGCAGCCGATTGTGCCCCGGAGTCAATATGCCGTTGCCGCCGCGCGTATTGGACTTGACTGGCAGAGACGGACTGCGTTCTCCGAAAACGAGGGTTTCGCCATCGCTGACTTCGCCTGCATGTACGACGATTCCTGCGGCTTTGTCCCAGTTGACCGCGCGATCAGGGAAACCAAACCCGGCAAGAACCCCGATTACGACGCCTCGATGAAGAGGCTGAGCCGCTTGCGCTACTCGTGGGCGAGGATTGACGAACTGGTGCCTGGATGCGGAATGAAATGCCGCGACATG
>Ga0310695_10009687_pt1 | contig 14393 bp, 19 predicted proteins | sample RumenRJG_04DNA_FD_203882 | JGI IMG/M metagenome (GOLD analysis project Ga0310695, IMG submission 203882) | Bovine rumen microbial communities from Lethbridge, Alberta, Canada - RJG_04 (v2) (version 2) | ecosystem: Host-associated > Mammals > Digestive system > Stomach > Rumen | place: Canada... | reverse complement strand
GTTTTCCCTTCGCTGCGAGATAACGAATATTCATCCATGACATCGTTATGGCAAGCAGCATAAGACTACTGAACAGGAACATGAGTACACCTCCTATCCTGTTCCCAGATGTGGAGCCCTGCCGCGAGCGGGGCTTTTCTCATTTTTTATGCCGCGTGGGCGAAGCCTTTTAATGTCTTGCTTAGGACGTGAAGTTATTCTGCTCTTATGCTCTCCTCCTTTTGCTGATTTTCTCCTGTTCATCGAGGACATCGAGGAAATCCTGGATAGCCCAGTCCTCGTAAGAACTGTCGAGGAACGTCCTCTTAATGTCCTCGATGTCCTCCTCGCTCACGCCGACGGTAAGGTTATCCTCACCAATCCAGCACGCATCCTTCATGAGGGTATGGATATCATCATACCCATATCCCATCTCATGAAGCCTCTCGGCGAGGATGGTGGAGATCACCTCCTCCATCGGAAGATCGACGCCGACGAATCCAGCGGCGCCGATTTCCATCATTGTGGAAACAAGTGCGCCGGTGGCCTCCACGTGATTATGCGTTTCGGATGCCTCCGTAAGACGCTCGATGATGCTCTTCACCTCCTCCGTAATGTCTTCATCCTTCTTGTCTCCAAAGGGGTGGGCGATATACGCCTTATCCTCCTTTACAACGATAAGAATATCCCGCTCATAAGAGCGGGACGGAGCGAAGTAGTGCGCCCCGTTTTCAGAGCCGAGGTAATTAACGGCTTCCTCAATAACGATAGAAATTGCGGCAACGATGGTCTCGATATTGGTGTTCATGGTGTTTTCCTCCTTCACAATAACCGGTTCGCCGTCGGAATCAAAATCGATCCCGACAAGACCACTATTGATATAAATATCAGCGATAGTCTTATCAGCTATGGCAGACTGGTTGTTAATGTTGTTGACAACGATGTTTTTCATGGTATTCCTCCTCTGCTATGCTCTCCCATATGGAGAATAAAACATAGCAGTCTCCTATTTGACCCATAGGTGGGAAATGTTTTCTTGGCGCGTTGGTTTTATGGACCTCTTACCATAGGGTTGCCTTGGTTTGCCCCTCCACTCTGCATTTTTACGCGGGCTTGTGACCGCCGATGGCTGCATTAGAGGAAAAATAATCCAGAATATTTCGAAATCAATATTGACACCTTTACTCTCCCGATGTATAATAGAATCATAAACATACGATAGAGAAAAGGAGAATGAAAATGACACTCACCGACGAGCAAGTTGAACTCATCAAGCAAGAATGTCGCGACCTCGCGACACAGATACTTCGATCAAAATATTCAGCACCTCCGCATACAGAAAAAGCTTATATGGCTCAGGCAGCGAAAGAGAAAATTCCTGAGCTATACGAAAGACTAATGAAGAAAATCGACGAGTCAATCGGAGAGCGACCTCCGATTGACCCTATCGAATTCTTTTCATATGATCTTCCCACAAAACGCGGCATAAGAGAGATGTTTAATTCTTGATTAACCTCCATGCAGCAATGAGGAGTTCTTCGAATCCTTCATTTTCCTCGAAGGAATCGAAGATCTCCTCTTCTTCGTATGCACCGCATTCTGTGAGTATACGAAGAAGCGCCTGATTTCCAGCGTCTGTATCTAAATATCGCTGACCCAAGAATGTGCGATCTGGGCCAAGCTTAGTTACAGTAATGGCCGGGTCATAAAGACAATCGTCGTCCTTATTGAATTTCATTTGAATGGGATAGTTGTATTTACAAAATCTTGTGAGCATGAAATCCACCCCTTTCTTGTCCATGCTCGCTGTCATAGCTACATACAGATCTGTCCTAAACGAGCAGAACAGGCCAAGCATATAAGCCATGACAATCTCGGCTACATCGCCACTCGGATAGTCCGTAACAGCGATGAGCTTCTGAAGCTCCGACAATTCGGAGCGGTTCTTGCCGAGCCTGAACCCCTTATACTTCAGGTCGGCGAACTCCTTCATGTGTAAATCAAAGTTTTTCATCTTAAAACCCTCCTATGGTGTCCCCCACATGGGCATGACACCTTATTTTTTGGCTTGTCTCATCAGTATGCTGGGAGCCACCCATACATAGACCTCTGCCCTATTGACATGGGCAGAGGTTTCGACGTATAATGTGATCAGATCATTTCAAGCAGCGAGGTTGTGAATATCAGTGAACCTCGGGCGCCTACCCCCTGCCGGGTATCACGCCTATCGCTGTTATAAGCGGAGGAGTCGAGCAGGATATTATGACCGGGTGAGGGTCGACCTCCGTAGTACAAGCTTCGCCGCATGAAAATGTCCTTTCACGAAAGGCATCATCTCCTTTCTGTGACTGATTGGCCCTAGCTGTGACTAGGGCTTTTTCAGTGTCGCTTCTTTAGGTGTTTCAACCGGAGCTAAACACTCCAGCGGCCCCTCCTCCTGCCTCCGCAAGAGAAGAGACCAAGCAATGCTTAGGCCACCTTCTCTCTCCGCGCCTTCACGACGCGGAGTTCGAAATTGAGCTCGCGGAGTGTTTCCGCTAGCTTTGCATATTCTGGATCTTGGAGCGCCCACTCCTTGATCCAGAAATATTGCAGTTTCACCTCCTTTACTATAAACTCACAATGATCCCACTTGGTGGGATCGATATCGCTGGCGGTGCGTACCAGCGACCCCGTTCTCCAGCTGTCGGGGTCGAATACCCGTTCGCCGTCTTCGACGAACGAGTAGAGATCGATATTGCTACCGATCTCTACGGTGCCCTTGACGGCTACGCCAAAGGCACCGATCTGTTGCTCTTCAAGAGAGCAACAGATCTCATGCTCTGGCTTGATGGCCAGAGCTTTCCCGAACGCCTCTTTGGCGGACACACCATGTCCGCCATAAGGCGTTGCCAGTCCATGGCTGAACACCATGGACTGAACCGTCTCATCCGGACGGTTCTCTTCCATGAGCGCCCGGCACCTGTAGTGCGGGCACTCTCCCTCCTCATAGATGAGGAGGAACACGTCGTCTTCTAAATCTAAGACGATGTGCTCCCCCTCATAGAGGGAATTGAATGTTGAGTGACTTTTATAGTCACTCCACACTCTCCCGCATTCGGGGAGGATGAGCCAGTCTATGACGGGCTCATCCTCCCCGAATTCCGAAATGACAAGCGGGAGCATGGAATACTCCCACTCTACCTCCTCACCGGCGAGGAGAAGACGGAACTTCTCCTCCGTGTTCTTGACTGCCGACGTGTTGTTCTTTACTGCGTTGTTTACCTTTGCCATGATAATCACCTCCAAGTGAAAACTGCTCAGTATCTAAGACCGAGTCAGTCAGTAGCCTCATGACAGACTACCTACCGGATCGTCAGCGTTTTTTCGGAGAGGTCGCTTACTATCCCCTCATATGAATAGGTGGTTATCCGGCAAAACCCACCTTAGAGCTAAATGCTCCGTTGAAATCACTATACTGTTGTGGTATAATGACCTCAACGGGACACTTAGTCCCGTGGATGCGGCGTTGCTTCGGCTACCGCATCCAAGTCTGAGCTTACGCGTCAGTCATCGTACGGTGCGCCCGTGACGGCACAGAGCACGATGAACAAGACGACGTAAACCCAGGCGGCGAGGTGCCGGCGCTGCCCTGCGAAGACAAACGTCAGCTCCTCGCCACTCATGAGAAACTCGAAGATCTTGGTCATGTTTTTCACCTCCTTTCAGGTAAACAGACAAGAATCTTCCATCTGTGCAAATAAGCACATTATGAAGTCCTCTATCCTACCTGTTTTTACACAGGTAGAATAGAGGACTCTAAATGTCCTTATTTCATCCCCTCCTTTCTTTTTTTGGGAGTAAAATACTCCGTTGAACCTACTACAACGTAATAGATTCAACGGAATGTTTTACATTCCGCTACCACGCCCATGACGGTCGTGATGTGTTGGATCACGACCGACAAGACATGGGTTAGGTTCTCTTGAGACGGCATAAGGCGGAACCTCCAAGTTCCCTATGCCGGGGGTTTAGGTCACGCCTCGGCTGCCCTCCGAGCCTCATAATGCTCGGAATACCAGCCGAGGAGGAACCTGCGTCCGTTCTTGACAGCGTACACGCCCGTTACGCAGGCGTGTCCGTTGTCGCGGACGAGGTTAGCCTCGCCAACCTTATACCCCATGGCTTCGTATGCCCGGACCTTTTCATCAAGGTCCAGGTCCGAATACCCCCGAGTATCCTCCATATTTCCACCTCCATTTCTAAAAAATTAAAAATTCAGGAATCGGAACCCGACCCGGGGCCAGAATTCCGAGATTCCCGAATTTTTCTCATTAAACCAGGTCCCTCAAAAAAATTTATAATTTTCGTTTTTGTATAAGAAAATTTCCAGAATTTTCGTAACGGGTAAAAAATAAGCCGTCCATAAAAGGACGGCCTTTTTAATAGTAGAAAAGAAAATGAAGGTAATATGTTTTTGATATAACGTATAAGAAAAGGGGGACCAAGGGGGATGGGGATGGACCGGAAAAAGATGTTCCACCGAAGAGGAATGTTATGCGGAATAGCCGTGATTCAACTGGTTTTCGTAGTCATAATAATGGTATTGGGAGGCGTAGGTTCCTATATCGACCAAATGAATGAGTACGAGAGAAAGTCGGAAGAAGCCGCGGCCAGGATGAGCTGCTATCTCGAGGGAGGCTTTCAGGCAGACGGTCAAAGCTTCATCGAGTTTCAGGAATACTTCATGGACCACAAGGAAAAGATAAAGATCCCCTACGATGAATCCTATATGGATTGGAGAGCGGATGAAAAGAAGTACGAGGACCTATTGAAGAAAAAGTATCCCGGATTGCGGCCGGGGATAGATATCGCTTATAAGAGAATGGATGATGAGACGAGGGAAGCTCACGCGATATACAAGTTCAAGTACTGGCTCCATATGTTTTGGCAGGCATCCGAGACATCGGGCGCGAAATATATCTACTACATGGTGCCATCAGAAAAGCCCTATCATATGGTCTACGTATTCGATATGGATTATGATGAGCCCGAGATTGTCGAAGATGAAAAAATGTTACTATTGGGTGATGACGTAGTATTCAATCCGGATGAGCACGATAAAATATGGAAGGCCTGGATAACCGGTGAATTACCGACGGGGTACGATGTTTATGACAATGAGCACGGGAACACCTACGCCTACTATTATCCAGTTTACGTAGACGGGAAAAAGATGGGTATTATAGGCACGGAGATAGACGTAGATGAGGTGAGGAAAACCATCATTAAAAGCCTAGTGGGAAACGGGGTAACGATGCTCATCACGTTATTGATTGTCTCGGCGATATCACTATGGATTATCAATTACTTCTATATCTCCAGGATAAAGTCGATAGAAGAACACGTTAAAGAATATGCCGATAAGGGAAAAGTAAAGACGGCGGATATGATAGAGAAGGAAGGAAGCCGGAACGGGGTATTCGACGACGAGATTTCCTTCCTGGCGAAACAAACGGCCGAAATGATAAGGATGCTGGAAGGCCGGATGAACAGCCTGTCGAGGGCCGAGAGAAACTTATCGAAGACGAGAAGCCTGGCCAGGACGGATGCCTTGACGGGGATACTGAATAAGACGGCGTACGACGAAGCCATTAAGCTCGTAGAAAGCCGCGGGAACGCTTACGGTATAGCGGTCATAGATCTTAACAACCTTAAGAGAATCAATGATACCTACGGTCACGAGAGAGGGGATATTTACATTAAGGGATTGGTAAACACAGTTCTTCCACTTTTCGGTGAATCCCATATATATCGAGTAGGAGGGGATGAATTCGCCGTCATATTGGAAGAAGAAGCCCTATGGGATATCAGCGGACTGGAAAAGAAGTTCGACGATCTTATAAAGATATCGGGAGAGGATGTCTCCCGGCAGCCATGGGAAAGGGTATCGGCCGCCATAGGGATAGCCATGTACGACGAGAGAACGGACGGGAATGCCGCCGACGTATTCGCTAGGGCGGACAAGGCGATGTACGATAAGAAGAGAGAAATGAAGAGAAAGAATTAATCATGAGTATAAAAACCGCCCTTTCTTGCCGGAGAGCGGTTTTATATTTAATAGAAGTATTGAACTCGTTCCTAGAAGTAATAATACTTATGATGAATTTTGTCATCAGTAATATGGCACTTTTTCGTATTGACGCTGAATACGCGCAATTCTAAATAAAAAAAGGAGAGATAATTTATGGGTCTTACTAATCTTTCACAATTTAGGGGAGCCAAGCAGCTCCAGAATAGCGTAGAACTGCTGAAGAAGTCTTACGAGGCATCCAAGGTACTGACTTCCGTCGCCAAGACGGTGGCCGAAGGAGAAGCTCCCGCCAACTATAACGCCGAGGAGTTCCTTAAGGAACTCAAGGGAAAGCTGGACGCCATCTCGGGCGGCTCGGAAGAAGGGACTTCGTTAACATCGCTCTCTCTCGAAGTGAACGCGTTGAAGGACAAGAAAATCCGTGACGCCGTACGAGTGAATTTCAACGTAGCTTCGGGAGCGGCCGTATTGCCCGCGGGGTTGGATGATAAGGTTCCCGGGGTTGACAAGAGCGTCCCCCTCCCCGTCTATACCGAGGATAACGAGCCCGTATGGGATGAACATGGCGCACAGCTTACGTTAGATCTTACGACCGGGATGTTCAGCGGTACTCCTTCGGTATTAGATATTGATGCCACTACGGACGGAAATAACATCTATAAAGCCGGGGGCGATTTCGCCGCCAAGGTATTCCCGGTAGGTGAATGGACTCTCTCGGATCTTCCATCAGACGCCCTATTGGATAACGATGAAATCCAGCTCGTAGCGTATAGCGCCGCATTGGACAATATCGTCATTCTTATGGCCAAGGAGAATAGTCTCGTACAGACTGTCAGGGGTCTCGTCGGTGACGATAGCGTAAAGACGAAGATCGACGATGCTATCGCGGCATTGAGTGATGCCTTGGCGCTCAAGGCGGATGAGACGAGCCGCGCAGCGGTAGACAATAAGGCCGACCTTCTCGATACCCGGGTAAAGGAACTGGAAAGCGGAGACGTCGTCATTTCCGACGTATTCTCCGTCCCGGGGACGAACCCCACGTTGACGCTCTCGAATACGCCCAATGGCTATCCCGTAGCGATGTATGTCAACGGCGCCGTTTATTACGAGGGGGATGACTTTACGGTAGATCGCGATTCACGTAACGTCGTATGGACCTTGACGGAATCGGCCGGCGGTTTCGACCTGACATCGGAGATCTCGCCTCGCGTTACCGTTAAGTATCATGCCGACGAGGCTCCTTTTACTCCGTTGTCAATTACTTCCAATGCGGACGAGATTACCCTTACGATGGTGGCTCCCGAGAAAACCTTTCAGGTTACTATCCCCGATGGGTACGATCTCGAAGTGACGAACCTGACCCCCGAGGATACGGAAGTTTCCTATACCGAGGCGAAGGACTGAAATTAGTTAATGGTTAACTAATTTGAACTAAAAATAATTAAACCCCCTGTTATATATAACAGGGGGTTTTTGATCGATCATAAACATCCGGCTCTCCTCCTCGCCGGGCGATGGCTCACGCAGTGGATAGAACGGAAAAGCACGTCGGCGATGGAAGACACCTCGTCGTCCGTATAGGACTTGTCACACAGGTTTCCCATCGTCCTGACCAGTTCTTTGGCGCGGCTGAAAGAAAAATCTCCTACGATATTCGGCATTTTTTGATTAGTTCCCATTGAAATCTTGTCCTTTCGTATATATTCACTTACCTATTACCGATAAGATTTCCGTATTGTGGCATAAATTAACTGAATATTCCGATATCGTGGGACGTATGAACTACGCAAATTCCGATAAAATAAAAAATGAATAATATTTCCTACGAAAAAATATTTAATTGAATTTTGCGAGACGGACAGATTGAAGCAAGATATGCGCCAATTCGGATATCTCTGCCTCGACATAGTCTGCGTTACGGGAATCCCCCATCATTCTGACTAATTCTTTCGCGCGATGAAGAGATAGTTTTCCGAGAAGCTCTTCTTCGGTAGCGATATCCAGTATTTCTTTTTCCGTATACATAAGTTGGTTTCCTCCCCTCTTCCTTATACTTATTACCGTTTTGGAGAGGATTTGGGATCTTATATTAACTGAATATTCTGTTATACAAACGTAAAAGAATAGGTTATATTGGAAGTAATATGTCTTATAGTGATATGGTTTCACGGAAAGGAGAAAATTATGAGCAAGAAATACAACGTTACGGTGAGAGCTCTTCGGGACTGTGCTCCCAAGCTGGAGCTCGGCGTAAAGAAAAATGGTGTCCCGGTATTTAAGCAACATGTGCCGGTTAACGTAGATTGGAAGAACAGGAACCGTACGGTCTTGCCCCCATGGGAAATGATGGTTAACGGCGACAAGTGGAGATACGAGAACATAGGGGTTGCCGAAGGATTGATTATCGAAGGAGGAACCTACGATAGCCCGTATTTCAGGACGGGAAAGGCATTTACGCAATATAAACGCGAGAAATGCTTCGACATTCCGGCGACGAAAGAACTATGGGTGAAATTCAGTGCTATGAAAGGCAATACTTGGAGGGCCTATAATGATGTTTCCGGAACCGGCTGTTGCGGGATAAGATGTAAAACATCGGTTACTTCCCTCTTCTTTTTTGCTAATGACAAGGAGGTCAAATCAGTCTACCCAGTTATTGATGATATCAATACCGTATTGCTTCATATGAAGTCTGATTCGGTTGAAGGAATCGTGGAAGCGTGGGTAGACGGGAAACTTATATACTCGTACGTAGGGGACGTGAACCACGGAAATGATTTCGAGGATTTCTACCTGCAGGCCGAGGAAAGCAGTAACAATAATAGTGCCGAGTTCTCCGGTGTCATCATATCAAACCAGGAAATAGGACTGGATGAAACAGTGGATCCGGCAAGAATCCCGTCTTTCCGTTACGAGAACGTAGGCCTTAAAGAACTTACCTACCAAAATGGCGTCAGTATAGTAGCCGACAATACTGTGTCGAGAGCCGGATACGCATTCCGCGCAAATACAATAGACAGGCAGTTCCCGATTCCATATGTTTACGAGCTATGGATGAAATTTGACTTTTGTTTCGAAGACAAGGGAGGATACTTCCAGGCTTTCGTTTACGATGATAGTTACAACGGCTTGGAGATTAACGGAAATTATGAACGCGCCTTAGCTAAAACGAATACTATGAAAGACTATTATCGTGATTACTCCGGACTCCATACGGCCATAATACATATAAAATCTGACAAGACTGAAGGTGTTCTCGAGTACTGGATCGACGGGGAGCAAAGATATTCCGGCAGCAGTCTGAATGTAAATAATGGGAAAATTATACAAAAAATTTTCATTGACTGTGGCTCGAACACGAAAACATGGATATCCAACGTTATTATTTCGGACCGTGAATTGACTTTCGATGACAACTGTAAGCCCATACAAAATCCATTCATTAAGCCGGCTATCGAAACCTTGGGAACCATCGGAGTAGACAATTTTGCCGTGGAAAGTAACCATGACAGTATTCTCAAGGTATTGAACGGAAGCGGTACGACCGATAGCTTCAACAAGGATAAATATGTCATCCTTTATTTCAAGAAGCCGGTCACGTTGAAAGCGCTTCATATGTATACCGCGGTATATAGAGCTATCCTTCAGTACTCCGATGACGGGGAAAGCTGGACGAACTGCGGAAAGACATTCAGCGACAATGACACTATGACCATAAAAAGCGATGAAGGAAATCCGCACAGCTACTATAAGCTAACAGTAGAGAGATCTGCCACTCCTTATTCCTGGGCGTATCTGAAAGCGTTCAATGTAGAAGCTGTATACGACAATTAAGACATGACTTACCTTCAGTCCTAAAGCCCCGTACTTACGGGGCTTTTTCTCATTTTTGTCTATAATAATTTTTTCAATACGTAATATAAAAAATAAGAGCTTCTAACAGAAAGAAGTCTCGGAAGGGGGTAATACGAGAAAAAATGTCTATGATCAGAATTAATGACTCATTCAATATCGAGGGAAAGTTCTCCTTCGAAGTTTCTTATGACCGGGGAAAGAATCCCGTTATAACGGAGATCAGCGGGGTAATCACTGCCCGCGGGTATCTGCCGGATGTCCGTACGATAGAAAATGAACGGTATCGTTTAGGGGGAGTTTTCGTATATAAGGAAAGCTATGGCTCGGAAGAGGACGAAATGGCCTTCCATTTCGTCGCCAAGACATTCGCCATAGCTAATTCACTTCAGGGGGTGAATATACATGGCTGATAATAATATAATGGTCGCGGCTGAATTGCCGTCGGAAGACGTAGCCATTTGTGAGCAAACGGACGAGTTAATACGACAAATAAAAAGTGACAGTAACGCCTGGGGTTTGTCTACCAAGGGGCTTCAAGCCAAGAGATTGGCTATGGCTACCTTGTCTACCAAAAATGGATTATATGCCAGGGTTCCTCTCGTGTGTAAGGGCGATGGTTGTCCTTATGCTGACCAGTGCCAGCTCCTCCCCTACGATATGGCGCCCGAAGGGGAATACTGCGCCGTAGAGTTGGCGCAAATAGATATGAGAGCTATGGGCTATACGCAGGATATAGACTACGATACGGCATCCTTTACCGATAAAAATCTCATGAGTGAATTGGTGACGTTAGATGTCATGCTGGAAAGATGCAAGGCTCTATTAGCTAAGGATGGTACTCCCGTCATAGACATGGCTATCGGTGTGGACCAAGAGGGCAACGAGATACGGCAGCCGGCAGTATCCAAGGCATGGGAAGCCTACGAGAAGATATCCAAGAAGAGAGATCAAACCTATCAGCTCCTGATGATGACCCGCAAGGATCATAAGGAAAGCGGTGATCAGGATGCCAAGACGGTATCCGATGCTTTCAGGGATATTATCTCCGAGGCTCAGATTGAGGAATGAGAAAATTCTTCGAAAGGAAGATTCGTAATGGGACTGTTTAACTTAGCAAAAAGAGGAACGAAAGAGTTTAACAAGGTATTGTCCGGAGAATTGGCCGTAGAATCACACAATCCAGTCAACCCGCTGCACGCGATGTGGAATGCTGGAGTGCGAACTTTTCGAAAGCTCGGCGACAGGTCATTAGATGCACGAAATTATGCTGCCGCTAGAAGCGGAAAAGCATTGCCAAAAGATTTCAGACCAACAGGTGGCAATGCAGAAAAAGGTATCGCAGCCGGCTATAACGATTGGCAAAGATTCAAGTCGCTGGCTCTCTATGATAAAAACAATGAATTTTCTTATATAAGAGCAGGCGGCATAGGCATCGCCGGGATCACCGGAGTGAGTGCTGCAGGACGTATCGCATCCGGCGGGGGGCTGTATCGTGACTCTGACGGAAATTTTGACATCATCGGTATTCCTGGAATCTAAGGAAGGATAAGCCATGAATCTTGTAAAAGATGCATTTAGTGCTGCCGGTAGTGCCATCGGCAGTTTAGCATTAGGCATGGGCAAAGTCGCCGGAAAAGCTATAGCCGAGGTCGGAGTAGGTACCGCCGACCTTGCAGGTAATGCTCTTATCGGTTCGGCTAAAGCAGCTGGAAAAGGCGCCGTAAAAACAGCCGACTTCGTAGGAGAAGGCGTATTACAATCTTTAAATTCTCCTAGAGGAATATATAATCCCGTAGGTACGATAGCCGGTCTGTCAAAGTCTGCGGCGGACGCTATTATCAAGGGGCCTCTCAAGATGGGAAGATATGAACGAGAAAAGCATCATATCAACAGATTCACCGGAAAAACAGAAATAGATCCCGGCGGACTGAAGCTTACCCCGCTAGGAATGGGAGTACTATTAGGTTCCGGCGCCTTGGCGGGCGCGATGAGCGCTGAACATCAATATCGTTCCAATCGAATAGGCCCGGTAGATCCGCAAACGAGGACGGCTACCCCATCCATGGCTCCACAAGAATATCGTCGGGGAATAGATGATGCCGGTGCCACGGGAGATCTCGTCTTCGCGCTTCATCAAAATCGTAGGGGGTAAAAAGCCATGATAAAATCTATAGGAAAAGAACTCATGAATTATGCTTCCCATAATAAACTCAATATAGGTATGGGAGCATATTTCGGTTATGACACTTATTCAGAAGACCGTAACGAAGGACATGGCATGGCTTATTCCTTAGCGGATGCCGCTCTCGAAGCGGCACTTCCATTAATAAGTATGCCGGCGTATATCGCTTACGAAACTCTTTCTAATGCCGATATGTTCGTCCAAGGATACGATTCCATGGAAAAATGGTCACGGCAAGTAGCCCGCGAGCAGTCCAATAGGGCTTTCGCTTCCGCTCATTTTAATGATACGGAACAAGGCTATACCATGAGACAAAGAGGTATGGCTATAGCCCAAAGGAGCAAGTACAACATGGAACAGGCTATGATGGGTAATGAAGCTAAGTATATGATGCGATAGGAGGTTAAAATATGGGAGTTATAAACTCTGTCAAATCTGGTGTTAGAAGAGTGAAAAATTTTGTCTCCCCTCCTGTCGAAATTAGCGAAGAAGCTGTAGAAGAGGGAGCAAAATTATCCCTTGGAGAGTTGAGAAAATCAAGAAAAGACTTAAGAAATGCATATAAAAGCTGGAGAAAAGGCGAAATCGATTCAGAAGCATATCTTGAAGCAAGAGAAAAAAATGATTTTTACAGGCTCTCAAGGGAAAAAGATTGGAAAAACCATGAAATAAATACAAAAACTCTTTTTGGAGAAGAATTCACCCTCCAGCAAAGTAAGGCAATGCGTGCAGAAGCAAATGATACAAAATATTTCAAAAACAATCCATCAGATGTAAGTAAAGTTACACAAGTAAAACCTGCTTTTTCTATGACTAATAGTGTCGAAGGTAGTCGATTCAGGAATGTAAAAACCCCACCAAGAAGAAATGATATAACAGAAGATCCTTCAAAAGTAGCAGAAGAAGCTAAAAGAGAAGCCGCCGAAGCATCTGTTAAAACGAAGCCGCCAAAATCTGTTCAAGAAGCTATAGATAAGGAAAATGCTGAAAAGATAGCTTTCAATAGCAGAGAAACATTTGCCGCTAAGTCAGGAGATCATTTCAATGCGTCAGCAGAACAAATTAGAGGCGCTGAAAATTTTGGAAGAAGCGATGAACAAATGATTGATCGGCTTTCAAATACACATAGAAATCTAATGACGGATATTAGTGGCGCAAAGGATATGAATGAAGCGAGAAAAATCGCCGAAGAAAATTATGGAATATCAATGAAAGAAGGAGACTTTTGGGAAAATGTCAATAAACATTTCGATGATCAGCTTAAGTCAGGTCCTTCTATAGGCGATAGGTTCCATGCATATCATGGCCCAGCTATCGTAGGAGCAGGTATCGTAGGAGCAAGCGTGCTAAAGATGAGCGATAATCGTGGCAGGGTGCCGAATTCCCAGTTATACAGTGATCCGTTTTAATTATTGAAAATAAAAACAGAAAGGGATGGTGCTATGGCAAATCTCTCCCCCGTGGAGAAAATTAAACTCAAGAAAATATTTTCAGATCCCGTGCTATGGGCGAAATGTTTCCTGATATCTAATGACGCGGTTACGAGAAAAAAGGGTCCATGGATAGCAAGAGATTACCAAAAGGAAATGCTTCGTGACAGATCCATCAGAAAAGTATATCGTTGTGCCAGGCGTCTAGGAAAATCGGAGGTAATGGTTGTCGATGCGTTATGGATGGCATTCACGAGAGAACATTTTCGCGTTATTTTCGTAACTCCGTACGAAAGACAGGTAAATATGATTTTCATGCGAATACGAGAATTTATACATGAGTCTCCCCTGGTGAAAAATGAAGTCACTAGGATGATAAATAGTCCTTACGCCATAGAATTTAAAAACAATTCCTCCATAATGGGATTTACGACGGGCGCATCGTCGGGCTCCGGCGCGGCATCGATAAAAAGAAAAATCAGGTGCTAAATAAATAGCCACTGATTTTATAAAAAATTTGTCCGAATCTGGCAGAAAAGCTAGAAAGTAGACGGGTTAATTGCGGAGAAGCCCTTAGAGGTCAGAAAGCTACAACGTAGCTGGAAACGGCAAGCGTGAACGCGGCAAGCGTAAGCACAGACCATAAAAATTTTCTGACATTGGGTAATCGAGGATGGAAGTTCCTCTTACGCAGCCAAGTCCCTTAACAGATTGCGCTGATGGGAAAGGTTCAACGACTATGGAGTGATGCCCAGTAGAGCCAAGCGGCCCGAAAAGCCCGTCCTGAATTAAAAATTCAGTAAGATATAGTCTGGCCTCATGGGAAATCTATGAGAAGGGTTCGAGTAGCGATCGAATTCGCAACAATAGCGAC
>Ga0310695_10009686_pt1 | contig 14394 bp, 14 predicted proteins | sample RumenRJG_04DNA_FD_203882 | JGI IMG/M metagenome (GOLD analysis project Ga0310695, IMG submission 203882) | Bovine rumen microbial communities from Lethbridge, Alberta, Canada - RJG_04 (v2) (version 2) | ecosystem: Host-associated > Mammals > Digestive system > Stomach > Rumen | place: Canada... | reverse complement strand
CCTGCTCTGCCTGTTGGGCTATGTGGCGGTCTGGCTGCTGGGCGAATACGTGCCCCGTATCCATGAGGAAGCCACGCTCTTCTATATCCTCAGCCTCACCATTATCTTTACAGGCATTGGTGTGCAGTGGTTCTACCAGGGCATGGAGGACTTTCTCTTTATCACCGTCCGAGGCCTCGTCATCCGTATCCTGTGCACGATAGGTCTCTTCTTATTTGTCAAGGATAAAGACGATCTGCTGATATATGGTCTCTATATTATCGGTGCGACAGTAGGTAACAACCTCATCAACTTCATCCATCTCCGTAAATATATCCAGCCGTCTCGAATAGACTGGAGCCGGCTGAACATCACGCGTCACATCCGTCCCGCCTTCCGCATCTTCATGCTGAATGTCGTCATCAGCATTTATGTTCAGCTCAATACTATCATGCTGGGCTTTATGACCGACGACCGTGCGGTAGGTCTCTTTACCTCTGGCGTTAAGATTATCCATATCCTGACAGTCATCATCACTTCGCTGAGTGCCGTCATGCTGCCCCGCTGTGCCCATCTGATAGGCGAGGACAAAATAGACGAGTTCAACGGCATTATCCGCAAGTCCTACTACCTGCTGATGTTCTCCGCCGTCCCGCTGACGTTAGGCTTGATGCTTTTGGCACGTCCTATTACGCTCTGTTTCTGTGGCGACGACTATGTAGGCTCCATCCCTGTTGTCATCTTTACTGCCCCCACCATCATCTTCATCGGCATGACTCAGATCATTGGTATCCAGATACTCTACCCCTACGGCAAGGAGATGCTCGTCATCTACAGCACTCTGGTAGCTGCCGTTCTCAATATCGTGCTCAACCTACTCCTGATTCCCTTCTTTGCCGAGGCTGGAGCAGCCTTATCAACGCTGATTGCCGAGTTCTCCGTTCTGGCGGTGCAGGTAAAGTTGGGGAAAGCGTATATCCCCTTCCGTTTCGTCGACCGCCAGATAGGCAATTACCTGATGGCAGCCGCAGTGATGTCTCTCGGCATTCTGCTATGCATGATGATTGACAATATCTGGTGGCAGATGCTTGTTGCCACTGCTGTTTGTGCTGCCATTTACGCTACAGTACTCTATGCCAGAAACGATATTGTGCTACAGGAAGTGTGCTCTCTTTTCTATAGGGCCAAATTAATTCATAACAAATATAGATAGTAAAATATGATAGAGTTTATAGTCATAGCGCTGTTTATCATACTCCTTTTGGCATACTTTACAATGGGGAGAAATTTTTCTCGCCCAACAATTTTGTATGTAGGTGGGTTCTTGGCATGTGCAATTGTTGCGTATAATTGGGAAGAAGAATGGGGCCTTGATATGATAGAGTTTATAGTCATAGCGCTGTTTATCATACTCCTTTTGGCATACTTTACAATGGGGCGAAACCTTTCTCGCCCAACAATATTGTATGTAGGTGGATTCTTGGCATGCGCAACTGTTGCGTATAACTATAAAATGGAGTGGGGACTGAACAAAATGTCCTCGGACACCGTTTTAGTCATAGTTGGTGGTGCCCTTATCTTCTATCTGGTGGAATTATATGATTACAAGAATCATCCTTTTAAACAAAAAAATATTGATATAGCATCAGATGACTTTATTCCGATAAAACCTCTTAAATTAGCAGCTTTTCTTATTTTCCAAATAATAATATTTGCATTATTTGCAAGATCAGAAATGTCATACGCCATGACCGATGACCTTTCTGAGGCAATGGCCACAGTCAATAATGATTCTAAATTTGAAGGGTTATCAGTCAAACACCCTTTTTACGTTCAACATTCTTACTATATTTGTATGGCAGCAAGAACTATTTGGTGTATCTTGTTACCATACTACCTTTTCAAACCAAAGGAATATAATATACAAAAAATCCTATTAGCATTGAATTTTGTGGTAGGTATGTTAGGAACTTTTTTAACAGGAGGGCGCACTAACGTATTATATGATCTGATATCTTTGGCAATTTGTGGATATATTTGCTATCAACACAAAGTGAATTGGCGAGGCGGGCTTTTACCTCGAAAAGTAATGCTCATCTTGCTTTCAATTTTTGCCATATTCACACTGTTGTTTGTAAATATGGGCACAATGCTTGGAAGAAAGGAATCAGAGGATCCTGTATCAATAATCTTCTCTCTCTACTGCGGTGCTGAGATTAAAAATTTGGATGATTATATTCAGCATCCTTTTAAACAAGGCAATGAAGCGAATCTTCCTGCCCATTATACATTATGCGGTATTTATGATGAGATAGATGTACGTATAGAAGGTAAAACAGGCTCCAGACTTAATTACCCAGATTTAAGATTCAATAGTTATGGCAATTATCCATTAGGAAATGTTTATACTACGTATTTCAATTTCATTCTTGATTTTGGAATATGGGGGGCAATTGCTATTACAGGTGTCATGGCGTGGATTTGTGCCTTTTTATACAGGAAAAGCATCATTGGCACTTTTTGGGAAACAGGTCACCTAAACTTGTGGCTCATATACTTTGCTTTTAAAGTACCCGGAGCATGCTTCTTAAGTTTTTTCTCAAATAAATTCTTTGAAGACATATATGTTGTTGGTACTCTTAGAACAGTAATTTATTGGTCGCTAATAATGTTTTTTTTAGACCCAGTAGGCTGTAAAAAGAGAATAAAAAATCTCGCGATAATTCAGAATTATGGAACAAAACAAAATATTAACAATCATTATTCCGACATATAACATGGAGAAGTATCTCCGTAAGTGTCTGGATTCGCTCATCGTGTCGGAGGAAAATATGCAGCGGTTGGAGGTGCTTGTGGTGAACGATGGTTCCAAGGACTCCTCCTCGCAGATTGCCCATGAGTATCAGGAGAAATATTCTCAGACATTTAGGGTTATAGATAAAGAGAATGGCAATTATGGTTCATGTATTAATAGAGGATTGAAAGAAGCAACAGGTAAGTATGTAAGAATTCTGGATTCGGATGATTCTTATGATACAAAGAACTTGTCAGCATACATTGCCAAAATGGCGAATGTAAATGCAGATTTAATAATGTCTGATTTTGATGTGGTGAATAGCGACACTGTAGTTAAAAAATATAGATATAATTTGCCACACGAGATTCTTACAGATTTTTCAGAAATGCCACCGACAATTCCTATGTGGATGCATGCGGTAGCATATAGGACAGAGATATTGAAAACGATGAATTATAGACAAACAGAAGGTATCTCATATACAGATCAGGAATGGATATTTTTGCCAATGTCTAAGGTAAAGTCATTTTGGTATTTTCCTCATGTGGTTTATAAGTATTCCACAGGTAGAGAAGGGCAAACAATAGATAAAGAAGTGTTTGTTAAAAATATTGGGCAAGAGGTAAAAGGCTTGTTAGTTATGGCCGAAGAGTATATGCAGCAAATTATACCATATTCCAATCCAAATATTAAGTATCTCCAAGAGCGTCTGAAATACAGAATGAAAGCTATATATATGTCTTATTTAGTAAGATATAGTGATAAATTGCCTGTGTCAGAACTACAATCGGTTGATACTAATCTTAAGGAATATCCAGAAATATATAAGATGACTGACGAGATGATTTTCCACCCTAAGTTTCCCGTCAGATATGTTGAATTCTGGCATAAAAGGTATATTGGTAATAAACTTTTGTTTTTGATACTTCGTTATTTAGAGCAGTTTATTGAGTTTAAGGAAAGAATAAAAGCTCAAATAAGAAAATATGAATAAGATATTGACAATTATAATTCCGACCTACAATATGGAGAAGTATCTCCGTAAATGTCTCGACTCATTGCTTGTATCGGATGAGAATATGCAACAGTTAGAAGTTCTAGTTGTTAACGATGGTTCAAAAGATTCGTCATCGTCAATAGGCCATGATTATGAAGCGAAATATCCGCAGACATTCCGGGTCATTGATAAAGAAAACGGGAATTATGGTTCTTGTATCAATCGAGGATTGAAAGAGGCTACTGGGAAGTATGTTAAAGTACTGGATGCGGATGACTATTCTGTTCCACAGAATCTCAATGACTATTTGTCCTTTTTGTTAAAAATGGATGCAGATGTCATTATTACGGACTTTGATATTGTTGATATAAATGGAAAAGTAACAGATAAAAGAGAATTCCACTGGTTGTTTGGCCAAGGAGAGTCTATTATTCCTTTCTCTCAGTTATTAAAGGAAAAGAGAAATGTTGCTTTTCAGATGCATGCTCTGACTTACAAATTAAGTATTTTGAGGGAGATGAATTATAAGCAAACAGAGGGTATTTCTTATACTGATACAGAGTGGGCCACCATTCCAATGACTAGAGTTAAGACAATCTGCTATTATCCTCATTCAATATATAATTATTTGGTAGGACGTGATGGTCAGACAATGGCTAATTATTTCGAAGTAACAAACCATAAACAATTATTCATGGTAGTGGAAAAATTGTCGAAGTTTTATATCTCTCAATCTTATGAAGCTTTCTATAATCAATATGTCGAAAACAAGTTAAAGAAAGCATTGGCTGGTATATATGAATCAGGATTAAAATATTGCTCTTTAAGTATAGAAGAATTAAAGTCTTATGACGAACAATTGAAGAGTTATCCCCAAGTATATGAATTGGCAAATAGTTTAAAATTATTGCATGGTCACATTGAATACGTTCGCCATTGGAGATCGGGGAATTACATGAGAATGTTAATATTTGTCAAAATACCATTAGGATTAAAAAGAATAGCGAGAAATGGATAATTTAGAACCTCTCATTTCAATAATAGTTCCTGTTTATAATGTTGAACAGTACTTGAAACGATGTATAGACTCTCTGATAAATCAGACATACCATAATCTTGAAATTATCTTAGTGGATGATGGTAGTCCTGACAGGAGTGGAACAATTTGTGATGATTATGTTTTAAAAGACAGTCGAATTAAGGTCATCCACAAAGAAAATGCTGGCGTTAATGAAGCGAGAATAACTGGATTTAAAGCGAGTAATGGAGAATATATAACTTTTGTAGACTCTGATGATTATGTCAGTCCATACTATGTCGAATGTCTTTATAGGCCTATCGTTGAACGAGATGTAGACATTTCATGTGTCCAATGGACTTACGTTTATGAGAATAAACAGAGGCATGACAGACGAAATCGCGAAGGTTTCTTTGATAAAAAAGGGATTGAAGACATATTAAGAAAAGATTTTTTGTTTGATTTTAAAAGCAATACGACAGCTTTTAATTTAGGACTATGTTGTAAGATGATAAGGCGAAAATGCCTTATTGGAGCAATGGAGAAAGCGAGAGGATTATGGATGGGAGAAGATTTAATTTCTAATCTATATATGATGCAGCATATTTCCTCTTTATATGTTTCGCAAGATTATTTATATTTCTACACTATAAGACAGGGGCAATCAACAAGAAATGGCGAGTTAAAATCGTGGGAGAATCAGGTTGATCAATGGCATAGGATATTAGAAATAGATAAAAATCAATATTTAAGGTCGCAGCTTCCATATAGGATTTTGTCCATGATGAAATTCTATATAAGGAATATTTTGGAGAATCCTAATAAAACATGTTTATCTTTTGTTGAAAATACAAAAAATATTCAAAACTACGAAATTATCAAAACATATTTTTGCGATTATAAATATAGTTCATTAAGACTATTGGACAAGGTATTTGTTTATTTGATAAAAAGGAAGCATTATCGACTACTTTATTATTTAAGCAGTTTTTCGATTCCGTTTATTAGAAAAAGTAAAGAGCTTATAAGGAAAATAAGAAATAATTAATAATGAACATAGCAATCATCATAGCTGGTGGTTCTGGCCACCGTATGGGACAGGACATTCCAAAGCAGTTTATAAATGTATATGACAAGCCTGTCATTATCTATACATTAGAAGGATTTCAGCGGCATCCGCAGATTGATGCCATTGAGGTAGTTTGTCTCGATGGATGGCACGATGTCCTTTGGGCTTATGCACACCAGTTTAACATTTCAAAGTTAAAATGGGTGGTCAGTGGTGGCAATACCGGACAAGAGAGTATTCGCAACGGGGTGTTTAATCTGGAAGGAAAGGCAAATGACGACGATATTGTCATCATTCATGATGGTATCCGCCCGTTAGTGGACGAGTCGGTTCTGACGGATGTCATTATTAAGGCGCAGAAATATGGCAATGCGGTGACCTCATTGCCTTATAACGAGCAGATATTTGTTGTAAACCCGGAGGATGACACTACGACAAGGCAGTATATTCCTCGTGAAACTCTGCGACGCGTCTCTACACCGCAGGCTTACAGGTTTGGAAGGTTAGACTGGGGGTATCATGAGGCGTTCGAGAAAGAAATTGGTATCTATGGTTCTTCCTATACGAATACCATGATGGTAGAACTTGGAGAGACACTTCATTTTGCCGCAGGCTCTGACAAGAACATCAAACTGACGACTAAGGACGATCTGGAGATGTTTAAGGGATATCTGAAGAAGGACAAAGAGAATTGGCTTAAATAACATGAGATTGATAGACAATCCTCTTTATCAAGAAGATATTGAAAGGGTATCAAAACAAGCATTGCCCTGGGAGAAACTTGGGAACTGTTCATTGCTGATTTCAGGTGCTACTGGACTGATTGGCAGTTTCCTTGTCGATGTTATCATGCATTTGAATAGAGTGCAGAATTTGAAATGCAAGGTATATACCTTAGGACGTAGTGAAGAAAAAGCGAAAACAAGATTTGGCTATTGTTATGATTCTGAGTGGTTTCGGTTTATTCCTTACGATATCAACAAACCGTTTGTCAGAGGTGATATAGGTGATGTGGATTATGTTCTGCATCTGGCCAGCAATACGCATCCAGTAGCATACGCAACTGATCCGATTGGTACGATTACGACCAACATCATTGGTACTCAGAACATGCTCGATTTTGCCTGTAAACATCATGCAAGACGTTGTGCCTTTGCCTCGTCTAATGAGGTGTATGGCGAGAACAGGGGGGATGTGGAGAAGTTTGATGAGAAGTATTGTGGCTATATCGACTGTAATACGATGCGGGCAGGCTATCCAGAGAGTAAGCGATGTGGTGAGGCTTTGTGTCAGGCGTATATCAAGCAGAAGGGTATGGACATTGTGATTCCTCGATTGACTCGTTCATACGGACCGACGATGTTGATGAGTGATACGAAAGCTATCTCGCAATTTATCCGCAAGGCGATAGCAGGAGAGGATATTGTCCTGAAGAGTGAGGGGACACAGTATTATTCTTATACATACATGGCTGATGCGGTCTCTGGCTTGCTATATGTGTTGCTATTAGGAGAGAACGGAGAGGCTTATAATATTGCAGATGATGCCTCGGATATTATGCTGAAGGATCTGGCTGCAACGATTGCTGGTGCTGTTGGCCGAAAAGTGGTATTTGAGATTCCTGATGCTGTAGAGAGCGCAGGCTATAGCAAGGCAACAAAGGCCAGACTGGACAGCCAAAAACTTCAAGGTTTAGGTTGGAAAGCAATGTATGATATTGAAGAAGGTATAGGCAAGACAATTCAAATTATGAAACAGCAGTAATATTATGGAAGATAAGTATCCCCATTTGAATGATTTGCAAAAAGCAGGGCTTAATATATTAAAGGTGGTCATAGACATTTGCAAACGTCATGGCTTGACGTACTATGTCTATGGTGGTACACTTCTGGGTGCAATCCGGCATCAGGGCTTTATTCCTTGGGATGACGATGTAGATATCGCAATGCCTCGTAAGGATTTTGAAAAGTTGAAAGAATATCAAAATGAGTTACCAGAGTATATGTTCTTAGATACTATCCAAAGGAAAGGGCATCAGTGGACTCCAGCTCACGTAATGGACAAACGAATGGTTGTGGAGTTGGGACGTGCTGTTAATAGGGCCAAGATGAACGTATGGGTTGATATTTTGATTATAGATGGTGTCCCTAATCCTGATACTATAATGTATAAGTTGTTTAGTTTGGAATATCTTTTTGCAAGATTGCTATATAAATTCTCAAACTTTAGTAATGAGGTGGATTTACAAATGGAACGTCCACTAATAGAACGTTTATTTGTTCGTTTTGCCTTAGTGACACATATAGAGAAGATTGTAAATCAGCAGATGGCAGGTCGTTTCCTTGATTGGGTTTCAAGACGTTACGATGCAGATAAATGTGAATATGTCGCAACGCTTGCAGGGCCAAAGAAAATGGGTGAAACGCAGCCCAAAGTGTGGTTTGGAAAAGGTAGGGAAGTTCCGTTTGAGGATATAAACGTAATGATGATGGATGAACCTGAGAAATTCTGTATAAAATTCTATGGACCCAATTATATGACGCCTCCACCACAAAACAAAAGGAATGGGCATGACGTCGTTGTGAAAACCTCTAAATTGTAGATAATATGAACATAAAATTGCTGATAGCAACTCATAAGCAGTGTGAGTTGCCAAAAGATTCCATTTATTTGCCAATACATGTTGGTAAGGCTCTTCATCCAGAGTTAACATTGGAAGGTTATCAGCCTGACAATGAGGGGGTGAATATCTCTGAGAAAAATCCGTATTATAGTGAGCTGTCTGCAGTATATTGGGCATGGAAGAATTTGAAGGCTGATTATATTGGGTTAGTGCATTATCGTCGTCATTTCTGTTTGAAACGAAAAGCGGAAAACTTAGACGAAGATGCAATAGTTTTGCAATAAGCAAGATTGGTGTTGTCACCATTCCATGAAAAAAGGTGGACTTGGGAGAGAGGTGTTTTTTAAATCATATTCACTAATGCTATTCGAAATGTTTGGTATTCTAGTTCCTGATGCTAAAGAAAAGATTCTTGGCGTTATATGATGGTGGATGGAGACAATTTGTTGTTGACAGTTCTTTGCATTGTGGTTTGGTTTTTGATGTCGATGTTTCATACACAAATTTTTAAAGGATTGAATATAAATTATGCGAACAAGAGACGTTTCGATTGATGTGTTAAAAGGGATTGGCATACTGTTCATGTTGTCGGCCCATTCGCTTGGAGGATATGTTCATTCGTTTGCATATTCTTTCCATATGCCTTTATTTTTTATAGTCTCTGGGTACTTTTATAGGAATAAAGGCTTAAAATGCTGTATTTCTGATGGCTTCAATCGACTTTTAGCCCCGTCACTTTATACCTGTCTCCTAATGTTAGTAATATCTATTGTTGAGGATTTTTGTGGACTGGAGGGGGTGAAATCTCCGAGTCAGGTAATGGATATGCTTGTCTATGCAAATGGTAGCTCTGCAAATTACACCAAGATTTGGGGAAATTTCGCATGTATAGGTAGTTTGTGGTTTCTGGGATGTTTGTTTTGGGCAAAAATTATATATGAGATTTTACATTATCTGGCAGATTTTAGGCATATAGCTTTGTTGTGCTTCTTTTTGTCTGTTATCGCTGTAATAATAGGACAATATATGGTACTTCCTTACTCTTTTTTGCAAGGTATAACTGTTCTCCCTTTTTTATGCATAGGGGAATGTATAAAGAAGGTGGATACTAAGCAACTGAAAACAGAGTATTTCGTATTTTTTTTCTTGTTAGTAGTCGGGTGGTTGTTTTCAACCTTTTATGATGTATTGAATATAGCCGCCTTTAAGTGGAAATGGTTTGTCATACCAAATATTTTGTTTGCATCCGCTGGCGTCGGGGTTATGTATTATCTCTCAAGATTCATAGCCAAGAAGCCATTCGTATCAAAAATTCTCGCATTTATAGGTGAATACTCAATTTTATTTGTATGTTTCCCTGTTATCGAAAGCTATTTTATACCGCTTAAACAAATAGTCCCTAGCACATCCTATCAGATGGCAGTCATTCTTATGTTGAAGACATTGTGGGCAGTGATGGCTGTGGCCATTGTTGTTAATTCCCGAAAACTAAGAAGTATATATGGGGTGGCTAAACCAACATTCTTGAAATAACTTTTGGAAGTTATGATTCTTTATGTGGGTTAGTTGATGCTGAAGGCGCCAGATGATAAGTATTTTAATGTCATTGACGAGTAGTAATGTTTGCTACTATTATATTTCTTAATTATGACCATCATTAAGGAAACTACAAGGTTGGTGGAGAAGGAAATTGGACTGGATGATAACATATATATAGCACTATGAATATAAAATTAATAATTGCAGCACACAAGCAATGTGAGTTGCCTAACGATAAGATATATTTGCCAGTACAGGTAGGGAAATCGTTACATCCAGAAATGTCGTTGGAAGGCTATCAGCCTGACAATGAAGGGGAGAATATCTCGGAGAAAAATCTACATTTCTGTGAGTTGACGGCCTTATACTGGGGCTGGAAGAATGTCAATGCTGATTATGTCGGGCTTGTACATTACAGAAGATATCTAGGCATCAGACGTGATAATGAAAAGTTTGCTTCGGTGCTTACGGGCGAAGAAGCAGAAAAACTTTGTTCGCAATATGACATCATACTGCCACAGAAACGGCGTTACTTTATAGAAACCATTTTGTCGCACTATGAGCATACACACGATATTAGTCATCTGGAGAAGACTCGGAGGATAATAAAAAAGTGTTCTCCTGATTATCTTCTTGCATTTGATAAGGTGATGAATCGAACATGGGCGCATATGTTTAATATGTTTATCATGAAGAAAACATTGATGGACAATTATTGCCAATGGATGTTCCCCATTCTTTTTGAATTAGAAAGGCAAGTAGATTTGAAAAACATGTCATCTTTTGATGCTCGACTATTTGGTAGGGTAAGTGAATTCTTACTTGATGTGTGGATAGAGAAGAACAATCTACCTTATAAAGAGGTTAGAATGATCCAGATCGGTGATGAAAACTGGCCTGTGAAAGTCAGATCATTCCTTATGGCGAAATTCTTTGGGAAAAAATACTCACGGAGCAGGTAAATATAATGAACTACGATTATTTGATAGTAGGTGCCGGACTGTTTGGTGCCATGTTTGCCTATCGTGCAAAGCGGATGGGTAAGAAGTGCCTGGTGATAGACAAACGCCCTCATCTGGGAGGCAACATCTATTGCGAGAACATCGAAGGTATCAATGTGCATAAGTATGGGGCGCATATCTTCCATACATCCAATAAGCAGGTGTGGGATTTTGTGAACTCCATCGTGGAGTTTAACCGTTATACGAATTCTCCTATTGCAAACTATAAAGGCAGGCAGTATAACCTGCCGTTCAACATGAATACGTTCTACCAGATGTGGGGAGTGCTGACTCCTGATGAGGCAAAAGCAAAGATTGAGGAGCAGAAGGCAGAAGCCGTTGCAGCTATGAAAACTGCCGGTGTCACTGATCCTCGGAATTTGGAAGAACAGGCACTGATGCTGATAGGTCGGGATATCTATGAGGCACTGATAAAAGGCTATACGGAGAAACAATGGGGCAGAAAATGTACGGAGTTGCCTGCATTTATCATCAAGCGCCTGCCCGTGCGCTTCATCCATGATAACAACTATTTCAATGACAAGTATCAAGGTATTCCCATCGGTGGATATAACAAACTGATAGACGGACTTCTTGAAGGCATTGAGACGAAGGTCAATACGGATTTCTTTGAAAACCGGACTTATTGGGAGTCTGTCGCAGATAAGATTGTCTATACAGGTGCAATAGATGAGTATTTCGACTATAAACTTGGAAAGTTGGAATGGCGCACGGTGTCGTTTGAGGAAGAAATACTGGATACTCCCAACTATCAGGGTAATGCTGTGATGAACTATACTGATGCGGCTGTTCCCTATACGCGCATTATTGAGCACAAGCACTTCGAGATGTTCGGTCAGGAGGTGTACGACTGTCCGAAGACGGTGATCAGCAGGGAGTATTCTACCGAGTATAAGGAGGGGATGGAACCTTACTACACCGTAAATGACGACCGGAACAATGCCTTGGCAGAACAGTATCGCCAGTTGGCTGCTCAGGAAAAGAATGTTATCTTCGGTGGCCGCTTAGCAGAATATAAATACTATGATATGGCTCCGATTGTCGAGAAAGTGCTCGGCATGGAGATAGAATAAGCAGACGGAGAAATGAAAATTCTACACGTTGGTCTTCTGAAAGGCGGGGTTGATGCGTATTTCAGGATCATCCTTTCCCATATCGGCTGTGATTTCGATTTTGTAGCAGTCCGAGGGGCGTATGACGGATACATGCCGTATGTGCGGAACGGTCAGGAGATAAAGACGTACAGGACCGTAGCCCGCCGTTCGCTGAATCCGTTGCGGGATGCGTGGGCTTTGTTGCAGGTATTATGGATTATTGTAAAAGAGCGTCCGGACCTGATACACTGTCACAGTGCAAAGGGTGGTGTGATAGGTCGGACTGCAGCATTCCTGACCGGTAAAAGATGTGTTTATACGCCTCATGCGTTCTCCTTTTTTGCTGCTAAGTCAGAAAGGATGAAGCGGCTATACCTCTGGATAGAGCGGCATACGAGATTTCACTCTTGCCTGATAGCCTGCTCGGGAACAGAGCAGACGCTGGCCGTCCGGCAGGTGGGCTATCCAGAACAGAAAGCCTTCCTGTGGAATAACTCCATACCTGATGTTGATGCAGAAATGATAGAATACCCTGATGGGCTTGCTGATGATGAACAATATATCGTGACGATAGCCCGCCCGTCCTATCAGAAGAATCCGCTGATGATGGTGGAGATAATGAATAAAGTACACAAGGTGCTGCCAGAAATGAAGTTCTACCTGTTAGGGTCAGGGGATAACGTCTATGCACCGCTACGGGATGAGATGAAAGCGGCTATCAGGGAATACGGCCTTGAATCAGTCTGCAGAATGCTGCCCTGGCTGCCTCACAGAGAAGCATTAGGATACCTGAAGTATGCCCGGCTGTATCTGACGACCTCCCTTTACGAGGGCCTGCCTATTGCAGTGCTGGAGGCGATGGCGTTCGGGAAAGCCGTCATAGCGTCGGATGTGGTTGGTAACAGGGACTGTGTGCAGGATGGTGTGAACGGACTGTTGATACCTATGGACTCGTCGTCATTTGCCGACGCGGTATGTGAACTTCTGGAAGACGATGAGAGGCGTTCCCAGATGGGCAGGAATGCGCGAAAACTGTTTGAGACAGAATTCATGGTAGGACAGCGCATCCGACGGCTGGAGGAAATTTATACGGCGGTATATCAAGCCTGATACTTCATTTAGAGATACGAGTGATGAACGAGAGCTGGAAGGACTTTTTGAAATATTGCATCCATGAGGACATGGCGCAGCCGGCATCAGCCAGTGATATAGACTGGAAGGTGCTGTCTGGGTTTATGCGTAAGCAGGCCCTAATTGGGGTGATGATGCGGGGAATGAACAAGCTGAAGGGAGTTAAGATTCCTCGGGAAGTCATCATGCAGACATTTGCCCTGTCTGAACAGGTGAAGAGAAACAATCAGATGCTGAACAAACGCTCGGTAGAGGTTGCAGAGCAATATCTGGAAGCAGGTTATAAGTGCTGTATCCTGAAAGGACAGGGGAATGCCGTGATGTATCCCGACCAGTATATGCGCCAGCCTGGAGATGTGGACGTATGGGTATCCGGGTCCCGTGACGAGATTATCCGCTATGTCATGGGACGTCACCCTGAGTCGGAAGTCAGGTATTTCCATGCAGAGTACCATGAGGGCGGTGTACCAGTGGAGGCTCACTACATGCCTGCTATTATGAACAATCCTGTTTATAACCGTCGGCTGCAGCGGTATTTCGCTGAGACACAGGAGGAGCAGTGCAGTCACTGGGTGGAACTGCCAGATGGAGTAGGGAGAATACCGACTCCGACGGTTGAGTTCAATCTCGTTTTCCAGTTGTGCCACCTGCTGCACCACTTCTTTGACGAGGGAATAGGACTTCGGCAGATGATGGACTATTACTTCTTGTTGCGCGAGGCAAAGGAAAAGGGGGTGGACAAGGAGGCTCTTGCCGTTGACCTGAAACACCTGGGGTTGTATAAGTTTGCCGGTGCAGTGATGTATGTGCTAATAGATGTGTACGGCTTGGACGAGAACAGTATAGTCGCTCCCGTTGATGAACGGAGGGGCAGGACACTGCTGTGTGAAATTATGAGAGGAGGCAACTTCGGGCAGTACTCGGGACTGTCGGAACATGGAACGGCAGCAAAGTATCTGCTGAAAAACTGGCGTAGTTTGCAACTGATAAGGGAATACCCTGCAGAGGCTCTGGCTGAGCCCCTGTTCAGGACCTATCATTTCCTCTGGCGCAGAGGGAAACAAGTGAGAATTAAGTGAGAATTTAAAATCGTTGGCTTATGAACAGTAATTCGCAGACCAATAG
>Ga0310695_10009684_pt1 | contig 14396 bp, 6 predicted proteins | sample RumenRJG_04DNA_FD_203882 | JGI IMG/M metagenome (GOLD analysis project Ga0310695, IMG submission 203882) | Bovine rumen microbial communities from Lethbridge, Alberta, Canada - RJG_04 (v2) (version 2) | ecosystem: Host-associated > Mammals > Digestive system > Stomach > Rumen | place: Canada... | reverse complement strand
AATCATTTTCACTTTTATTTTCATTTAATTCTTTTCTACAAATTTCATTTTGTTGTCTTAAATCTTCATCTTCTTGAATAATATTTTTTAAACTTTTTTTACTTTTTAATAATTGATTTGATAATTGAATTTGTTGATCATTTAAATTTTGATTTTCATTTTGATGAATTAATAATTGATTTTTTTGTTCATTTATTAAATGACTCATTTCTTCATTTTGTTCTGATAAAATTCCTAATTTATCTTCTAAAAATGCATTATCATTAATTAATTTTGATATTTGTTCTTTCATTTGAGAAATATCATTATTCATTTTATTTAATTGATTTTTTAAATTTCCATTTTCAAAATTTAATCTTTCATTTTGATTTATTAAATTTTGAATTGAATCTTCAATTTGTTTTTTTTGTTTGTGTTCATCATAATCTGTTAAGACTACACTATTTTGAAAATTCATATTAAAAAATTGATCGTAATTATATCCATTATTAAGTGATGAATTCATTGTTGAATAATTTAAGGAATTTGGGTAATTTTGATTTCGATTTTCTAATATTTCATATGTATTTTTTTGACTTTGGTTTGTTTGATAATACATTTATTTTTTAAATTTTAAAAAAAATTTATTTTTTATTGTATTTTATTAATTTTGTATTTTTGATTTTTGTTTTTTTTTTAAAAAATGTTATTTTATTAATTTTATATTTTTGATTTTTGTTTTTTTTTTTTTAAATATATTTTTTATAATATTTCATTTTTTTTTTAATTTTAAAAATTTTTTTTTTATATAATAATATACGTCATAAAATTAAATACTAGAAAAAAAAGCAAAAAAAATAATATTCCAAAAACATAAAAAAAAAATGTTAGAAAACTCAAATTTACGTAAAATAATAATAAATCCAGAAAACGAAGAAGAAAATCCATATGTTTCAAACGAAATAAAAACATCAAAATACACAATATGGAATTTTGTTCCTTTATTCTTATTATATTTCTACTCAAATTACTTTAATTTATATTTTTTAATAGTAACAATAATATTATCAATTAAATCAATATCAACAATGAGTTGGACAATAGGAGTAATTCCATATTTAGTAGTAATAGCAATGTCAGTTTTTAGAGAAGGATTTGAAGATTATAAAAAATATTCAAATGATAAAGAATTTAATAATTCAAAATCTCAAATTTATAATTCTAAAACAAAAAAATTTGAAGAAATTTTTTGGAAAGATATGAAAGTAGGAAAAATAGTAAAATTAATAAGAAATGAAAGTATACCTTGTGATGTTTTAATAATAAAAACTTCAAATGAAAATGGATTAAGTTATTTAGAAACTTCAAATTTAGATGGTGAAAGTGCATTAAAACCAAGAGAATGTTTTAATTATATTAATTTAGAAAATTATAATCAATTTGAAATTCATATTGATAAACCAAATAAAAATATTTATCAAATTGATGGATTTGTTATTGAAAATAATAATATTAATGAGAAAAAATTTTTTAATAATTCTCATATTTTATTAAGAGGAGGAACTTTAAAAAATGTAGATTATATTTATGGAATAATAATTTATTCTGGTAATGATACAAAATTAATGCAAAATATAAATAATTCAAATTATAAACATTCATATATTGAAATAACTGAAAATAAAATTGTTATTTATGTTATGTTATTTACTTTTATTTTATGTATTGGAGGAGCTTTTGCTGCTATTTATGAACATAGATGGTTAAGAAAAAATAATGCTTTTTATTTATTTTCTAATAATCCTAATAAAAAATATAATGATATTAAAGAAGGTTTTAAATATTTTGGTATTTATTTTTTAATTTTTCAAAATATTACTCCAATTTGTTTAATGATTGCTTTAGAAGTTGTTAAATTAGCTCAAGTTTTTTTTATGAGTTTTGATAAAGAATTATATCCTGATAAAGATGATAAATTAAAAATTTTAGCTTTTAGAATTCATGATGATTTAGGGAATATTAAATATATTTTTTCTGATAAAACTGGAACTTTAACAAGAAATGAAATGTTATTTAAAGCTTGTTCTATTAATACTATTTTATATCAAGGTGATATTGATTCAAAAGGGAATATTAAATCAAAAAAGAAAAAAAAAAGTTTTTTTGAAAGAAAATTTAATGAAAATATTATTATTCAAGCTTTAAAAAATGAGGAAAATTTAGAAAAAAGTGAATTAAATTATATAAAAAAAATAAAAGATAGTGTAAAATTTTTTTTTTTAAACATAGTATTAAATCATTCAGTTTTAACAGAAAATAATGATAAAAATAATGAAATAATATATCAAGGAACAAATCCAGATGAATTAACATTAGTACAAGCATCAGGAGAAATAGGAATAAAATTTATAGAGAGAAAAAATAATAATATAAAATTAGAAATTTTAGGAAAAATTGAAAATTGGGAATTATTAGAAAGATTTGAATTTACATCATCAAGATTAAGAAGTTCAATAATTGTAAAAGAACCAAATTTAAATAAAATATTTTTATTTATGAAAGGAGCTGATAGTGTAATTTTATCAGAAGAAAATTTAACTAAATTTTCTTATGAAAATATCGTTCCAAAAACAAAAGAACATTTAGATAATTTTGCTAGAAATGGTTATAGAACATTATGTTTTTCAATGAGAGAATTAAATAAAAAAGAATATGAAAATTTTAAAATAAAATATTCTTCTTTAAAAACAAAATTTTTAAGTGATAAATCATTAGAAAAAGATTTAGAAGATTTAATATCTCAAATTGAAAAAAATATGATTTTACAAGGTGCAACTTCATTAGAAGATAAATTACAAAAAGGAGTTAATAAAACAATTCAAGATTTAATTGATGCTGGAATTCATGTTTGGATGTTAACTGGTGATAAAATGGATACTGCACAATCAATTGCTTATTCTTGTAAATTATTTAATGATGATACTGATATTTTTAAAATTAAAAAAAGTGATAGTGATAAAGATGAAATTTTAGAAGAAAAATTAAAAGATATTAATAGTAAAATGAGTAATATTGATAATTATGATGATAAAGGAGAAAATAAATTAAATATTGTTAAAAAAGAAATGAAATATACTCCAAATTTAAAAAAAATAGAAAGTGCACATGTTAATTTTGAAAATGATATACAAAAAGAATTAGAACCTCAAAGTAAAGAAGATATTATGAAATTAAAAAATGCTTTGAGTAATAATATTGATGATAATAATTTAAATAAAAATGAAAATTTACATTTAAATAATAATAAGATTCATTCTGGAAAAATTAAATTGAAACCAATTGAAAATAATAAAATTCAAAATTCAAATAATTTAATATTAAATAATAATAAAACTGAAAATAATATAAAAACAGATTATATAAAATTTGATAGAGATAATAAAAGATATGATACTCATAATTCAAAAATAAGTTTAAATAATTCACAAATTCATCGTCCATCACAAAGTAATGTAATGAGTTTTTTAGTAAATTCTAATTTTTTTAATAGAAATAATAAAAAAGAATCTACAATTGTATCACATGCTCCTTCAATTGCAAATACAAATTTAGCTCAAATTGATCAGAGTTCAAGTATAGAAATGGAAAATAGTATAAATTCAATTATTAATGATATAATTGATAATAATAAAAAAAATAATAATGAAAATTATAATAATAATAATGCTGATATTTTTCAATCAGAAACAATTGTTGATGATTATAGAAATAAAATAACAAATAGATTAAATGTAATAGAAGAAAATGATAAAAAAAAAAATCCTCATTTTAATAAAAGAGACTCAAACATTCAAAGCGAAATTATATTCTCAACAAAAAAAGAAAATAATCCAAATCAAAATATTCAAATAATCCAAAATAAAAACAATGGTTTAATAATAGAAGGTATTTCTATAACAAAATGTATAACAAATCCAGAAATACAAGATTTATTTATAGAAATAATATCAAAATGTAGAACAGTAGTTTGTAGTCGTTGTTCACCAATTCAAAAAAGTGAAATGGTATCATTTATAAAAAAAAATACATCACATTTAGGTTTTTCAACATTAGCAATTGGAGATGGTGGAAATGATGTAAATATGATAAAAGAAGCATCAATTGGAATTGGATTATTTGGAAAAGAAGGTTATCAAGCTGCTTTTAATTCAGATTACGCAATATCAAAATTTAAATATTTATCAAGATTATTATTTTATCATGGTAGATTTTCCTTAATGAGAAATTCATATTTTATTTTATATTTCTTTTATAAAAGTATTTTATATGCAATGCCTCATTTTTGGCTTTTATTTTATAATGGTTATTCCTCTGCAATAATATATGATGATGCTCAATTTTTAATTTATAATGCATTAGGTAGTAATTTAGTTATTGGAATTTATACTGCTTTAGAAGAAGATATTGATATGAATTTTACTAATTATCCAAATAAAGAAGAAGTAAAAACACTCATGCCTGATATATATAGAAATTATCGTGAAAGTCGTCCATTTACAATATTAAGATTTGTAATTTGGGCTCTTTTTGCTTTATTTCATACAGCAATGATTTTTTTTATACCTTATTTATGCTTGAAATATGATATTATTAGTTCTGATGGTGAATCACCTGATTATTGGACTTATTCACTTATTTGTTATTGGAATATTATTATGTATCAAACTATTTTAATTATTACTGATTCATGGTATTTTTCTTTATTTACTATTATTGTTTATGCTGTTCATATTTTATGTAATTTTTTAACTGTTTTTATTAGAAATTATGTTAAAACTGATCAATGTGCTGGAATTACTGTTCCTTTATTTGGTACTTGGAAATATTGGTTTATTATTTTTTTAACTTTTGCTATTGGGTATTTACCTTATTTTATTTGGTCGAAATTTAAATTATTTTTCGTTTATGATATTGTAAATGAGTTAAGATATGGGAAATATAAATTTAAAATAGAAAGAAAAAAATTTAGGAAAAAATTAAAACAAGCAAATAAATTAAAAAAATTAATTTTAAAATTTCAAAATATGTATGAAAAAGATGATATTAATAATATAAATGAAAATAATGTTATGGATAAACAAGTAGCAGAATTAGTAAAAAAATATAAAAAAATTCAAGAAGAAATTGAAAATCAAGATCATGTTTCAATAAATAATGATAATGAAGAACAAAATAATAATAATCAACATGAAATGAATGTTAATAATCCAATTGTTTTTGATTATCCTGAATTTTTAGAAGAACCAAATTATAATAATAATAAAGATATTATTACTGATAGTAGTATTGAAGAAGATGATCAAGAAGATTTTATTGATTTTGTTGGGGATAATTCGGAAAATAAAGAAAATAATTTTGATAATTCTACTACTAATAATTAAATTATTTTTTATATATTTTCTTTTTAAAAAAAAAATTTAATTATTTTTTTTTTTTTTTTAAATTTTTTTTTTTTTAATATTTATCAAAAAAAAAATATTTTAAAAAATTAATGTATTTATTTATAATAATTAATTGAAAATGAAACAGAGATTTATTAAAACTGCAAATTTAATAAAAAATAATAAATTTCTTATTCCAAAACAAAGAAAAGTATTTGATATAAAATTTGATGATAAACCTTATAAAAAAGGATTTAATCAAGTAACAAAGACATTAAATAATATGAGTATTCAATTTAATTTATTATATGAAAATGTATTAAATAATGGTCCAGATAAAATTGAAGATGATTTAGGTCAAGTAAGATTAATTTTAGAACCAGAAATATATAATAAAATAATGAATGAAATTAATGAAATTTACAATTTTGTTTTAATTGAATTAAATGAACAAAAATCTTCTTTAAATCAAAAATTATATCTAAAATTAAAAGATTTAAAAGAAAAAGAAGATAAAGAATTATTAGAACAATTAACTAAACATCAACAAATATTAAGTTCACTTCATACTTTAATTGAAATTATGGAACATATTATAAATACTTATAATTATATTACTGATAAAATAAATAAAATAATAACTTCAAGTGAAGAAATAAAAAAAGAAATTAAATTTGAAGAAGAAAAAGAAAAAATTTTTAAACATAATTTAAAATATTATAAACAAAATATTAGAGCTTTAGAAATGAAAATTGATTTAATAAATGATAAAAAAGAAGAAAATGAAATTAAAAAAAAAATTAAAAAATCATATAAAAATTTACCAAGAATTTCTTATTCAAAAAATTTGAATGAAGATCCTAAAAGAATAACTTATTATTCAACATTAACAACAAGTAATAATAATACTGATTATGAAAATTTTAATAATTCATATAATTTATTAAGAAGAACTTTAAATAATTTTAATAATAGAACTTTTTTTATTACTAAACAACAAAAAAAAAATTATTCAAATGAAATAACAGATAATTTTAAAAATGAAAGTGAAAAAAATTTATATTTATTAAATAATTATATTAATAAACATATTGAAAGTAGTAAAATTAAAATTGATAATGCAAATAAAACTTATAATAGTGTTTTTCATATTACAAAAAATAATAATAAAGAATTAAAAGAATATTATAATGATCCTGTTTATAGAAGAATTTTTATGGAAAAAATATTTCAAGATGAAAATATTATTTCTTTAATTAATCAAAATAAATTAAAAACAATAATTACTGAAAAACTTTCTATTGAAAAATGAAATAGAATTAAATTATTTATTTTTAAATTATAATATTGAAAAATGAAAAAAAAATATTTTAATTTATTTTTTTATATTATTTTTGATTTGGTTTGAAAAAATATCATTTTCAGAATTTTTATTTTGAGAATTTAATAAGGAATTTGATTTTATTATTTTAAGATGATTTCTTGAATTAAATAAATCTTCTTCTGAATATTTTTTTTTAAAACAAGTTTTATTAAAAAAAGATTTTTCATTATTACATAAGTTAATTAATGATAAATTTTGTTTAAAAATTCCATTTGATTTATAATTTTTTAATAAATTAAATTTAAACTTTTTCAATTTATTATTAAATATATTATTATCATTAATTTTTAAATGATTATTTTTATTCATTGATTGAAAAATTCTTATTTCTTTAATTTTAAAATTCTTATTTTTTTGATTTATAGTTTTTATTGAATTTATAGATTTATAATTAATAATTTTTTTATTTCTTGAATCTAAACAATTATTTTTTTCTAAACTATTTATAATTAAAAAACTATTTTTTGGAGTTTTGTAATCATTAAAAATTTGATTATTATATTTTTTTAATCTAAGAAAATTATTTATTTTGTTATATATATTTAATTGATTTAATTTTAAATTTTCTAAGTTAATAAAATTATTACTATTATTCAAATTTAATTTTTCCTTTTTTTGATAAGAATTATCATTATTTTTATTTAAAGATAAATTCTTAGAATTATTTTTTATTTTTTCTCTTATTAAATTTTGTGAATGAAACACATTTTTAATTTTAATTATTTTTTTATTTAAAAGTCCATCAGAATTATTTTTATAATGAATTATAGGAATTTTATTTTGAGAATAAGAAAAAGAATTTTTATTATTAATATTTTCATCTTGAAGTTTCTTTAATATTTTACATAAAGAAGAATATTTAAAATGAGCACCATATTCATAATAATGATTTATTGATATATTATCATAATAAAATCCTTTATATTCATCCATTTAATTTAAATTTTTAATTTTAAAACTCAAAAAAAAAAATTCTTTTAAAAAAAAATTTTTTTTTCATTTTTTATTTAAATATCCATAAAATCAATAAATAAAAAAAAATTATTTAACTTTATCACATTCCTAAAAATAAATATCTAAATATTTAATAATCTTTCATTAAATTATCATTATCAAATTGAAAAACTTCATTTCCTTTTTGTAAAACATACATTAACCCACTATCACTACAAGTAATAAAAGTAAGATCATCAAATTTTCCAACAGAATTAAAACATTGTTCAATTTGAGTATCAATACAATAATTTAATTTAGGAATAACATTTTTATTTTTTAAATCTAAACTATATAAAGATAAAAAACCATTAAAACTTCCACAAAATAATTCACTTTCATGTTTATTAATATTATAATAACTATCTAAAATATAATCACAATTTAATTTTTCATTTTTAACATCAAATTCATATTGTGAAGTACAATTAACTAAATTAACAATATGAAAAGTATTAACAGAAGTAATAACACTTAAATAATTATCTTCTAAGGGATTAACACTAAAAATACTTTGTCCTAAATTCATAGTAATTTCAACATTATTTTGAGAAAGAATATTTTTATTAATAATTTTTTTATTATCATAATTTCCAAGATTAAAAATATTAATAATATAATCATCACTAGAACTTAATAAAAAATTATCATAAAATTTAACATAAGTAACAGGTTCACTATGAGCAAAAGAACTTTTACCAAATTGTTTCATTGTTCTAATATCCCAAATTGATATTTCATTTCCATATCCAGCACAAATATAATATAAATTAGTATCTAAAGTTAAAACTGATCCTTTATTATTTGTTGATAATTTATAAGAAGAATTTTTTGATCGAGAATCCCATATTAAAATTTTTCCTTCATTATCACCACTTATGAAAGATTCATTCATTGGAATTTCATTACTATGAAAAAATGATATGTCATTTATTCTTGATTTATGTTCTTTATATATTCCATTTAAGGTTATTAAAGAATTTTGAGGTGATATTTTTAATAAGTTCATTGTAAAATTTGAATTTATTATTAAAAATTCTGTTGGGATATTTGGATTTATTTTTAATTTGAGAATACTATTTGTTGAATCTTTTGTTATTTCATTTATGTTTACTTGAGATAAGATTTTAAATTTTGATATTTGAGAAATGTTTATTTTTTCATTTTTTGAATTTGGGGTTTTATCCATTTTTTTTCAGGATAATAGATAATTTTTTTTTTTTTAAATATTGGTTTTTTTTTTAAATGGAAGGTTTTTATTTTATTTGGAAATTATTATTTTTTAATAAATTAAATTTTATTTTATTTAATTATATTTTTTTTAAATTTAAATTTCAATTTTTTATTATATTATTGAAACAAATAAAATATAATATAAATCAAATAAATTATTAAACAATTAATTTAAATATGATTTAAATTTAATTTTCTCAAAATTAAATAAAAAAAGGTAATTGAAATATTAAAAAAAAATATTATTTATTTCCTTTTTGATTTACTTTTACTTTTATTTTTATTTTTTCCTTTACTTGAACTTCTATTTTTTTTATTATTATTCCTTAATGAAATTTGTTTTTCTAAATTTTGATTTTCATTTGAAATTTCCTTAATTTTTATTTCATTATCAATAGCTTTTTTATAATGATTATCATTAATTTCATATAAATTATTTTTAATAATATTTTCTTTTTCTTTTTGTAAATTACTTAAAGTATTTAAAGTTTTTTTTAATTGAATTCCAGTAAAATTTTTTTGTAAAGAAAGTTCATTAATACAATTTTCAATTATTAATAATTCATTTTGAAATTCTTTTGGATTATTAATATTAATATTATGATTATATAATTCAGGAAAAATTGAACTAATTCTTTTTAAAAAAAAATTCATTGATTCAAACATATTTTCAATATCTAATAATTGATTATTTAATTTTTCATTTATTTCACTTAATTTATTTATTTTGTTATTAAAATCTTTTGTATTTTCTTCATATATTAATTCTAAATCTTTACATTTTTGATTTAACATTTCTAAATCATTTGATTTTATTTCATCTATTTTTTCTATTTGAGAAATTTTTTCTTCTTTTTGTATTAATTCATTTTCTAATAATTTAATCTTTGATATTAATTCTTCATTTTTATCAATATTATTATTTTTATCTAATATTATTTTTTTATTTTCTATAACTGTTTCATTTAATTTTATTTCTAATGTATTTAAATATGATTTTAATTTTTCATTTTCTTCTAATATATTATTTAAGTTTTCTTTTAAATTTTTCATTTTTATTTTTTTATTTTCTAATTTATGTTCAAGTATTTTTATTTTAGCAGATAAAAATTCTTTTTCTCCATTATTATTTTTTATATTTAAATCATCAAAAATAAAATTTTCTGATTTATTTTGAAAATTATCTTTTTCTTTTGATAAATAATTTTGAGAATAATTTGAAAATAAAGTATTATTTGTATTATTCTTAATTTGAATATCAGGTTCCCATAATTTAATTTCTTCTAATTCTAAATATCTTTAATTTATTTATAAAATACTTTTTTTATGTTCATATATTAATCTATTAAACCAATCATCATTAGTTTTAATTTCATCTCTCATTTATTTTAATTTCTAAAATATATATTAAATTTTTATTAAATATAATCATTAAAAATTAATTTGTAAAAAATGAACAAATAATATTTATATATTTAAAAAATTAAAATATATGATATATAATGTCATAATTTTATAATGATGAAAAATAAAATAAAATTTCAAATTTACATTTTGAAAAAAAAATAATCTTTTCAAAGATAAAAATTTAATGTTAATAAAAAGTTAAAAAATTGATTATTTTAATTTTACATATATTATAATTAATTTTATATACATTTTTAAAAAAAAAATTAATATATAAAAAAAATTAAATTTAAATTTCCAATTATCAAAATTAAATTTACCAAAAAAAAAAAAACATATAAAAAAAAAATAATGTCAATGCAATATAAAAACTACATAAAATTTTCTTTATTTGAATGTAAAATATGTGATGATGACCCATCAAATCAAAATTTAGGAACATATAAAATAAAAATAAGTTTCAATCAACAAATAGTAGAAACAGAAAAAATATCAAGTAACTATAAAGAATTTAAAGGAGGAAAATGTTATTATTTTGAAATACCAAATAATACAATAAATAATGAAACATTATATTTAGAAATTTCAGCAATAGGAACATCATGGATGGTTTTTAATTCAACATTATGTAGTTTATTTATTCCTTTTTTTGATAATATAAATAATTTTAATGATCAAAAACAAAATTATTATTTAAAAAATAAAGAAGGAAATAATGTAATTGCAATTTTATCTTCAATTTGGTGTGAATATTCATCAAATAATTCAATAACAAATAATGATTTAACATTTAATAATGGAATAAATAAAACTTTTTGTAATAATAATAATTTTAATAATAGTAGAATTATTGGTGATATTTCATCATATGAATTATCAGGTAATTTAAATAATACAATGGTAAATAGAAATAATTTTGTTTATCATTTTTATAATAATAGTAAAGATTCAACTAATAGTAATAATAATTTAAATGATACTAGTACAAATACTATTTTAGATAATAATTTAGGTGAAAATAATAATCATCAAAATTCTACTTTTTCACCTTATTCTGAAAGAATTAATATTACTAATTTAGTTGGAATTAATAATATTTCTTCTTTTAATAATAATAAAAAAAATAATAATAATACTTATGATATTTTAGGATTAATTGATGCTTATGTTGAAAAAAATAATGGAAATGTTGATATGGAAATTATTGAAAAATTAAAAAATCAAGCTAAAACACTTAAAGAAAGAGAAGAAAGTTTAAAAAATCAACAAATTAAAGATAATGAATTAATAAAAAAAATGAAAGAAAAAGAAAATAATTTAAATAAAGAAAAGACAAATTTAGAAGAAAAAATTAAAAAATTTAAAAAAGAACAAAATGATTTTAATAAAAAAAATATAAGTATAAATCAAAGTACATTACATTTTGAACAAGAATTATCAAAACATTTAATAGAAAAAGAAATATCAAATCAATCAAATAATTTATTTTATAATTTAAATTATTTTATTTCAACAGGACAAGATATTCCAATAACAATTCAAACAGAAAAAATAAATAAACAAAATTATATTTTAAATAATATTTCAAATAATGAAAATTTAAATCAAGATGATAATAAAAAATATAAAAAAGAAGAAAAAAAAGAATTAATATTAGAAACAGTAACAAAATATATTCCACAAGATAAAAATCAAAAAAATAAAATAAAAATTCATCCTCCTGTTGCTCAAATAAATTTAAATTTTTATGATTATCAAACTCCAAAAAATGAAAAATATTTTGAAAATAAATTACTTGATAGTTTAGAATCAAATTTTACTCCTCATAATAAAAATATTGATAATAAAAAAGGAAAAATTATGAAAAGAAATAATAATGAAAATAATAATTTTTCTAAATTTAAATGTAATAAAACTAATATTACTACTTCAACTAGTCAAGTTAATAGAACTAAAATTAATGTTTTTGGAAATAATAAAAATCCTATTAAAAGAGATAAGTCACAAAATAAAAATGAAATTTCTATGAGTGGACATAAGGCTTTTAGTCATAAGAAAAAAGGTCAAATAAACATTTAAATAATTTTTTTTTTATTATAAATTATATTATTAATTTATAAAAATATCTTAATAAATAAAATAAAAAAATTTTAGTTAAATAAAAATAAAATAAAATAGGAATATTATTTTAATTTTGAATTTAATGTTTTTTATTAAATATATATAATCATAATTTTAAATAATTATTTCATTTGAATTTGAAATTTTTTATCTCTCGACATATTAATTTTAAATATATATTATATAACCTTTGATATTTTTTTTAAATATGGAATTGAATATTAATTACTTAATCTAATCATTATTTGTTATTTATGAATTAAATCATTATTGAAAAAATTACTGATAAGTTATCATTATTAAATAAACAAAATGTGAAATAAATTGTTATTCCTAATGAAATTATTATCATAAATATTGCTATTATTCTATCAAAAAATTGTTTTTTTTCCTGTTTTACTATTGAATGTAATTTTTGCTTTTCTATATAAGAAATCAAAATAATTAATATATTTCATTTAATTTTTTCAAACAAAATTATAAAATTTTCTAAAAAAAAAAAATGTGATTTAAAAAGAATAGAAAAATTTTTAAAAATTTTTAAAAATCATAAGACTATTTTCCTTATCTTATTTAAATTTTTTTACCAAAAAGGATTCATAAATTTCCAAGGTCCTCCAAATCCTCTTCTACCTCCCATCATTCCACAAGGAGGTCTCATTCCTCCAAATCCAAACATTGGTGGTCTTCTAAAATCAGGTCCACATCCGAATCCTCTTCTTCCAAACATTCCCATACAAGGAGGTGTCATTGGTCTTCTTGGAAAACCACATTCTCTAGGAGGACACATAAATCCTTCTCTACATTGAGGTGGCATAGGTGGAAATCCGAATTTTTTTCTAAAACATCTTGCTCTTCTTTCATATGGATCACATGGTGGTTTCATTCCAAACATTCCACATGGTTTCATTCCCCACATTGGTGGGCATCTAGGTCTCATTCCAAACATTCCACATTTAGGTCTCATTCCGAACATTCCACATGGTTTCATTCCCCACATTGGTGGACATCTAGGTCTCATTCCAAACATACCACATGGTGGTCTCATTCCAAACATTCCACATGGTTTCATTCCCCACATTGGTGGGCATCTTGGTCTCATTCCAAACATACCACATTTAGGTCCCATACCAAACATTCCACATGGTCTTCTCATTCCAAACATTCCACATTTTGGTCTCATTCCCCACATTGGTGGGCATCTTGGTTTCATTCCGAACATTCCACATTTAGGTCCCATACCGAACATTCCACATGGTCTTCTCATTCCAAACATTCCACATGGTCTTTTCATTCCAAACATTCCACATGGTCTTTTCATTCCAAACATTCCACATTTTGGTTTCATTCCGAACATTCCACATTTTGGTCCCATTCCGAACATTCCACATGGTCTTTTCATTCCGAACATTCCACATTTTGGTCCCATACCAAACATTCCAAAAGGTTTTCTCATTCCAAACATTCCACATTTTGGTTTCATTCCGAACATTCCACATGATGGTTTACAAGGTGGCATTCCCCACATAGGTGGACAAGGTGGTTTCATTCCGAACATTCCACATGGTGGTTTACATGGTGGCATTCCCCACATTGGAGGACATGGTGGTTTACATTTTTTCTTCATACCCCACATATCTTTACAAGGAGGCATTCCCCACATTGGAGGACAAGGTGGTCTACATTTTTTTTTCATTCCCCACATATCTTTACAAGGTGGCATTCCCCACATAGGTGGACAAGGTGGTTTCATTCCAAACATTCCACATGGTGGTTTACAAGGAGGCATTCCCCACATAGGTGGACAAGGTGGTCTACATTTTTTTTTCATTCCCCAC
>Ga0310695_10009683_pt1 | contig 14397 bp, 9 predicted proteins | sample RumenRJG_04DNA_FD_203882 | JGI IMG/M metagenome (GOLD analysis project Ga0310695, IMG submission 203882) | Bovine rumen microbial communities from Lethbridge, Alberta, Canada - RJG_04 (v2) (version 2) | ecosystem: Host-associated > Mammals > Digestive system > Stomach > Rumen | place: Canada... | reverse complement strand
TAAACACCTGGTACTTCTAAAGTACCAGACTGTAAACGAAGCTGTTGAGCAGGAAATGTATCCTGCAACCACCGACCTTCTCGAAATTGCAGAAAATAATCCAAACAGTGAGGATTTTCTGCATGAACTTGAAAACAGGAAGGAGTACAAGGATGCTTGTTCTTTTCTAGCTTACAATCTTCATCATCGTGCTGCAGTCTGGTGGTCATATATCTGTGTTCTGGATTTACTTAAGGAGCTAAAAAAAGCTCCGGCAAAGCCTCGTGACATTGATGATATAGGAAAGCCAAAGCCTTTTAATCTTCCGGAATGGGCACAAAAACCAGAAAAACCGCCTTATAACGTTGAGGAGAAACTTGCTGAATTCCGTGATTTTAGGGATAAGGCTTTTGCAGCTCACCAGGAGAGAATAAAGAATATTGATCCTGAAATTCGAAAAGACTGTGAAGAAGCTATCGAAATTGTAATGAGCGAAATTCGAAAAGAACATGGAAAAGATTTATTTGAGCTACTAAATGCAGCCTGCGAAAAAATGATCAGAAATCAGGGTCAGGATTTTGTTATTGACATAGAAAACAGTCCTATTACCAAGGCAAGAAAAGAGCTTCAGGATAAAATCGAGGCATCCAGAAAAGAGACAATAGAAACAATCAAAGCTGCCTTACCAAAGGTTGATCTTAAAGCTCAAATTAAGAATAAACGCTCTGCTCTGGATAGCGTATACAGCTATATAGTTTCTCCAGATGAGGACAACGCCAATAACTGTTTACAAATCGGTAACAAAGGCCCAGACACACCTGAGGGATTACTGTCACTTGTGGCTTTCTGGAGTTTTGGTGATCTTGCTCCAAAGGGAACAACTGTAGTAAAAACTCCTGCAGGACTGCTTGGCAACGGAATCAACTCACTGATGCTGATGCTTGCTCTGGCTCCTGGAGGAAAGAAAAAGCTAAAGGAAAGATATGAGACCTACTTTAAGCTCGGTTATGAGGTCGCTGCCGGAAGAAATAACTGGAGTAAGAGTGTTGAAGAAGGAAAAGCTCCTCATGCAGAACTGAATCTTTATGCAAATCTGGAAAAAGAGGCTGGTCTGACAGAGGAAAAGGCTGCAGAAACACCAAATGCATCTAAGAATGACAAACCTCAAGCTACACCAGTGAAACCTGTTATCAACAGATTTAAGTAGAATTGAGTATATTCTATTCATTGAAATTGGATCTGGTAGCTTCGGCTACCAGATTTGCTTTAAACGCAGTTTAATCTCAATATTTGCAGTACTCACCAATGATCCGAAGGATTCAATTTCGACAGAAAACAGTCCAAATAAATTGTTAACTACTCCTCTTAGAATTCTCGTCGCTGACGGCTATTGCAGTTTTCTTGGCGTTCCGAGCTTGACCCTTCGAGTTTTTTTTCTGCGTTAACATCTGCATTATCGGTATAACCGAGAGTTTTCTATTCCTGATATAATTTAAACAGAACATGTTTAAGGAAACAGTTTTATGTCAGAGATTTTACGAGCGAGAGAGTTAAGATATCATCCACTTCTTTGTAGGGAGAGATTCGTCCGGATTTTCTCATGACTGAACATTCTCTACAGTCTAGAGAATATTCAGGTTATATAAACTGCGCATATACTCCATGTCATATTCACAAAAACACGTCATATGCAGAAAGAAAGGAAAGTATCTTACTTATTTACCTCAAGTTCATCGATATACAGAGGATCGTATTCCTCCTGATTCTTTGAGGTAGAGGTGAATCCACTGCCTGTAGAATGGGATGATTTTACATCTTGAGTAAAGAACTGACCTATAAACTCCACCTCATTGAGAGCTGTATGCCCAGAAGGTCTCTGATATCTCAAATCAGATACCATAATTCTATTGTATTTCTTCTCGACCTTTTTATAGTCAATCTCATTCACAACCGTATCAACATACAAATAGGCTATAACATCCCTGATATTTTTGGAGTATCTAGGAAGAGTTCCGTAGAATAGTGCAACATCATTATCAAAGAAGAGCAGATCGCCTGGTTTAGCCTGCAAAAATGCACTAATTCTCTGCTCATAAGGCATACCTACAAGATCAATTGTTTTGGGAGATGCGGACTTCATGGAATTAAAATCCAGAGGCATATAGACACCCACAGAACGATAGGACCTTGCAATAATGCGTGAATTTGAATAAAGCTCAGGAAGATACGCGTATTCAGATCTGGATAGATTCTTATACATACGAGCCTGAGCAAGAATATTCTTTCGTGTTAAATCCAGATAACCAACATTTACTCTCTCAGGGGATAAGTCTGCATTTTTATAGGATAATACCCCTCCAGCATTTACAGGAAGCAGTCCAACTGGTTTTTCAAAGGTTGATTTTGAGGTATCAAGAAGGATTACATCACCCATGTCATAATCATAGGTTTTCTTATCCTTTGTTCCTAGAGTAATTGTATAAACAGGCGACTTAACCACAGCAAAATCGGATGGCTTTACTACTTTTAGCCAGCTTAAATATCTGGTAAAAGCAAGATTTACAATTGGAACCCAGCCCCTTAAGTATCTGGTCTGAACCAGATAATAGCGCTTATCCGCACTTACAGACAAAACAGCAACTGGATCGCCAATCGACAGGTAATCAAGATGAAGAAGATTTCTGTCTTTAGTTTTCTTATCCTTATGCCAGACATCGTTGGATGGCATAAGCAGCAGCGGAGTTTTCTTGGTTACAACAGCAAAGGCAGAATTCATAGAATCCGGAAGAGATTCTATATTACAGTTCTGCACCATTCTTTTAATGGAAGTTTCCTTGAGAGGTCCAGCCTTGTTTACAGCCCCAGCCTCAGCTAAGCTATAAGCCTGCGACTGCTGTTCTCTTACAGTCTGTTTTACAAACACACTTGAGAATTTCTGAGGAAACCTTATAAGGTTATATCCATAAGGAAGTCTGTTCTGTATTCCAGAATTGATATCATCCAAAAGCTTTCCCGCAGAGATGGTCTTCTGATTTACAGAGTCAGAAACATAATGATCATCATTGGAGTTATCTCCAACAACTTCCGGACTGACAACTTTTTTCTCATCAAATAAGCCACATGATGACAAAAGCAGAGCTCCGGCAATAACACTAATCAGACTGACTGTTTTTCTACAGGAAATCTTCATGCACTAACATTCCTTAGTAATTGGCAAAACTATCCGCTGCTGGCCAGTTATCGGAACCAGGCCATTCCTCAGGAGTAGGAAGCTTTCCGACAATTCCAAGAGAAACGAAGAATACACTAGGCTCACCTTCATCAGGAACAATCTCAATAGGAACAAAGGTTGATTTTGTATCCTCGTTATACTCTCCCCTTTCATCAAGATACAGCTGCAAAGCAGGATATCCGCCATCAATTACCACCTGGCAGTCAGGATCGGCAGAATCTGAGAAGCGATAGAATCTGAAAACAATCTCACTGTTATCAATAGGAGCAGAAGAAATTGCAATATTCTTATTTCCGTTTACAAATGCAGGAAGTTTCTGTGTAGTCTTACCATCCCCTACTGTTATATCGAAATAACGATATCTTGCAATTGCAAGCTCACTGTTGATGTTCTGAGCTGTCAGAAGACGGCTCTGATCTGATGCGTCAACTAGACCGATCTTAAACTGCATATTCTTTCCACTGCCAGAAAGGATACCCAGGATATTGGAAATACTTGAAGCCCAGGATTTGAAATCAGCCTGTCTGTTTGTTTCAGGACTGAAAATCAGAGGACTCTTTAGATCATCATTCTTCTTTAAGGCATCATTCTGTTTTGCAAAAGCTGCAAGAGGATCTGAAGCCTTTTCTGATGAAGTATCTGACAGTCCAAAGGATTTAAATATAACCAGAAGACTCTTGATATCGTTCTTGCTCAGTATTCTTTCCTGAGGATCTGCATCCTTTACAATAGGGAATACCTTTAACTCAGACTGGAACTGCATCAGAGAGAGACTGGCCTCGTGTGATGCATCTCGCTTTAAGAGCTTAACACCAAGTTTTGTAAAATCTGACCACCAAGGGATATAAGCATTGCCCTTTGGAGGTTTGCTCAGATTCAGAAGTTTTTCATTGATCTCCTTCTGAGACATCTGCATAACCAGGTTATTGGCATATGTAGCATCGCCAGACAGAAGGCTCCACTCCGTAAGAGTTTCATTACAGATATCAATAAAATCAAGATCGATAAATTTACGACGAGAGTCAAGCTGTGTCAAAAAGTTATTTCTGAGCTCAACATCTGATTTATTCAGCATTATCGGATCTATCTTGCTGATAACCTCATAGCTGTCTGTATAAAGACGCTGAAGCTCATTATTCACCATATAAGCTTTAAGATCTGAGCTTATATCATAGAATTCAGCATAACTGTTTGCGGTCATATGAACAGTATCAGGCAGGTGATACCAGTATTTCATATAGCTTGAAGAATAAGTTGCAAAAGCATTCAGAATCTTCTTAAGTCTTGAAGAAGAGGCAAGAACACGTTTGGCAAATACGAATTCCTTAGACTTTGATTCCATAGCTTTCTTGATGAAAACAAGAGGCTCAAAGTAACGGAAGAATACCTCTGGATTATATTCATCTCTAATCTTAAAGTCTCCAAGGACCTCTCTTGCAGACTGGTACTTAGTATTCAGTGCCTCACTGCGGTTTACCTCATCCTTGGCAATTATTACTGACAGATTAGAAAGAATCTTATATTCTGATTCATCATATGGATACAGATTCTGAAGCTGCTTTATGATATCCACATACTGCAGAGAATAATCAGCAGCAAGAAGACGTTTGGCGTTAGTTATCCAGTGAGTTACCAGCTCATTTCCCTGATGGTCATTCAGAATAGCCGTTAAATTCTCTATATTACGCTCATATTCACTATCAAGAATGGTGGTATTTTTATCAAGCTCATCTATAGTCCACTGCTCCATTTTGCCAGACACCACAGATAATTTTGATAACTGAATAATCTGTCTTAAAAGATTATAGTTGTATTGATTAATGTCATTTTCAGAAGATTTATCTGTGTCATTCTTTTTCTGAGTCTTTGTCTTCTTATCACGTGTAAACAGCTGGGACTGATTAATCTTGATAAGAGATTTTTTCATTTCCTCATTCTTATAATCGATTAAAGTTAAGGCCTGATGTTTTACAGTATCAAAGCTTGAAAAATCGACACCTCCAAAATGGACAGTCTGTCCTCCGGCATTATCATCTAGAATATGAAGTTTCTTCTCAAAGTTCTTAAGCTGACCAAAATCTCTATCAAGCAAGGCCTTATATGAACTGTATGCAGATGAAAGTCTGGATGAAAACGGATTTACTTCGCTCTTAGCATCCGTTTTACCTTTTTCACCAATAACCTTTTCAGTCTGTTCAATCAGAGTACTCTTGATAGATGAAGAGGTATCAACAGTCGCATACTTCATAAGTTCATCAATAACAGGGCTCTTTGTCAAATACATGGAGGCTGCGGCACGTGCACGATAAACCATGCTCTTTACATGCTCATACTCCATTTCCTTGTAATCCTGATTTGCAATTTCTTCTAGCTCTTCATAAGAATTGAGCATGTCATTTGCCGAATTTATGTAAGAGTTTAACTGTATAAAATTATGCCTTGAATAATTCCCTAAATTTCTCCAGTTGGAAACCAAACCTTCAATACCAGCCTTACATGCAATTGAATAGTTCTCATCCAGTACAATCGCAGAATTGGTCGTATTATTTGAATAATCATACTCAGGGATGAAATACTCGAACTGTGAGGACTGTACCTCTGTAAATGAAGGAAGAATCCATTTAATAAAGGATTTCATAATAGAGGAAGAGTAGGCATCATTCTTATAGACATTCTTGTGGTATAAATTAAAGAAAGAGATATCCATAAGATTGAACAGAGCGTCAGTTTTATGCTCGTCATATGGCTCATGGCCATACTTAATCATATTATACTCAACTATATCGACAACCGGGAAAAATGCCATCTTGGTCTGAATATAGTCATAGATAAAGTAATTGTCACCATAGATGCTGTCATTACTCCAGTCAAAATGAACCATTGACTGAGGGAAAAACTGCCATGGTGCATCTACAGGTCTGACAAGTCGTTTTTGAGCCTGAGAAAAGAAATTCAATCTGGAGATGGAGTTTGAGTTTGGCATCGGAATATCGAAATTCCTAATGACTTTTCCATCATCGTTGACCGAAAACAGCTGAGCAGAATCTACAGCGCCAGATTCAATATCCTTAGCAAGTCCCTGATAATAAAAAGTTCCATCTTCAAGTTTCTTTTCAAATTCACCTGCCTTAAACAGGGTGCCGTACCAGTAAATAAGTGAAATCAGAATAAGTCCGCCACAGCAGGAATAGAAAGGAAGATTTCTGATAAAGAGTTCACGTTTGGTGAAAATAGCATCTTTCTTTTCACCAAATACCTTTAGAGATAACAGTTTTTTAATAAAAAATGCAGAACTGAGTTTATTATTATCAACTATTGGAGCATCATCCACGGTTGAATTCTGCAACTGAGCAAAACGGTTACTCAGACAGTATCCCTTATCCTCTGCAGAGGTAAGGAAAACACCTTTAAAAGGAAGAATAGCCCTGCCTCTAAGTGAATTGGAACCAAAAATGGTTTCAAGATATATGATCAGATTATCTTTAAGCTCACTAACGCCATCAGCAAATAAGTAGATATTTCCTGTAAGAGGCATTCTGCTTTCATTTTTGTTGGTCAGATCTACCACATCCGGACGCATCAGCTGATTTACCGCGCCAGCCTTAAGTCTTTGGACTAACTTATCAAAGCTGATATTAAAATCGTCAGAGTGGAAGAAACCGTCTTCAACCTTTGGCTGATAACCCACAATCTGATTAGTGATAGAATCATTGGACACACCGAAATACTCACGGAAGCCTAAGACTGTATCAAGTTTTGTAATAACCACATAACATGGCAGACTCATTCGAAGAACAAAAGCCAGATGCAGAAGTTCATCCACAATCAGATGGGCCTTCTTTAAGGTTAGTTCCTTGTTGTCTGCTATCAGGGATTCAGCAGAGATCGTAACAACGATCGATTCAAGAGGTTTTCTCCTGTTGGCTTTTCTTATCTTGCTACAGATGTAGTTCCATTCTGCACTTGAGCCACCTGCCCAGTTATCAAAAAAGACCTTTCCAGAAACATCAACAACAACTTCTTTTGAATTGATATAGAACTTTACTGGAGGCTTATCCTTTCCTTCATTAAAGGAAGGATTGTAATCCAGACCGGATTTCTCAAGAAGAACAGATTTACCACAGTTTGGTTCACCTACAATAAGATGCCAGGTCAGATTATGACGGTACAGCTTGCGATTGACCTTGAGAATGGTAGAACAGTCCTTAAACAGACTGTCAATTGTAACCAGCTTGTTATTCAGCTCAAGCTTTGCCTTATCGGTCTCTTTTCCGCCTCGAACAAAAGAAGACAGTCTCGACCAGATCATCAGGTCCTTTTTCAGAGAAGCAACTTCAACAGTTTTCTGACGTTTTCTGTTAAGGAAGAAAACAAATCTGATCATTAGGAATATAAAAATAATAATTCCCAGAATGATCACTACTGTCCATATTGGGTGAGCCATTATAAAACCGACATCTGCACCCTGAGAGGTAACTTCTTTTTCGTTCATACCTGATTACTCTCTTATTATGTTAGCTATGATGTTTTCTCTACTGTCCATCCTGACCATCTTCATGAGAATTACTGTCATTAAGTTCCTCATACAGGCCAGTGTTTTTAATACTGGATTTACTCATGGCCGCAGATGTAGTTCTGTCAACAGCATCTACATATGAGGAGATTGAGGAAGCAAAGCTAATCCAGTTAATTACAAATGAAAGAAAGGCTAAGCCACCAAATAGCAGTATCCAAAACTTTGACTGTCTGAACAGATCTTTTTTATCAGGATTAACCGCTTCAAAATCCTGTTCAATAATTATGTCAGGAGAAATCTTTTCCTTATGAAAGTCAGGTCCAAGATTAACCTGCTCAGCACATTTCTTCATAATATCAAGAACATCAGCTCGGTTTCTCTTGTAAGAACCGTCAAAACCAAGTCCCATCATAATGTAGAAAAGTTTTGCAACTGCTTCGTCATCACTTCGTCTTAAACAATCAGAAAGCAGATCGAAGAATTTTTCATCTCCTGAGAATTCATTGAAAGTTCTGGCTATTTCCTGATAATTATCTGAATAGCTAAAGCCGCCTTCTTTTATGGAGTAGTCAATAAAGAATATTAGAGGCTTCTCAATCTGAGAATACTGCTGCTGAAGAATAGGATATGAAGCACATTTGTGACTAATGTTAGTCAGTTCATTCTTTAACTCTGAAAGAATGAATTCCTTAGGAACCTCATATCCGCTTTTTTTAAAAGAATAGTATTCGCAGATCTTTTTAAAAATAGGATTAAGAATATATTCAATTTTCTGATCCATAATCCTTTATCCTCAATAAAAATAATTACATTAAAACCTTAATGTGTATCAACACCCACGTACAGTGTTGCTGTTAAATTAGGGAACAGATCACCTGCACAATCTATTGCCATATTCTTCTCTTCTTTAATATATTTCCAAATTCTCTCAGAGCTATCACAGTCAAGCTTAAACCAGAGAGTATGCGCTATATTAGGCAGATACTGTGGCGGATTACGAATTTCAAGCAACTTGACTCCACGGATACGATCGGATAACGACTTCTTATCAATTAGACGGAAGTTATCTCCTATTTCAATATCATTTACACGATCACGCAGATTGCCGGTAAACTGAACTGCAAGGAAAAGATCCTTAGCCTCAAATATTCTCTCGTCCAGATCATCAAGCTGCAGCACAGAATTCTTTTCAAAGAATTCAAATGCCAAGGCAGAGCTGACACCGCCTCGCAGCAGAATATCTCGGATTCGCTTTAGAAGAGACTCAATAACTGGTTTTAAATTATCATGATCATATATAGGAATTGGCTTATACATTGAGCTAGGTGTCAGAGATTCAAGTTCTGAGAGCAGAGACAGCAGCTCTAGATACAGGGTATAAGTTGATATACGACCAGGAACAAGCTCAGAATCAAAACGGTTTGAATACAGAGTTACTATTCTTAATGTAGCTAACTGCAGAAGCTTTGCTCCTGAAAGATTATTTGGATCAAATATATCTGTATCAAACTGATCAAGAATACTGTTTTTTACCGCCTTGAGCTGGAATATAAGTTCACTTGCTATTTTAAGTAAAGGGCAGTCCTGACTTAGAGACACAAAAGGAGGCATGTAGTCATTTACAATCTGAAGTGAAGGCTGTCCAGCGTTAATTGATACCCAGCGTAATTTGCAAAGCTGAATATAAGAGCAGTCTGTTGCATTTTTTACATCAGTAAGCAAAAATGCGTTGATATTTCTTGAAATTAAAGGAATTTCATTCTCGCCGGTGTTCTCATCGACAACCAGATTCTCTTTTAAGATATAACGCCCATTGGATTTATTTTCGCTCACCAGATTCGCACCAATGGTAGAGCGAATAGGAACAGTCAGATAAACATTAACTTCGGTCTGACCTGAATTTTCCATGGTCAGCTCTAAAGTCTCAACATTACAGTTACCAGGCATACTGATTTCAGTTCCATCTGGCATTACTGCAGAAAATCTTTTTATTACAACACGTCTGGTTATGAGAGCTTCCGGATCCAGTTCAAGATCGTAAAAGCCATAATCAAAAGGAACGCTAATTTTTCTCTGTACTCTTGCAAGAGAAGTCAAACTTGCCTGCATCTGCTGCAGGTGCTGAGGCTGAATGAATAGCCCCTCACTCCAGTGAACCTGTTCTTCAAATCTCATAATTACTTATCCGTCTTTTCCTGTTTCTTAGGCTTTTCTACACCGCTGATCTTTACTGTTTTCTGATCCTTCGGTTCATTTCTAACTTCAACAACGCCGCTGCCTCCAATCACAATGTAATGAGAACCAGGGCTTATGAATTTTTCATTAAGATCAATAATCAGTTTTCTTGGATCTGCCTGTACATCTTTTATCGTATTTACAAGTGGCAGATTGGCTATAATGGCAAGGTGGGTTACGCCCTTGTCATTCCATTTGTCCCATATATCATCACCGCTAGGTAAAACCTTTCCAACCATATCCTTGTCAGAAAATTTAACCGTAACCGCGCCGAGGCTCTTACGGAACTGCTCAGGAGGAGAGAAATACTTGTCAACATCATAGCCTGCAAGTCTTTTCTCTTCTGCCTTTGTCAGTCCAGCTATATCAACTTCAAGTGTCGGACAGTAACCATAAAAATCCTGCACATCCTCATTCAGATATATTCCAATATCACTTGTAGGCGTACTTGAGGAACAGCCTGTAAGATAGAGTCCACAGAACAAAAATACTTCTGACGAGATTATTTTTATATACTTCAATTTTGACATTTTAAATCCCACCATAAAGCCAAAATATAAGTGAAGTTCTTTGCTGTTAGGCGCTTAATAAGCGTTATCAAAAAATACTACTCACCACTTCTAATATAATTTTTAAATCAAGACTTTGCATAAATGCAGGGCGATCTTTATCGCAAATCTATTAAATAAACCCTAGATTTTAAAGAAAATGATCAATAAAACAGCTAAAAAAGGGAGGGGGGGAACTGTGAGTTTTATGAATACTTTTGACAGGAAACTCTAATTTAAAGAAAGAATCTCCTGTCTCAAATGTCAGATTTTTGTACAGGAGATTAGAATTTGCAAAGTCAGATAGATGGAACTATCTGTTTTTGAAGAATTCTCTTATCTGAGGAATTGGTTTGTGACCTCTTGATTCCAGGAAATCCAGAACCTTAGTTGGAGAGGTATTGAGAATCTGCTCTTCAGTAATACCTGCATTTTTGATAATTTCAATTGAAGGCTCAAAATTACACATGTAATAGCATATATGCGCATCAGAACCAATGGCGATAGTATTACCGATTTTCTTTGCCAGTCTTGCAATCTCAACGCAGTTGTCATGAGAACCAAAACGGGTATTAACATCTGAGGAGGAATTGATTTCAATTGCAACATTATGCTCTTTGGCAGCCAGAAGAACCTGTTCATAATCACAAGGATAGGCTGCGCAGCCAGGATGAGAGATAACATCAACGTTACCAGACTCAATTACCTTAAGATACATTCTGGTATGTGCGGCAGCATCCGAAGGAGGATTTGAAGGATGAAAACCTGCCAGAACAATATCCAGAACCTTATCCAGCTGCCCCTGAGTTACATCAATATCTCCGTTACGGTCAATGTTGGCTTCAATACCGCGTAACACTGCAACTCCATCGCATATCCTTGGAACCACCTTAAGATTGTTAAAATGCCATGGATGCGGACCATCCTCAAGAGCAGGGCCATGATCGGTTGTGGCAAACATTACAATACCATTGTTCTTGGCATAGTTGACACATTCCACAATGGTTGAATAGGCATGATCACTTGCAATGGTATGCGTATGAAGATCAATAAAAAACTGCATAATTCTATCCTTTTATATCCTAATCAATTACCGGAACCCAGTTTTTAGAATTAAAGGCTTCGGAACACATTCTTATCTGTTCTGTGGTGGTTGTTCCAAGTCTAAGCATTTCATCAGAAACCTCTTCTATAGAGAAGAACCTTCTCTCAAGAGTTTCTGAATTTGGAGTAAATTCCCCTTCCCCTTCAAGGCAGACAGTAAAAGAGGCAAGTATATGGAACGGCTGAGATGACTTGTTCCATTTACTCTTATCAATCATTCCCACAAATTTTACCGGTTTGACCAGCATTCCAGCCTCTTCACGCACTTCCTTCACGGTATTGGAAATAATAGATTCTGCTTCATCACACCAGCCGCCAGGAAGAGACCATAAACCATTTTTAGCTTCCTTAACCAGAAGAATCTGTCCTTTCTCATTGAAAACTGCTGCCCTGGTGTCGATTTTAGGAGTAATATAGCCTTTATCCATACAGATTACATCTTTGACCTTTTCAAAAGGAGTCTCGGTCATGGTTGAGATGATTTCACAGGAAATCTCACGTAATCTTTCAAAGCGCTCGATATCAAAAACGTTAGTACAGTAGGTCAGACCAATCTGGCCTATAGACTGAATTTCCTTAGCCCATCTGTACCACTGATAGTTCATATCATCATGTGTAAAGATAACCTTGATAATATCCCATGGGTTCATAAAATAATGGGCACACATGATTGAACGCTTTATTCTAGCCCCCCAGACTGCAAGGCCAAAATCAACTCCGGCAGAATGAGCACACTCAATGTCAGAAAGCGTATCTCCAATAAAGAGGATTTCCTCTTTTTTTGCTCCGGTTATCTCCATATATTTTAAGATTGAATCAGGAGCTGGCTTAGGATTCTCAACATCAGAGGCACTGATTGAATAATTAAAGTATGGTTTAAGCACTGATGGCAGAGGAGAAGCTATCTCACCGAGGACATTCTCATACGTTTTAGCTCTGGAAGTAACAATACCAAGCTTGATTCCATGATCATGCAGATACCTGATTACAGCCATAATCCCATCAAAGGGCTTGATTGAATCCTCATAAAGTTTTACGCGCTCAATCCATGCATCAGATAAACGTTTGGTATCCTCAAATGGCAGATTCAGTTCAATACGGGTATTCTCTGCGGTTGAGCCCATAAATCTGGTTAAGGATTCATAGGTTTCCTCTGTATCAGGACGTTCTGCCTTAAGTACGTCATATAGTGCACAGGTGTAAGCATATTCGGTATTGAAAATAGTACCGTCTAAATCAAACAGTACATGAGAGTATCTTCCTAGCATGAAGTTTCTCCATTGTCATTCACACTGAAAACGTGGATTCTGCTGTCTTTAACAATGAAACTTATTGAAAAGCTGTAGATTTTTACAACATAAACCTTATCATCCGTTGCATCCTTGTATGCGGGACGAGGATCCTGGGATAACGTCTGACAGATTGCTCTGAATTTCTGTTCTCCAAGTTTTCTTAATACAGATTCTGTATCATTCTCAAATATGACCTCAAACATAGGAGGAGGTGCGCTGGCGAATCCGCCTACAGCTTCAGGCACGCTGTCTACAAATGGAATATAAGGTTTTATATCAATTATTGGAGTATTATCAACCAGATCTGCACCTAAGACCTCAAGACTAACCTTGCCCTTTTCCCTTATGACTCTATGAATTTTTAAAATAGAGAGTCCTAAGCGGTTTGGACGAAATGGAGATCTGGTGGAGAAAACTCCAACTGAGACATTTCCTCCAAGTCGAGGAGGACGAACTTTTGGTTTGAATTTCTTATAGTCGATCTTGTCAAAAAGAAAGATCACGTGAATATGAGAAAACCCGTCTATACCTTCAAAAGCCAGTTCATCATTGTATGGAGGGTAAAACTCAATCACAGAGACAGCATCAGGCGCTAGGCCAGGCTGCCTTGGAACAGCAAATTTCTCCTTATAGGGACTTCTTATGAAGCCTATTGGAGAAATGGATAATTCATTATTTTCTGTCATTAACAACCAGAGCATCAGCATAGCAGGTTACTGAAACCTTGCATGCAGGAGTGTTTGTTAATGTTACACACTTGCCGAATTTGATAGCATTAGCACCAAGGTCAACAGCTTTCAGACGAGCATCTGTTCTAGCCTTAACCTCTGTAGCAACATCATCGCTATCCTTGATCTGACAGGATAGACCACTGACTACACCAAGGCTGCGGTTAGGAACACCGACCAGCTCCTCTTCAGAGTATTCAGTAACACCTGATGGCTTGAAATACTCCTTGAAGTTGGATGGATTTAAATTACTCTTAAACTCGTAATTAGAGCAGGCAGACAGAAATAAAGCTGCCAGTACAAACATGTATTTCATAAGTTATCCGGATTAAAAAGGCAGGTTAGACCTGCCTTGATCAGAATTAAGCACCAAAGTGCTCGATAGCTTTTTGAATTCTAGATAAAGTACGATCTCTACCGACCAGCATCATTGTATCGCCAATGCCAGGAGACATTGCAGAGCCGGTTACAGCAATACGCAGAGGCTGTCCAACCTTACCCATGCCGATTTCACGCTTAGCAGCGACTTCCTCTAAAACCTTGTCAATGGATTGAGCATTCCAGTCTGACAGTGACTTAAGGGCCTCAAGAGAATCCTTAAGCACATCAACAGAGCCTTCCTTAATCCATTTCTTAACACCTGCAGGATCATACTCTGTAATATCCTGATAATAGCATGCTGCTTTCTGAGCCATTTCCTTCAGAGTATGAGTTCTCTCGCAGTAATTGCGGACAACGTCCTCTGGCTTAGGACCACATGATA
>Ga0310695_10009682_pt1 | contig 14397 bp, 17 predicted proteins | sample RumenRJG_04DNA_FD_203882 | JGI IMG/M metagenome (GOLD analysis project Ga0310695, IMG submission 203882) | Bovine rumen microbial communities from Lethbridge, Alberta, Canada - RJG_04 (v2) (version 2) | ecosystem: Host-associated > Mammals > Digestive system > Stomach > Rumen | place: Canada... | reverse complement strand
GCAGTTCGACGAGAAGTTCGCGACGAAGCTCGGGCGCGTCAAGGAGGCGGCGATCGAGGATCCGTTCGCGTCGAACGAGGACGATCCCGACAACCAGCCGCAGGCGGACGCGCAGCCGAAGGAGGTCCAGCGCGCGATGGTCAAGGCGGCGGCGGACGCGGACGACTTCAAGAAGGCGGTGGAGTGCGTCATCAACACGAAGCGCGCCTCGACCTCGCACTTCCAGCGGCAGATGGGCTGGGGCTACAACCACGCGGCGAAGATCCTCGACATGCTGACCGAGCGCGGCATCGTCAGCGCGCCGCAGGGCATGGGCCCGCGCCAGATCATCATGGACCAGGACCAGCTCGTCGCCATCCTCAACGGCGGCGACGGCGACGGCGCGGCCGCGAACGACGAACCGGTTGAAACCCCCACACCGACCCCAGAAAACGACGAGGAGGCAGCTGAATGATCGACTTTGGAAACACCCTGCGCCAGGCGCGCGAAGCAAAGGGCCTGACGCTGAACGACGTCGCGGACCGGACGCACATGATGGTGCAGATGGTCGAGGACCTGGAAAACGAGCGCTTCGGGCGGATCGCCGCGCCGATCTACGGGCGCGGCTTCGTGAAGCTCTACTGCGAGGCGGTCGGCATCGACGACTACAAGCCGCTCGTGGCGGAGTTCATGGAAATCTTCAACGGCAACCGCGCGCCGACGATCCGGATGCGCGACGAGCCGCGCGCGGCCGCGCCGGCACCGGCGGCGCGTGCGGCCGCACCCGAACCCGTGGCGGAGCCGGAGCCCGAGCCCGCCCCCGTGGCGGCACCCGCCCCGGAGCCGGAACCGCAACAGGCCGCGCCCGCGCCGTCGGTCGAACCGGAGCCCGCGCCCGTCGACACCGGGTTCCGGCTGGAGCCGGAAACGTCGCGCGCCACCTTCGCGCCGCGCCCGGAACCGGAGCCCGTGCCCGAACCCGCGCCCGCGCGGCCGCTGTCGCGCTACGCGCCGCCGACGCCGCTCGACGAGGAGGCGACGCGCGAGCCCTTCCGATTCCCGGAGATTCCGACGACCGTCTGGCGCGTTCTCGTGCTGCTCGTCGTCGCCGGCGCGCTCCTCGGGCTCATCTTCTTTCTCGGCCGCGGGCTCTACCGCGCCACGATGTTCGCGCCCGGCGAAGGTCCCGGCGAAACGCCGGCGGTGCAGGAACAGCCGGCCGCGCCGGCACCGGCGCAGACGCCGGCCGCCGCCGCGCCGCGCACGCCGCGGGACGTACCGCCCCTTTACATCGACTGAAAGATTGTGTATAATTTACCTATCCTAAGGGAAAAAGACAAACAAAAAAAAGGAGTCCAACACCATGGAAATCGTGATCTGCAAGACAAAGGAAGAAGCGTCCAGGCTCGCCGCCGACATGATCAACGCGGCCGTCAAGAAGAATCCGAAGACCGTGCTCGGCCTTGCGACCGGCTCGACGCCCGTGCTGATGTACAACGAGATGGCAAAGGCGGTCAAGGCGAAGAAGGTCTCGTACAAGCAGGTCAAGAGCTGGAACCTCGACGAGTACGAGGGGCTCGCGCCGACGCACAACCAGAGCTACCGCTACTTCATGAACGAGAACCTGTTCAAGAAGATCGACATCCAGCTGAAGAACACGCACGTGCTCAACGGCCTCGCGAAGGATCTCGACAAGGAGTGCGCGGCGTACGAGGCGCAGATCAAGAAGGCCGGCGGCATCGACATCCAGGTGCTCGGCATCGGCTCGGACGGCCACATCGCGTTCAACGAGCCCGGCACGTCGCTGACGAGCCGCACGTCGGTCGTGTACCTCACCCCGTCCACCATCAAGGACAACGCGCGGCTCTTCTTCAACGGCAAGCTCGACGAGGTGCCGACGCGCGCGCTGTCGATGGGCGTGGGCACGATCTGCGAAGCGAAGAAGATCGTCCTTCTCGCGTTCGGCGAGAACAAGCAGGACGCCGTCAAGGGCATGGTCGAAGGCGGCGTCACCCAGTTCTGCACCGCGTCCGCGCTCCAGATGCATCCGGACGCCTGGGTGTTCTGCGATGAAGCCGCCGCCAAGAAGCTGAAGCTCCGGAAGTACTACGCGTGGCGCAGCGCCACCAAGCTGGGACTGAAGGCATGAGCACGGCCGAAGAGGACGGCTTCATCAGCTTCGTCTGCCCTTCCTGCCGCTGCGAAATCGAAGCGACCCTGGACCTGATCGGCGAACCGACCGAATGCCCCGCGTGCGGCAGCCGTCTGGTCGTCCCCGACACGCGCGCGCCCGCCCCCGCCGATGACGGCGTCGTCCGCCACGGCCCGGATTCGCCGAGCGCCGCGCAGTCGGGCGCCGCCAAGAGCCGCACGATCCGCATCGAACTCGGCGACCTCGATATATGAGCGGCAGGCGTCGGCGCAAGCATACGAACTATGCGCGGGCCCGCGCCCGCAAACGGCGCCGGTCGTCGTCGCGCCGTCTGGCGCTGCGCATCGGCTTCCTCCTGCTCGCGCTGGTCGCCGCCTGGGCGGCGGCGGGCGTCTGGTTCGTCCAGCATCCGCGCCGCTGGCTGGAACGCCGCTTCGCCGGCTGGCCGGCTTTCGTCACCGCGCCGCTCGCGGCGATCGGCAACCCCGTCGGCGATCTGACGGACGCGCTCGGACTGACCGGCCACGACGCCGTCTACGAATATGACGAGCCGGCCCCCGACGGCGCGGTCGCGTTCGCGGGCGTGCCGCGCCGCACGGGCGCGCCCTGCCCCGCCGACATCCAGGTGCTCGACCGCGGCGAATTCATCGTCGGCTGGTCGCCGAAGCTGAAGCATCCCGTCTGGGTCGCCTACCACGTGCCCGCCGTCGCACCGTTCGAGGCAGGCGAGCGGCCGAACTTCCGCAAGGACAAGGCGGTCGCCTCCTCGCCCGCCGCCGGCGCCTACGACCGCTCGGGCTACGACCGCGGGCACATGGCGCCCAACTACGCCGTCGCCACGCGCTTCGGCGCGGCGGCGCAGGACCTCACCTTTCTCATGACGAACATCGCGCCGCAGAGCCGCGCCCTGAACCGCGGCGTCTGGCGCGACCTCGAGCACCGCATCGCGGAGCTGTGGACGGCGCGCTACGGCGAGATCTGGGTGATCGTCGGCGCCCTTTCACGCGGACATGAAACGCTCAGCGGCACCGAGATCGACGTGCCCGAGCAGTTCTACCAGGTCGTCGTCGCGCAGGAGGGGCTGGATATCCGCGCGTTCGCCGTTCTCATCGACCAGACCGTGCCGTGGGGCGCGTGGCCGACGCGCTACCTCATCACCATCGACGAGCTGGAGGAGCTGACGGGTCTGGACTTCCTGCCCGATCTGCCCGAATTCATCCAGAGCCCGCTTGAATCGGAACTGCCCTCGCGCCTGTGGCCCGTCCGCCGCCTGGACATCTTCAAGCAGCTGTTCCTGCACCTGCACTAGGCGGCGCGGCTCAGCTGCGCGGAATCACGACCGTATCCGCGCGCACGCCGTTGAACGCGCCCGTCAGCCGGATCGGCCGGCCCGAACCGAACAGCCGCCGGAACGCGACCACCGCCGTGCCGTCCGCGAGCGACCCGTGCACCGCCAGAATCTCGCCCGGACCGTCGATCGAAAACGTCACCTCGCCGTCGGCACGTTCAAGCGGCAGCCAGTCGAAGTCCACGAGCCGCGCGTGCGCAAACCCCACCTCGCCGTCCGCGAGCGCTTTCGCCTCCGGCTCGACCTTCACCATGAACGCGGCCTCGGACGAAAATTCGTACGGCCGCGCCCAGCGGTAGTTGCGCGTCTTCACGTCCGTCTCGTTTCCGTCCGCGTCGAAGAAGCGCAGCTCGACCGTCGCCAGCTCCGGCTCGACCGACGTGAACGCGACCGTCACCTTCTCGTGCGCGCGCCGCGCCGCCGCTTCCGCCTGAACCGCCTCCGCCGCGATGATCGACTGCACTTCGCCTTCGATCTGCGCCTTCGTCGCCGCGTCGGGCGCGACCACGTAGCCGCGCAGCGTGTACGGCATCCAGCCCTTCGTCCAGGACGTGTCGGTGAACGCCGCCTCGAACAGCCCCGCCGCCGGCAGCACGTCGTCGCTCGTGCCCGCGAGGCCGTCCGCGCCCTTCGAATAGAGCGTCGGATCCGCGCCCTCGCCGTTGCAGACGTAGACGTAGTCATGCCCCCACGGGTCCTTCACGACCTTGCGGATGTACGGCCCGTCCCAGCCGCGCCTGATCACCTTCACGGACGCGAGCTGCTCCAGCCCTTCCGCGGTGGTCGGATACGCGCCGACATGGTAGCGGTAGCGCCCCAGCGCCGTCGCGAGCGCGTCGACCGACTTCTGCGCCTGAATCTGCACCTTGGAGATCGGCGTGCGCCCGCCGCGGCCCGTCGCCGAGAGGACGAGCCCGCCGAGCATCAAAAGGCCGATGATGACAACCGCGTAGAAGACAATCCCCTTCTTCATGACCGGCGCGCCAAGGCCCTCCAGCTCCGCCTTCTTGCGCTCGTACTCGCGCGCGATCGCCTTGATCGCGGCCGTCTTGCGCTTGCGCGCCGGATTCTTCACCGGGAATTTCTTTCTCAGCTCATTGTAGTCGACCATCACGCGATCCTTTCCAAAATGAGACTTTCCGGCTCGGCGGCCTCCGGCCGGATGTCGAACGCCCTGTAGAGCTCCGACGCGGCCTTCTCCAGCCCGTCCGGCCCCGACGACTTCTCCAGCGTCGCGAGCGGCGAGCCCGTTCCCACGCGCGCGCCGACCTGCACGGCGAACGTCACGCCCGCGCGCGGATCGATCCGGTCGCCCGCCGTGAGCCGCCCCGCGCCGAGCGACAGCGCGACGCGCGCCACCTTCTCCGCGTCGATGGCCGCGACGCGGCCCGCCTTCATCGCCTGGATGCGGAACTTGAACGTCGGCTGCGCCATCCGCGCCGCGAACGCCTCCAGGTCGCCGCCCTGCGCCGCGACCATCGCCGCGAACTTCGCGTACGCGCGGCCGTCGGCGAGCCGGTCGCGGCACATCTGCCGCGCGTCGTCGAGCGGACGGTCCTGCGCGAGCGACACCATGAGCGCCGCGAGCTCAATGCAGAGGTCGATGTCGCGCCCCTCCGTCCGCGCGCCGCGCAGGATCGCGAGCGCCTCCGCGACCTCGTTCGCGTTGCCGACGGCGAACCCGAGCGGCGCGTTCATGTCCGTCACCAGCGCCGCCGCCTTCCGCCCCGCCGCGCGCGCGCCGTCGACGAGCGCGTGCGCGAGCGCGGCCGCCTCTTCGCGCGTCTTCATGAACGCGCCCGCGCCGCACTTGACGTCGAAGACGAGCGCAAGCGCGCCCTCCGCGAGCTTCTTCGAGAGGATCGACGCGACGATGAGCGGGATCGACGCGACCGTGCCCGTCACGTCCCGGAGCGCATAGAGCCTGCGGTCGGCCGGCGTGATCTCGTCGGTCTGCACCGTCATCGACACGCCGACGTCGCCGACGACCTGCTGGAACGCGTCGAGCGACAGCGACGCGCAGTAGCCGGGAATCGTCTCGAGCTTGTCCGCCGTGCCGCCCGTCAGTCCCAGTCCGCGCCCCGTCAGCGACGGCACCGCCGTGCCGCAGGCCGCCGCGAGCGGCTGCACGACGAGCGAAAGCTTGTCGCCGACGCCGCCCGTCGAATGCTTGTCCGCCGTCGCCATCGGCCAGTCGAGGCAGCGCCCCGACTCCTTCATCGCCGCCGTGAGATCGGCCGTCTCGCGCGCGGTCATGCCGCGGCAGCAGATCGCCATCGCGAGCGCGCTCATCTGGTAGTCGGGAATCTCGCCGCGCGTGAAGCCCGTTATGAAATCGCGGATCTCCGCGGTGCCGAGCGCGTGACCTTTGCGCTTCTTGTCCAGGATCAGTTTCGCAATCATGGCTTCAGTATATCAAATTTCCGCACGGCGTCCATCGCCTTTTTGTACATTGCCTCGAGCGCGGCGAGGCATTTCGTCTCGCCGCGCCAGAACGGCACGGGCCCGAGCCGCTTCAGGATCGGGATTTCAGTCTTCATCGCACAGCTCCTCCAGCGAGATGCCCCTGAGCTCCAGCAGCGCCGACGGCCGCCACGCGATCTCCTCGCCCAGGATGAGCAGCACCGCGCTCGAATGCTTGCACGGGTTCGCGTAGTCGGGGCACGAGCAGCGCGTCGTCACGTCGTACGTGCGCGGCGCGAGCTTGCCGCCCGGGAAGAGGTCGCACCCTTCCGCGCGGAAGATCTGCTCCACCTCCAGCGGCAGGTCGTCGACGAGAAGCCGCGCCACAAGCATCGGCTCCGCCTTCAGCCGCGCGACGATCCGCGCGCGCGCGGCCGCGTCCGGCTCGCGGAAGTCGATCGTCACCGTGTAGGGTTCCGGGCGGCTGCCGACGACCGTCGCCGCGACATGCGGGCCGACGAGCTTCATGTCCGTGATCTGCCCCGACAGCGCGTAGTTCTTGCCGCGCCCGAGCCGCGCGCCCAGCTCCATGCGCTCGATGGCCGCGAGCCACCGGCGCGCCCACCAGCTGCGGCCGCCGCCCGTGCGCGACTCCTGCGCACGGATGCCCGCCGCCGCGCGCGGGATGCGGACGGGATACTTCTTCTTGCTCACGGCGCCACCTCGTCGGCGTTTCGTTCAAGCCGGGCGATCAGCTCCGCGAGCCCGATTCCGCGCACCTCCGCCAGCTTCGCCGCCACCTCGTCAACGCGCGGTGCCGCGGCCGCCTCCGTCGCATCGCTTTCGACGAGCAGCCGTTCCACCGGCACCTTCTTCACCATCGCCCGGTAGTTGACCGCGTGATCGTTCAAAATCGCCGGGCCGACCGAGACGAAACCGCCCAGCGCAACGATGTCCGGCAGCAGCCCGTCCGAGCGCGAAAAGCCGTGGAAGACGAACGCCGGGATCCGCCCCGCGAACGGCCGGCACGATTTCACAACCTCGCCCCAGCACTTCGCGCCGTGAAGCTGCACCGGCCGCCGGAACTCCGCCGCCAGCGCCAGCTGCGCATCAAAAGCGCCGCGCATCGCCTCGGAAATCGTCTTCGACCGGAGCCGGTCCAACCCGATCTCCCCCACCCCCAACGTGGGGACAGACCCCAGTCGCGTTCGCAATTTCTGAATGAATTCGTCGAAATTTGGCACGTTTTCGACATCCCACGGGTGGCAGCCGTCAAACACGACGTCCTGCGCGCCCGCCGCGCCCGTCCGGGGGGCGCAGAGGAAATGGCGCGTCTCGCCGCGCGCAACATGGCAATGTGCATCTGTCATTTCACCGTTCCGTGATTCGCCGTCATGTTCTCGCCGAGAAGCGCAAGCTTCGGGTCGCTCGCCGCGTAATCCTGAATCCAGCCGTTCTCGAACCCGAAGTCGGCGGCGGCCTCCGTCACGCTTTCGTATTCCTCCGCCGTCACCGGCCGATCGAGCGGCGGACACTCGAGCGCGCGGTAGGCGGGCGTGTACTGCGCCATCACCGACACGGGCACCTCGTTCGACACCTCGCTCGCGAGCCACGCCAGGTTCTCGATCGCCTCGTCCGCCAGCCCCGGCAGGACGAGGATGCGCACGATCAGCTTCGTGTGCGCCGCCGCCCACGTGACGGCCGCGCGCGCCGCATCCACGTAGTCGGGCGCGCCTGAATAGACCGCGGCGCTTCTGCCGCGCGCGTACCGCAGGTCGAAAAGCGCCCAGTCGCAGAGATCGCGGTATTCCTCCAGCGTCTCGACGCGCTCGTAGCCCGACGAGTTCCAGACGAACGGCAGACGGATGCCCTCGTCCAGCAGCGGCCGGACGGCCGCGCGGATGAACGGCAGGTAGGGCGTGGGCGAAACGAGGTTCCAGTTCTCGACGCGGTCCTTGACCGCGAGCGCACGGAAGATGTCCGTCAGCTCCGCAATCGTCTTGTCCTCGCCCGCGCCCTTCCACGACCACGGCGAATTCTGGCAGTAGAGGCACTTCATCGTGCAGCGCGAAAAGAAGACGCAGCCGCTGCCGCGCGTGCCGGTGAGCGGCGGCTCCTCGCCGAAGTGCGGCCCCCAGCGGAAGACGCGCGGCACGTCCCCCGCGCCGCAGAAGCCGGGCCGCCGGCCGCACCGTCGTGGACAGAGCGCGCAGGTCATGGCGTCGGCGCCGCCGCCGGGCGCTGGAATTTCGGGTTGCAGCCGGCGATGACGAGCGCGACTTCGCCCTTCACCTTCGCGTCCTTGAACTGCCGGGCGAGGTCGCCCAGATAGCCGCGCACGACGCGTTCGTGCAGCTTGGTGAGCTCGATGCAGACGGCGGCCTCGCGGTCGCCGAGCGCGTCGAACGCCGCGGCGAGCGTCGCGCCGATCCGGAACGGCGACTCGTAGCAGATGAGCGTATGCTCCCTGTCCGCGTCTTCCGCGAACCAGTTGCGCAGCGCGCCCGGCCCGCGCGGCGGGAAGCCGCGGAACGTGAAGCTGCTCGTCGGCAGACCGCTCATCAGCAGGGCGACGTTGACGGCGCTCGCGCCGGGGATGACCTCGTAGGGCGCGTCCGCCTGCGCGCACGCGCGGATCAGCCGGTAGCCGGGATCGGAAATGCCGGGATAGCCGCCGTCGGAGCAGAGCACCACCTCGCGCCCCGCCTGCACGTCGGCGACGATCTTCTCCGTCAGCCGCTCCTCGTTGCCCTGGCGGTACGACACCATCTCGGGACGCGGAATCTCGAAATGCGCCAGAAGCTGCCACGTGCGGCGCGTGTCCTCGCAGGCGATCAGCGCGGCCGCCCTGAACGCCGCGACCGCGCGCGGCGAGAGGTCTCCGAGATTTCCGATGGGCGTGGCGACGACGTGCAGCATATTCCTCCCGCGACTTACCTGAGTTCCCCGAGAACGGCCAGCGCCAGACGCCCGGCGACGAGCAGCGATTCGGCCGAAATCTTGTCCATCGTATCCTGCGGCGTGTGCCAGTAGTCGTTCAGCCCCGGCCGGCTGCCGTAGTCGAAGTCGATCAGCTCGACGGCAGGAAAGCCCGCGCGCAGAAACTCCTGATGGTCGTCCTTGACGCAATCGCCGGTCGCGGCGACCTTGTCCGCGACGCCCGCCGTCTTCGCGGCGGCCAGGACCGCCTGACGCAGCCGGGGCGTGGCGTTGTGCGGCAGGATGATCTGAAGATCGCGGTCGCCCAGCATGTCGAGGCCGATGACGGCCGTGACCGTCCGGCCCGACGCAACGAGCCGCGCGGCCGCGCGCCGCGCGCCCCAGAAGCCGTCGTTCGGCGCATAACGGCCGAAGCACTCCTCGCCGTCCGTCCAGACGAGCAGCACGTTGAACGGCAGGTCGCGGCGGTGGCGCGCCAGCACGCCCGTCAGCGCGACCAGCAGGCCCGACGTGCTCGCGCCGTCGTTCGCGCCCGGACAGTCGACGCCGGCCTTCGTGTCGTAGTGCGACAGGTAGACGACCCACGGCCGCTCGTCCGACGCGACGACGGCGCATTCAAGATTGGTGAATCCTTTCGTCCCGCGGGGCGTCGCCGCCGTGAAGCGGTCGCGGCGCACGTCGCCGCCCGCCGCGCTCGCGCGGTCCATCAGGTAGGTCGCGGCCGCGAAACCCTCCGCCGTGCCGGCGTCGCGCGGCGTATGGCCGGCGACAAGCCCCTCGGCGGTCGCGTACGCGCGCGCCGCGTCCGCCTCGCTGAAAACCAGCGTCGCCGCGAGGAGTGCCGCGAGCATCCCCCGGCCTCCCTATTCGACCTCGACGCCGATCATCCGGAGAACCCGGTCCAGCTCGTCGTTGTCGAAGAAATCGATTTCAAGGACGCCCTTGGTGTGCTTGCCGTTCGCGTGCTGCACGCCGCTCGTCAGCCGCACCGCGCAGCCCAGATGCTTCTTCAGCCGGTCGGTCAGATTGCGCACGTATCCGTCGGGCAGGTCCGGCGTGCCGCGCGTGCGTTCGGGGACGGGCGCCGTCAGACGCGCGACCTTCTTTTCAAGCGCGCGCACCGACAGCTGGCTGTTCACCGACTCGCGCGCCAGCAGGATGCGCTCCTTCTCGTCGTCCACCGACAGGAGCACCTTCGCATGGCCGACCGACAGCAGCTTGTTCTCGATGAGCGCCTTGACTTCGTCCGGCAGCTCCAGCAGTCGCACCGCGTTCGCGACCGTCGCGCGGCCCTTGCCCACGCGCTCGGCGACGTCCGCCTGCGTCAGGCTGAACTTCTCCTGAAGCGTGCGGTAGCTGACGGCCTCCTCGATCGGGTTGAGATCCTCGCGCTGGAGGTTCTCGGTCGTCGTCATCGCGGCGGCGGTCAGATCGTCCACCTGGCGCACCGTCACGGGAATCTTCGTCCAGCCCGCGAGCTGCGCGGCCCTGAGACGCCGTTCGCCCGCGATCAGCTCCCAGCGGCCCTCCGCGTTCTTGCGCACGGTCGGCGGCTGGACGAGCCCGTTGTTCTTCAGCGAATCGGCGAGCTCCTGAAGCTCCTCGCCGCGGAAATCGCGGCGCGGCTGGTAGGGGCTGCGCGCGATGTCGGCGATCTTCAGCTCCAGCGGTGCGGGCGCGGCGAGCGCGGGCGCCGACGCGGCGAGCGGCGCGCGCGGCAGCGCCGGTGCGGCCGACCGCGGCTCCGGCGGCTGGGCGGACGACAGCAGCCCGTCGAGCCCGCGCCCGAGACCGTGCCGCTTTTCAACACGAGCGGGAGCCTTGGGGGCTCCCGTCGCCTTTGTCGCCTTCTTCAGGAAGGGGTTGGGTTTCTGTGCCATCGCGCGATCAGAAATAGCCGTTCACGAGCGGCAGCACCTTGACCACGTTCGAGCGGATGATGTTGATCAGGCCGATCTGGAAGCCGCCGTCGCAGTTCTCGGCGAAGTTGACGAGGCCGATCTGCGCGCCCGCGAGGTCCTCCGTCATGTTGAAGGCCAGCGCGACCTGCACGCCGCGCATCGTGCGCGAGAGGTTGCAGCCGAGCGCCGCCGTCACGCCGTGGGTCTCGACGGAGCTGACGTTCGCGAGACCGGCGAGCGCCACGCCCCACAGCCCCTTCTGAACGCCGCCGAGGAAGGTCATCTGCAGACCGTAGAAGTTGCCGAGGCCCAGGCTGCCGAGACCGGCGTCGAAGCCGTAGACGTCGCCGTAGCTGATGTTGGGGCCGAGCGTCGCGCGCATGCCGTACACGTCGCTGCGGTTGATGTTGGCCAGCGGGCCGACCTGCAGACCGCACATCTTGTCGCGCACGAGCGTGACGCAGGCGACATCGAGGCCGTACATCTTGGGCGCGTCGGCGTAGAAGAGGTTGAGGTCGAGACCGTAGACGTCCCACCGGTTGATGCCCCACGGCAGCTGCACGGGCGTCGCCAGACCGAGGGCGAGCGGCGTCCAGCCGACCGGACCCTCCTCGGCGTAGGTTTCCTCGCTGACCGCGAACGCGGGCGTGACCGCCGCGAGGGCGAGCGCCGCAAGACCGAACTTGATCGTATGCTTCATTTTATCGTTTCTCCTTGTATGCGAATTAAAGTGTGAGAGATAGTTTATAATTTCTCGGGGGTGGAAGTCAAGCCCCGCTCGTATTTTGCCTTGACGCGCAGGAACAGCCAGCCGGTGAGCGGAACCGTGAGAATGTAGAGCGCGCCGACGACGCCGAGCGTCAGCCAGATGTCGCAGACGAGCAGCCCGATGAGGAACAGCGCCACCGCGATAAACAGCCGCGCCTGCCCCTTGCTCGTGAAATGGATCGCCTTGAGCGAGATCGTCGGCAGGCGCGAGGCCATCAGCGCGCCGACGAAGACCAGCATCGCCATCCCGAACCACGGGTTCTGGAACGTGTTCGCGAGCGCGGGGTACTTGCTGCGCGCGTCGAGCGCGATCGCCAGGATCGCGGGCGTCAGCACCATCCAGCAGCCGCCGGGCGCGGGCACGCCGGTGAAGAAATGCTTCCAGTACGGCTGCGGCGTCGCCTCCAGCATCGTGTTGAAGCGCGCGAGACGGAAGCAGTCGCACATCGCGTAGAAGAGCGCGCAGCTCAGCACGAGGCGCACCGTCTTCGGATCGCAGCCCGCGTGCGTCGGCCCGCCCGTCAGCCAGAAGTACATGAACATCGCCGGCGCCACGCCGAAGTTCACGAAGTCCGCGAGCGAATCGAGCTCCGCGCCCAGCCGGGAGCTGGCCTTCAGGAGCCGCGCGATGCGCCCGTCCATGCCGTCGCAGACGCACGCGACGAGCAGCGCCGCCAGCGCGGGCACGAAGCGCCCTTCGCTCGACAGCGAAATCGAGGTGATGCCCGCGCACGCGGCGAGCGAGGTGACGAGGTTGGGGACGACGGCCCTCAGCGGGATCTGGTCGGGGCGCGTCTCGCGGCTCCGGCGGCGGCGGCCGCGCAAACGGAACTTACTCATTGCCGTCGTTGCGCGGCTGCGCGGTCCTGGGGGCGTTCTTGCGCGGCGGCCCGATCAGCGCGCCGTGCACGCGGCCGAGCGTCTTGGGCGCCTGCTCGATGAAGCACTCGCTCGCCAGCTCCTCAAGCACGCGGTTGATGACGTCCTCGCCCAGCTCGCGGTGGGCGTTCTCGCGGCCGCGGAACTGAAGCGTGAGCTTCACCTTGCAGCCGTCGGCGAGGAAGCCGCGGATCTGGCTGAGCTTGTAGTTGAAATCGTTGGTGTCGGTGCCGGGATGGAACTTGACCTCCTTCACCTTCTGCACCTTCTGGGCCTTGCGCTGCTGCTTGGCCTTGATCGACTCCTCGTACTTGAACTTGCCGTAGTCGATGATCTTGCAGACGGGGGGCACGGCGTTGGGGTTGACTTCGACCAGGTCGAGGCCGCGGTCCTCCGCCATCCGCTGCGCGTCGCGCGTCGCCATGACGCCGAGCATGTTGCCGAACGAATCAAGAACGCGAACCTGCGGCACGCGAATCTTGTAGTTGACGCGAGTGAACTGTACGATAATGCACCTCCAACTTGGCGGAGAGAGGGGGATTCGAACCCCCGGTACGGGTTTACCCCGTACGACGATTTAGCAAACCGCTGCCTTCAGCCACTCAGCCATCTCTCCAAATCGTAGACGGCGCGTAGTATATCATATCCGCACATCGCCGTCAACGAAGACCGTTGAAAGTTTGAGCGATTTCTTCAGCTCGCGCATCAGCGCCTTGACGCCGAACGTCTCCGTCGCGTAATGGCCCGCGCAGACCATCGGCTGGCCGATGTTCGCCGCCGCGATCTTCTCGCCCCAGTTCGCCTCGCCGGTCACGTACACGTCGCAGCCGAGCCGCCGCGCCTCCTCGGCGAATTCGCCCGCGCCGCCCGAGCACACGCCGATCTTCTTGCCGTGCGCGTTGAAGCCCGTCACGCCGATGACGTTGCCGTGGTAGGAGAAGGCCGGCGTCACGCGCGTGAGCTTCAGGTAGCGCGCGAGCTCCCAGTTGTTGCCGCAGCGCTTGTTCGCGTCGAGCGGCAGGTGGTAGCCCGCCACCGCGAGATTCGCGTCCATCGCCGCCTTGACGACGCGGTACGCGCCGCCCGTCAGCCGCCGGATGCCGCCGCCCCAGCTGACGCCGTGGTGGACGACGAGCAGCTCGGCGCCCGCCGCCGCGGCCGCGCGCACGCTCGCGAGGCTCGCGTCCACCGCGAAGGCGACTTTCTTCACGTCGTCGCCCGTGCGCGCGATCTGAAGGCCGTTGTTGGAGACGTCGTCAAACGTGCCGACCGCCAGCAGGCGGTCGATCCACGCGAGCAGGTGGTCGATTTTCATGATGTTCTTCCTCCTTTTCCCCTGAAGCGGCGCGCGGCGAATAAGCCGGATTCTGTTCATCCCCTTGCGGGAACTCCGATCATTCATCTGAGCAATCAACCCGGGATCTGAAGGCATCCGGTAAAGGACGCCGCCGGACGGGCCGCCCGTCGATCCCCTATTTGATCTTGCTCCGAGGAGGGTTTGCCCTGCGCGCGTCGTTTCAGCCGCGCCGGTGGTCTCTTGCACCGCCGTTTCACCATTTCGCGCGGACGCACTTGCTCGCTTCGCGCGCTTTCGCGCACTCCGCTCGCTCGTTCGTCCGTACGTTGTCTGTTCTCTGTGGCACTTTCCATCGCGCGGGATTGCCCCGCGCCTTCCGTCCTTGACGAACGGATCCTCCGCCCTGTGGAGTCCGGACTTTCCTCTGCCGTACGGCAGCGACCGGTCACACGCGCGTCGCTTCAGGAGAAATTTTCAAGGATCAACGATAGAGGACGCGGCCGCACATCGTGCACGCGACGATGCGCTGCGGCTTGCCCTCTTCCCCGTTCTTCGCGTTCGCGTCGGCCATCTGCGCGACGCTCGGCGGCTGGACGAGGTGGCAGCCGTCGCACACGCCCTCGTGGGTCAGCGGAACGACGACCGGCCAGCGTTTCGTGCGCAGGCGCTCGTAATAAAGCATGAACTGCGGATTGTCGACCGCGCGGGCGCGCTCGGCGCGCTCCGCCTG
>Ga0310695_10009681_pt1 | contig 14398 bp, 10 predicted proteins | sample RumenRJG_04DNA_FD_203882 | JGI IMG/M metagenome (GOLD analysis project Ga0310695, IMG submission 203882) | Bovine rumen microbial communities from Lethbridge, Alberta, Canada - RJG_04 (v2) (version 2) | ecosystem: Host-associated > Mammals > Digestive system > Stomach > Rumen | place: Canada... | reverse complement strand
GCTCTTTTCATCGCCTTGGTCGTTCTTAACAGTGACTTTGTATTCATAATCACCAGACATTACATCGCTATTTACAGAGCCGACAATCATGATTTTATGTTTTTTTTCATCAATATTCTTTACAAGTCCAGACGGGAGTCCACTCACGCTATAACTTGTTATTCCCTCGTAATCGAAAACGATAGGTGTAATAGACTTACCCGCAGTGACTTCCTGATTCACGTCACCGCTACTTTTATTCCATTTTAAAGACAACGTTTCTTCTTTTTCCAGCACAGTGAACTCGAACTCTGTCTTGGCGAACTTGCCATCAGCGTCTTTGACGACGATAAAAGCCTTGTACGTACCAGCGAGAATATCATCTCTCATCTCTCCCGCAATTTCACAAGCGGGCCCCTTAGTCCACCTTTTCGACAAACCAAAATTTTCCAAAAAGTTCGTCGATGAATATTCTGGTACAGCATCTTCGCTAAGGCCAGTATTTTCATATAGAATTTTAACCGGCTTAATTTCATCGCCAGCATACACGGTCTGGGAAAGTTCCCCTAACAGAACCTGTTGCGTGATTTTTTCCGAAGCCTCATGCGTTTCAGCGGCATTTGCTACCGCAAAGAACAAGGTAAAAGCCAACGCCATGATTTTTTTCATCTAGCCCTCCATTTTTCGCCCCTAAAAGGGCCAAGGTCACCTACTAAATTGCAAATATAAAAATATTGAAAGAGCCGCATTCCCTGCGGCTCCATTCCGATTACTTTCCGAGCAATCTGTGGTTCACGTGCGCTTCGACGACGTTCACCACGTAGTCCCCCAGCTTTTCGCAGTCGTTCACCACATCCATGTAATGCACGCCAATCTGGTAGCTGTAGCGCTGCGCATTGATATCTTCGATATTCAAGTCCTTGAGCATCTTGCGGTAATCGTTGATTTCAAATTCAAGCGTCATCGTATTCGAAGCCTTCGTATGCGGCTTGTCCTCGATAACATCCACCATCTGCACTAGCGCCTGGTCGCAAAGTTTCATCATGTTTTCTATGCGGCTGTACTGTTCCTCGGTAAAATCTTCCTCAAGATGGAACTTGCGGTTGATGGCACGAGCCATGTTGTAGCAAGCATCGCCGATACTTTCGATTTCAGAAATTTCCTTCTGCATGCACTGCAACATCGTCTTACTTTCGATACTCAAGCGACCGCCGCTGACCTTGTTCAAGTATTCACCAATTTCAATTTCAAATCTGTCGCTGATACCTTCGTACTTTTCGATGCGGGCAAACAGCTTTACAAAGTCCTCTTCATTTTTCATCTTGAGGAGGTCCGGCAAGAAGCGGAACATCTTGAGAGTGCGTTCTGCAAAAACGTTAATTTCCTTGCGGGCTTCAAAGAGCGAAAGTTCTGCCGTACTCATGAGGCCACCGCTGATAAACTTGATACGGAAATCTTCGCCGTCGTCCTTTTCCTTGATAATCTTGCAAATGAGATTTTCCATCGGCTTAATGAACCAAATCAACAAGAGCACGTTGCACAGGTTAAATGCCGTGTGGAATCCAGAAAGTGCATACGTCACACGCACACTTGCATGGGCAATTTCTTCTTGAGTCTGCGGCACAAAATTAGGGTCAAAGCCAACAAAATGGCAAACCATGTTCACAAACGGGTGGAACAAAATCAGCACCCACACCACACCGAACACGTTGAAGAGCATGTGCGCCAAAGCCGCGCGCCTAGCCTGCGTACTTGCCGATAGCGCCGCCAGGTTCGAGGTCACCGTCGTACCGATGTTTTCGCCCATCACAAGCGCAATGCCCTGGTAAATCGGGAGCACGCCACTAGAGCAGAGGATAAGCGTAATCGCCATGATGGCCGCCGAAGACTGCACGCACATCGTAAGGATACCGCCCAGGAGCAAGAACAAAAGCGTGCTCCAGATGCCGTAGCCGCCCGTCGAAGCAAAGAAATCAATAATCGTCTGGTTGTGCGAAAGGTCCATCGCCACAGCGTTTTCACGGAGCGTCGTAAGCCCGAGGAACATAAACGAGAAGCCGAACACAAATTCGCCAAAGCTCTTGACACTGTTTTTGCGGACGTAGGTTAGCACAATGCCAAGCGCAAAGAACGGCCACACCACGTTACTCATGTTGAACTGGAATCCGAAGATTGACATGAGCCAAGCCGTTGCCGTCGTACCGATATTTGCGCCCATAATAACAGGAATGGCCTGCTTAAGAGTAAGCAAGCCAGCATTCACAAAACTAACAGTCATAACGGTAGTCGCAGTCGAAGACTGCACAGCAGCAGTAACGGCAGTACCCGTAAGAAGTCCACCAAGCCTATGCTTGGTCATAGTTCCAAGAACAGTACGGAGATGTCCACCAGTAAGCTTTTGCAAGCCTTCACTCATCGTCTTCATGCCAAACATGAGGAGAGCAAGGCAACCGATCATCTTGAGAATCATAAGAGTCATAGGTCAATCCTATAGAAGCGCCTCTTACCGGGGTCATCGTCGCTGCCTTTCAGCTAGTCCGGATTCGAAACGTAGTTGTTTTTTTGTTTTTTAGAACTATATAAAAAATAGAAATCCCCCTCTGATTCGTCAAAGGGGGGAAGCTTACATTTTTAGTAGGATGCTTCTTGTCATGCCCGCCACCAAACGGGCATCTCCATCTAAGCAATCCAGCACTACCTTACAGCCACAATTCTTGCCAGCGAGCCGCAGCGGACGATATACCGCCCAGCCCTCGGGACCGCGATATTCACCGACGGACCATGCGCACGGACGGACTTCACCAAGCGCCCCTGCATATCCATCACGAGCACCGGTCGATTTTCAGAAAGCCCCGAAACCGCAATGTTACGAGCAACCACCTGAACACTTAACGAAGCAGCCTTCGCCATCACCGGAGTCGGAATCGCCACGGGACCTTCACCACTACCCGAGCCCGTCTCAGCAAGCACAACCGTTTCCTTATAGCCCACAACATACGGCTCATCCGAATCGCCAAAAGAATCCTTCACCACCGATTCTGCACAAGCCGAAGTCGTATCGTAAGCAAATACCGGCAAACATCCGTTATCCACCCACGGGTTCGACAAGTATCTCGAGGATTCCTGCGAAATTGACGCAAACTTCATCTTTTCAAAGTTCAGCGCCTTAATCAAAGTGTCACGACGAATTGCATTTTCTGCCACAGCCCCCAAAGCCTGATAATCCGCAAAATTTGCGCCATAGAAAATATCAGACAAGTCGTTGGAGCCCGTCACTTCATAAGCCACATTGGCAACTTTATCCCCCGACAAAACATCCGCATACGAATACGCATTCGAAATAATAGAAGTATCCATTGTAGCAATGAACCCGCCCGTTACCGATTTCGGAGACTCGTTCTTAATTCCGCCCCTATTATAGACAGTCTGCAAGACAACACCCTTGCTCTTACCGACAATACCGCCAGCATAAGCCTCCTCAGCAGCCACCTTCACCGTTACCGGACCGTAGTTAAACAAATTGGACACTGAAGTTGTCACAGAATATATCTTCTGAGCCGGAACGTAATAGATATACCCGTAAGCACGACCTTCTATACCACCGGCGTAAACCGTCTTTCCAGAAAGCGCATGCACGCGTCCCCAGTTACCGCTATCCGTAACCCTCGTCGAATCATGGCTACCGATAATACCACCCACAGAGAGGATCCCCGCCACAGAAGCTCCTTCCACCAAGCCCGTATTGAACACGCTGCTTACCGTCGCCTTATGCGAGTAACCTGCAATGCCGCCACCCGAAACAGAACTTTCCCCGGAAACAAGAACCATGCCCGAATTGGTATTTTTACCAACATACGCCGGATCGCCATTAGAAACCTTATAGGCATAGCCCACAATACCGCCAGCAACGCGTCCGTAAACGCGCCCCGAATTGTTCAAATTCTGTAGCACGCCATAAGATTCGCCTGCGATACCACCCGCAATATTCGTAGACATGACTGTCGTATTCTCGTTCTTGGAATTCATCAGAACTCCATACGACATACCCTGATTGTAAGCCACGATTCCACCGACAGATTCTCCGCCACGCACAAGGCTGTTGCGGACCGTCACGTTCCTAATGCAACCGCCATTCTTAATTGCAACCGCAGCCGCAGATGTTCCATAATCGTTTTCAAAACGGCTATTCGCAATCGTCAAGTTTTCAACAATCGAATTCGTATCCACGCAGAAGAACATCGCACGCGTCATGTTGAGTCCATAAATCGTGTGATTCTGACCATCAAAATTCATCTTAAAGCAACGACCGCTCGTATCGATAGAGGTCTTGCGCATCGAAAGGTGCACAGAATCCTCTCCCATCACAATATCGTTTGATAACTGGACCTTGAACTTCTTGTAGCCAAAAGACGTACCCGCCTCAAGCAAAGTCGAGAGTTCGTCCGCCGTCGAAATCGTGTAAACGACAGTATCATCTACAACCTTCGATGTCGGGAACGCATATTGTTGTACATCAAAGTAAATCGAATCATTTTTGTACAAGCTATCAAACGAAAGCACCGGATACCCGCCACGGCGCACCCACAATTTGCGGTCCGCAACGGCGCCCGCTTCCGTATTCAAAAGCACAAGCATCTCATCGCTTTGCAATTCAGAAGTTTTCTTTTCGCTCTCCGGATAATCTAATTTTTCATTGTAGTTTTTGCCCGCCGCCTTAACACCAGCAAGAGTCTTGTCAAAGTAAGTATTACGCGGAGCATCGATATCAAGAGCATAACCAACGACACCGCCCACAGAATCGCCATTAAGACTCGGAGAAGCGCTATACGCATTTGCCACATAAGCGGACGGATAACGGCTGAGTCCTAAGATTCCGCCAACATAGCTATCGCCATAAGAAAGCTTGCCCTCCGCCAAAAGTTTTCCACGGTTGTAGACATCGCTAATCACGACAGCGTTGCAGTATCCGGCAATACCGCCCACGTTCAAAGCTTCGGATTCACTCGACGTATCGGCAACAACGCCCGTCACATCGCCATAGTTAAACGACTGGCGCAATCCCGGTTCCTTCAAGAAAGGTCCTTCCATCGAACCGACGACACCGCCCACATGCGTACGGAACGTTCCACTACCATAGACGTCACCGCGATTTCTGAGTTTAGTCAATCCATTCGAGTAAACATGCAATTCGGTCCAACCGATATCACCGCCAACATACGTTTCGGTCAACTTGCCAAAGCCATAAGCCGTAACAGAGCCACGATTAAGCGCATTCGTGAGGCTCGCCTTATCGGACTCGCCCACAATACCGCCGACCATGAGTTTGCCCTTTTCAATCCTGTTGTCAAGAACACCAAGCACATTCCCTGCATTCAAGAAATCGCGATTGTCGCTAGACTGATCCACATGCAGCAAGTGCGCCCCCGCAATGCCACCGACAACAGCAATCGAAGACCAAAAAGATTTTGCAGTATCTGATGCAAAGAGCACCTTAGCCGTAACTTTTCCATAGTTCTGGAGATTTTCCATGTTTCCAAGAACAGAGCCCGCAATGCCACCCGCATACGTCTGCATATACGGAGATTCAATTTCAACATCGCCACGGTTGACGCAACTTGCGATAGCCGTACCACGACCCGTTTTAGAGTAACCTGCAATACCGCCAATGTAGACATAGCTATTAGGGTCATTCTCTTTCAGCGAATCATTCGCAAAGTAAACACGAGCTGAATTAGTACTGCCCAAGATTCGCCCTGCAGCAAAACCTGCAATACCGCCCACGTAACCATTTGCACTAACAGATCCGCCAACAACATTGCTATTGAGAATCATGGCATAACGGCCGTCATCTTCAGAAATGCTCGACATGTACGCCGCAATGCCACCCGCATAATAAAGCGCCCGGACATCCGTATTATAAACATTAACATTCCAGATGCGGGCATGTAAATGTTCCGCAATCGCAGCTGCAGACACCGCCGAATCGCTACCAAACGAGCTGTTCGCCACATTAAAATCGTGAACAGAACCCGCACTCGTGCCAATCAGGCCAAACAAAGCATGTTCTGCATTCACGCCATAGACCGTATGCCCACGGCCATCGAAATCGCCCACAAAATATTCTTCTCGATCGCGATTTTTCCACCTTTTATCACTAAGCTTGGATGTATCGGCACCAAAAACAATATCATTTTTCAAATAAGCCTTGATATTCTCTTTGCCTGGATTCGCTGTAGTTACCGAATCCAGGAAGCCAATCAATTCTTCAGGGGATGTGATTTCATAAAATTTTTGACCATTATCGGTCACAACTTTCGGCACCTTCGCCGAGCCATTCCACGCCGCGAACGAAACTTGAGCCAGAACAGCAACCCCCAAGGCTACCGCAGTATAAAACTTTTGGTGCATAAACACTCCTGCCAAATTACCTATAAGCTATAATATACAAAATATATTACGGACAAAAAAAGCCCGACCAGGAATAAAACCTTGTCGGGAATACACTCGTGTCATCCTGAGCGAAGTTAAAGCACCAGTAAAATTACAGACTGCGCACCATCGCAACGGCTTGACTAGCGATACCCTCGCCGCGACCCGTAAAGCCGAGTTTTTCCGTCGTCGTCCCCTTGATGCCAATCTGCTTCACATCCAGACCGAGCACGCGAGCGATATTTGCCTTCATTTGTTCCTTGTGCGGGTTCACCTTCGGGCGTTCGCACATCACGATGCTATCGATATTGATGATTTCGTAGCCCGCCTTCTTGACTTCTTCGCCGACCTTGCGCAAAAGTTCCAAGCTATCAGCGCCCTTGAACGCCGGATCCGTATCCGGGAAGTACGTACCGATGTCGCCAAGGCCTGCAGCGCCAAGCAAAGCATCGCTAATCGCATGCAAAAGCACATCGGCATCGCTGTGGCCGAGCAAACCCTTTTCGTACGGGATGTCCACGCCGCCGATAATGCACTTGCGACCTTCCACCAACTTGTGAACGTCAAAACCAATACCAGAACGATAAATCTTATCCATAATAATTCCTTTTTTTTGCGCTTGGAAAAATAAAAAAATACAAGCAAAACCATTTAAACCATATTTGAAATTTTCCTAACTATTTCAAAAGCAGTAAAACCAACCATAAACTCGCTAACCCACACTAAAATGCGGATATATAAATCAGATCTTTTTTTCACAAATAGCAATACTATAATTAACCAAAGAGCAATAGATAGTAATGCCGCTCCAAAAAAGCCAAGCATTGGATTGGACGGGAATGCTGTTTGAAAAAATTTTGCAAGCCAAAAATTCAAAAAGACAACATTAGGCAAAACAATAAGGACATACACCAAAATTTTCGGAATTTCCTTAAGCACTAATATCAATGAAATTCTTTTTTTCGGCATTACTTCCATTGACTTTTCTTTAAAATCTTCTGTAAGGACTATTGACGGTTTCTCATTCAAAGCATTTTTTATTTCATGAAAAGCCGTTACCGAAGTTTCTTTTAGTTCCTCCAAATTATCATGTAAAGTAAACTGTTCCGCTTTTTCTTCAGCCCTCAAACGTTCCATAACAGCAGCATGATCCGGGTTCGGAGCATCGCACCAAAGGCAACGAGGCATATCATCTTCGTACTTTTCACCACATTTCGGACAAATCATATTTAGTTCCTCTTCAAGAACAAAATACAAAAAAAAACATCCCGACTTTTTCAGCCGGGACGTTTTTCAATTTGGTAATGGTGATTTACTAGCCGATCAAAGCAAGTGCCGGGCGAGCGCTAATCACGAGGAGTGCGATTGCGGACACGGCAACAGCAAAGCGGAGCAAGTAAACGTATGCGTAGTTTGCCTTGCAGCAGATATGATCACCACCGCAGCACTTGTCGTCCTTTGCCGGGGCAAAGAGCACGTAGGCAATGCGGAGGTAGTAAACTGCAGCCACCAAGGAGAGGCCAAAGCCGACAGCAGCAAGCCAGCCGAGGTCAGCATTGAAGGCTTCGGTGAACAGCGTGAACTTGGCGAGGAAACCAGCAACCGGCGGGAGGCCAGCGAGAGAAGCAAGGCACACGGCAACGCCAAGAGCCACAAACGGACGGCGGCGACCAGCACCCTGGAGGTCTTCGAGATTTTCCTTGCAATCATCCTTGCCCGACATGTAGGCAATGCCCGTCAAGGCTCCCGCAGAGGCAATCGCATAAGTGATGAGGAAGTAGAACATCGGGCCCATCTGGATTTCGCCCTTGCCGAGGTAATTCGGGACCAAGAGACCAATCACGATAAAGCCAGCGTTCATCACGGCAGAGAATGCCAAGATGCGACGCACAGACTTCTGAGCAAGGCCACTAAATGCACCAATCACCATGGAGAGGATTGCAACAACCAAGACCACGTAGAAGAGCGGCTTGGACGGATTTGCAATCGTCACCTTTTCGGCGAGGTTCCACACAGCTTCGGCACCGGAGCGCGTCACGAGAACGCTTACCCAGACCGTACCGAGAGCGGCAAGAGCACCGACCTTCACGACAGCGGCCATAAAGCCCGTCACGGCGACAGAGGCGCCCGTATAGACGTCAGCCACCCAGAAGTGGAGCGGAGCTGCACCAGCCTTGAAGAGGAGGCCTGCAATCACAAAGAGCATACCCACGCTGTAGATTGCCATACGGCCTTCGAGCACGTGACCGCAGAAATGCGTCGAACCCGTGGCACCATAAATCAGCGAAACACCGTAGAGGAAGATGGCGCTGAAAACAGCACCCGAAACGAAGTACTTGAACACACCTTCGTTAGCGTTCACGTCCTTACGGCGGATGCCCACGAGAGCGTAAATCGGGAAGCTCGTGAGTTCCATTGCGATGAACAAAGCCACAAAGTCGATAGCCTGAGTCATGAGCATAGCACCGCTTGTGGCAAGCATCATGAGGCCATAAGCTTCACCGCCCTTGAACTGTTCACGGCCAAGAGTCCACTGGAGGCCCGAAATGCCGAGGAAACCGCAGAGGAGGATTGCAGCGCAAAGCACGCGGCGAACCGGGTCCATCGCGTAAAGGTTCAAGAGAGCTTCAGTCTTTGCGTAGTACAAAGCGGCAACGCTAAGAGCAATGAAGAAAGCAGCCACCCAAGGAAGAACCTTGTGCTTGTTTTCGTCGCGCAAGAACGGTTCAGCAGCGAGAGCCACCATGCCGCCCAAGACCACGAAGATCACCGGCAAGAGATAAACAAGATTACTTAGCATCGGAAGCCTCCTTCACAGATTTTTCAGATTTTGCATCAGCGGAAGCGTCGCCCTTCATCTGAGCGATGATCGAAGCGCGTTCGTCATCCTTGAAGCCTGCTGCGGCAAGCGTCGAATCCAGCTGGTGGATTTCTTCAGCCGTCATCGGAGCTTCGCCGTTATTGAGGGCGGCATTGTTCAGCACCTGGACTGCAGCCGGATCTTCGTTCACGTCAGCTTCGTTGAGGGTATCCGTCACGTATGCCGGGTGGAAACCGAACACGAGGAGGAGCAAGAGCATCACACCGATGCTAACGCCTTCGAGCGGCATCGTGCGACGGCCTTCTTCGTATTCACGAGCCTGCTTACCGAAGATGACCTTCTGGATAAAGCGGAGCATGTATGCAGCGGAGAGGATCAAGGTGAAACCTGCCACGAGAGCCGGGAGCGGACCCATGTCCCACAAAGTGAGGAGCACGGAGAATTCACCGACAAAGCCTGCCGTACCAGGAACAGCGAGAGCCATCACGCCGGCAAAGCCAAAGAGCGTCGAGAACACCGGATTTTTGGAAGAAAGACCGCCAAGCTTATCAAGTTCGCGCGTACCCGCCATGCGTTCTGCAATACCCATAAGGTAGAACTGAGCGCCAGCCGAAATACCGTGAGCGACGAGCAACACAAGCACAGCCGGAAGCATAGCTTCGGAGAGGCTGAACACACCAGCCACAGCGAGGCCCAAATGACCCATGGAGCTGAAAGCGAGGAGCTTCTTGCCATCCGTTGCGCGGAGAGCCATGAGAGCGCCGTAAACAGCAGTGAAGAGGCCAAGCCACATCAAGCCAGAGACAGCGTTCATCGAAAGCGGGAAAATCGGGAGGATCCAGACGATAAAGCCAAACACGCCAGCCTTACTCATGGCACCCGTGAGGATCGCAGAGAGCGGAGCCGGAGCTTCAGCGTAAGTGATTGCCTGCCAGCCGTGGAACGGGAAAATCGGAGTCTTCACGAGGAATGCCAAGAGGAAGCACACGAGAAGCACGTTCTGGGTTCCTTCCGGGAGGCCCTGGACAGCAACAGCGAGCGAGATGAGCGTCGAGTTATCGGCAATCGTCAAGATGTACCAGAGAGCGACCATCATCGGAGCAGATCCGACCAACGTGTAAATCGCAAACGTCATCGCAGCCTTCATTCTGTCCTTGCCACCGAAACCAGCGATGAGAACCGCAGCCGGAATCACCATGGCTTCGAAGAAGAAGAAGAAGAGCACTGCATCAGCCGCAAGGAAGGTGCCGTTCATGGCGCCCATCAAGGAGAAGATGCCGATAGCGAAGTTGCGATAGCTTCTGCAAGTAATTGCACGTGCAGAAATCAAAGCCACGAGAGAAAGGCCGCTGGAGAGGAACACCATCCAGGAGGCAAGTCCGTGACTTGTGAGGTAGTAGTAGACAGGTCCCTTGCAACCAGGAATCTGGAACCATTCAATAGCTTCCGTCGAAACGCTACCGCCTGCAATCAAAGCGACAGACATGGCGGTAAAGCCAATGCCCATCAGAATGGCAAGGCGGGAAGAAGACTTGGAGTCTTCCTTGGACGTCATCACCATGAGGATGGCAGCAACGAACGGGGCGAGGACAAGGAGATGTAACAGCATTAGAGAGTACCTCCAGTCAAAATAACAATAGCCAACAACGCCACCAGCCCAAGAATGCTAAGGGCAATCTGGAGGCGAACCTTGCGCACCTGGAACGAGGCTGCACCGTCACCGAGAATCGTTGCGATTGCACCAATCGTCCACTGGGCAGCCGCGAGAATCTTGTCGACAACGACATCGCAGATCCATGCAAGCACGTTAACCGGAATGATACCCACGTACTTGTGGATGGAATCGAACAGGAACGTCCACGTAGCCTTGCCACCTTCAGGAGCGGAGCTACCCTTAGCAGCCGGGATACGGGCATTGGCGTAAATCTTGTAAGCGATGAACATACCGAGAAGTGCTGCCACCGTACCGAGAGCGGCAAAGACCACCGGGTTCACGTGGGCAACCACAGCCGGAGTGTTGTAAGCCTGAGCGGCGCCAACGACCGGAGCGAGCGTTTCAGCAAAGAACTTGATGCCGATGGAATCAGCCCAGAGGTAACCGACAAACACGGCACCGAAAGCGAGGATCACCATCGGGATGAGCATAACAGCCGGAGCTTCGTGGATGTGTTCTTCACTTTCCTTGGAACCGCGGTAGCTACCGAAGAACGTAAGGATAATGAGGCGACCCATGTAGACAGCGGTAATCACAGCCGTAATGAGGCCCACGACGTAAACAGCCTGGCCCATCGTGCCACTCATGAAAATCTTTTCGAGAATCAAGTCCTTGGACCAGAAACCGGAGAAGCCCGGGAAGCCGACAATCGCGAGGAACGCAAAGATCATCACGCAGGCAGTCACCGGAGTCTTCTTCAAAAGGCCACCCATCTTGCGCATGTCCTGTTCGCCCGAGAGAGCGTGAATCACGGCACCAGCGCCAAGGAAGAGAGCCGCCTTGAAGAAGGCGTGCGTAAACACGTGGAAGATAGAAGCGTCAAAGGCGCAAACACCAGAAGCCATGAACATGTAACCGAGCTGGCTAATGGTAGAGTAAGCAAGCACCTTCTTGATGTCGTTCTGGAAGAGACCTGCAACTGCAGCCCAGAAAGCAGTGAGCATACCGACCACCACGATAATGTCGAGCACCACCGGGAGGAGGGCAAACATACTGCCGAGACGGGCGAGCAAGTAGACACCAGAAGTCACCATCGTTGCGGCATGGATCAATGCAGAAACCGGAGTCGGACCCGCCATAGCATCCGGAAGCCAGGTGAGAAGCGGAATCTGAGCGGACTTACCCGTGCAACCGATGAAGAAGAGGATACCAGCGATAGAGAGAACCGGGATGACCAATTCAACGTGGTTACCGCTGATGACCATGCTGATGAAGTTCGTAAGCACATCGTAGTTGAGGATAGCAGAGCCACCGATCGTCACGAGGCAGAGCATACCGAGCAAGAAGCCGATATCGCCCACGCGATTCACGATGAAAGCCTTGTTAGCGGCATGGCAGTTCTTGATATCCTTGTTCCAGAAACCGATGAGGAGGTAGGAGCAGAGGCCCACGCCTTCCCAACCGAGGAACGTGAGGAGCAAGTTGTCCGAGAGCACGAGCACGATCATGCTGAACAAGAAGAGGTTGATGTAGGCGAAGTAACGAGCAAAGCCGCGGTCGCCGTGCATGTAACCGATCGAGTAGAGAGCAATGAGAGAGCCGATGCCTGTCACGAACAGGAGCATGATGCGGGAAAGACCATCGAACAGGAATCCGATATCCACGCGGAACATCGGGATGTCGATCCAGTTGCAGAGCGTTTCACGGACGCCGCCTTCCGGCATGTTGAGCGAAAGGAGTGCAACACCTGCAAAGGAGAGTGCCGGGAAGAGGACTGCGAGCGTTCCAACGAAACCTTCAGCAGGTCCCTTCTTGCTACCCGAAGAAATGACGGCGATAGCACCGAGGATAATGCATCCCAACAACGGGAAGAGAGGTATCAAACCAAGAGAAATCATTGCTTATTACCCCTTCATGTTAGAATACGTGTCGGCGTCAACGCTTTCACGGTTGCGGAAAATGAGAATGACCATGGCAAGGCCGACGCAAGCTTCAGCGGCAGCGACTGCGATGGAGAACAGCGGAACCACCTGGCCCACAATGCTTGCCTCCGCAGGGAGCGTCTTTGCAAAGCCCACGAAGGAGAGGTTCACGGCGTTCAGGGCGAGTTCAACGCCCATCAGCACAAAGAACACATTGCGGCGAGAGACCGCGACCATGAGGCCGATGGCGAAAATGACCAGGGCCAAGATCTGAACATATATAGCTTGGAGTTCCATTAGTGTTTATCCTCCGTTTTTTCGGATTCCACAGAACCAAGGCGCTTCTTGGCGAGAAGCACTGCGGCACCCATGGCAGAAAGCAGAAGCACACCGAGGACTTCGAAAAGCACGAAGTAACCAGGGCCGCTCTGAGCTACATCAAAGAGAGTCTTGGAAGTGATTGCCACAGAACCGCGAATCGTCGCTGCATCGAATGCAATCGGAGAGCGGACAAGGGCAAAGCCCACGAGACCGGCAAGCACGATGACGGCAGGAATCACAAAGAGCGAGACCTTGTCAAACATCGGCGTGTGGGAGTCACGGGCGCCATTCAAGACCATGATCACGAACGTGAGGAGCATCATAATTGCACCTGCGTAGACCATGATCTGCACGACGCCGAGGAACGGGCTTCCGAGAAGGCCGTAAATACCGGCAAGAGACACCATCGAGACGACCAACGAAAGGGCGCCATAGAGCGGGTGTCTAGAGAGGAGCACACAAACGGCACTGCCGACTGCGATTACTGCGAGGACAATGAAATAAATCAATGCAAGCATTATTTGACCTCCATGCCCCAGACCTTGCGGGCCTCGGCATTCTTTGTACCGCCCGGAGCCATCTGGCTCTGTTCGTCATTCGGGTAATCCTTCGGATCCCAGTTGGTGAGATCGTAAAGGTGAGCCACGAAATCCTCGCGGGAACGGTGTTCGAAAATGATTTGCTTTGTATCCATGCGGAGGGCATCGACCGGGCAAGCTTCTGCGCAAAGGCCGCAGAACACGCAAGTCAAGTGGTCGATGTCAAAGCGCATCACGCGCTTTTCGATACGCGGGTCGTCGCTCTGCGTTGCCTCGATGAAGATGCAGTGAGCAGGGCAAGCCGCAGCGCACATGCCGCAAGCGACACAGCGAGGCGTACCATCCGGGCGAAGCATCAAGCGGTGCTTGGCACGGTAGGTGTTGCGGATTTCGGGTTTGCCTTCCGGGTAAGAAATCGTCGGAAGTTCTTCATAGCGGAACAAGCCGCGAGCCGCATGCTTAAGGGTTGTCCACAGACCGCGAATAGCCTCGAAAATGTAAAGGCGTTCGATGACGGTCATCGGTTTTTGCTTAATAACGCGCATTAGTTACCCCCTAAAAGTTTTGCAATGACCGCAGTCACCACGAGGTTGATGAGGGCGATATTCAAGATAATCTTCCAGCCGAGGTGCATCACGTGGTCATAGCGGAAGCGCGGGAGCGTCCAGCGGACCCAAATCCAGACCCAGCAGAAGATGAGGCTCTTTGCCACAAGAACGAGCAAGTGGATGAG
>Ga0310695_10009678_pt1 | contig 14400 bp, 20 predicted proteins | sample RumenRJG_04DNA_FD_203882 | JGI IMG/M metagenome (GOLD analysis project Ga0310695, IMG submission 203882) | Bovine rumen microbial communities from Lethbridge, Alberta, Canada - RJG_04 (v2) (version 2) | ecosystem: Host-associated > Mammals > Digestive system > Stomach > Rumen | place: Canada... | reverse complement strand
AGCATCGGTGTGGAAATAAATGAAATGTTTCTTCGCAATGTCGCCGATTTCTTTAATTGGTTGAATAGCGCCGATTTCATTATTTGCAAACATAATACTAATCAAATATGTATTACCTTTTATTGCGTTCTCAATATCTTCTGGATTAACAAATCCATTCTTATCTACTTTAACGTATGTAATTTCAATGCCATTATTCTTTAACCATTCACAGCTATGAAGAATGGCATGATGTTCAATATTTGATGTTATAATATGCATTCCTTTTGGCACGGTCTTCAGCACCCAATTGTCAGATTCCGATCCTCCAGACGTAAAATATATTTCCGATGGTTTTGCGCCAATTAAAGCCGCAACCTTTTCCCGCGCTGAATTTACTGCAAATTTATTATTAATGCCAATTTCATACAGAGAAGATGGGTTGCCGTAATTTTCCGTTAAGTATGGCATCATTGCTTCTAATACAATTGGATCTAATTTTGTTGTCGCCGCATTATCTAAATATATTTGTTTCATAATCTTATTCCTTTTCTTTGTTCCTTGTCACCCACTCAATATATGCATCATGTGTTTCTGAGCGAGAAAAGAGGAATATGATAACTTTCTTACCGGGACGCTGTCTATCATCACTTAGAACAATGTCAAGCGGCACAATACCCTTGTCCTAGCAGTAGAAAAAAGCTTGTGAGAAATTTAATATCCTAACTATATCATCACTAAAATAATCATATTCACGCCTTGTGATTGGGCTTCTTTTCCAGAATTCTGTTTTCATAATGCCTCCTTATCTAATTACATCGTTAATAATATCAGCGGTTTTTTCTAGTTGTTCCCTAGATACTTGACCAGTACCAGTATCTTTAATTAGTGCATGAGCAAGATAAATCGGGAAGTTAATTAAAAACTCATCCTGATCGTCACTTAACTCATAACTACATGACTTGACCTATTCTTGCACATTATTGTACTTATCTATACATTTTCTGGTATTAACGTAATAATCTTTCATATCCTTTTTATCTCCTTTCCATTGAAAAAATGGTAAAAAATGGGGTACCTCAGAATGTGAGAGTACCCCGTAATATAAGCCCGTCAGAGCTACTTGGTATTTTATAATCACATTCATAATCTTTTTAGCTATTTGCTATAAATAGAACCAATAACTTTGACATCATTGGTTCCAATAATCATTTGTTCTTTCTAGAACTATAATATTTTTGTTTTTCAGGTTTTTTATCAGCAGATGTGTTTTCCTCATCAGAAACAACCTCCTGTTTCTCTTCTGGAATTACTTCCTCAACAGTTACTGGTGCTTCTTCTTTGACTTCAATATCATCTGCGGGTTTTTCATCCTTAATACCAAACAATTCTTTAATACTGTTCGCGGTTAAAGAATCGTATTTAAAAACCTTTTCTAAAGTATTTGGATATTTTTCCATTTGCCTTTTAGCTTCTGCTTTTGAAATACTACCTCTTGATTCAATTAAAATATGTGCAATATCTCTACAATCTGCACAATCATAAACTCTTTTCCAAAGTTCATTTTCACCATTACAAGATGGGCAGTATTCAAATTTTGCACCACAGCAAATACATTTTCTGTTTACAGCCATAAATTGACCTCCTTTCAATCACATTAGGGTTGTCCTAATGACAACCCTAATTATTATTAAGTTCAGTCAAATCAATTACGGAGTAACAACACCAGAAAGTACAAGCTCCTCCTCCGGATAGTAAATGTAATAAAGAGCCTGTGCACCAGAGCAATAATCAACGTTCAGGTTACCGCTAAAGTCAACAGTAGTCTCGTCTGCGGACAGAGAAAGCGTCATAGAAGGATCTGGAGCGAACCTCGGAATGACAACATAGCAAGGACGAAGCTTATCCTTACAAGGATCGCCCATAGCGCAGAACAGAGTCAGCTTGTTAAGCTGCGGAAGAGACTTGGTATCATTCGTAATCTTTGCACCAGTAGAAACAGCACGATCATACTTTACAAGATACTGAATTGGGCCACCATCAACCTTTGCAGGAAGAGTAAAGGTGGTGCTTCCAGCTGTAGCACTGCCAAGTCCTTCAGAAATCTGATCGGCAGTAAGAGGTACATCGTTTGCACCATTACCATAGATACCAATTACCTGAATAGAATCTGCAACATAATTATCAAGAGTAAGAACAGCACCAGGCTCATCGATGCAAATACGAGGCATCGTAATAGTCTTCGTTGCACTAGCATACTCAATCTCATTACCAGTCTGTGCATTCAGAACAGCAGGATGGAAGAGGGCATTAGTAGCCGTAAAGGTACCAGTCTTGGTTTTGTAAGTTGTACGGATAATATTCAATATGTGTTATCACATAAACTTTTTATTTTATGTTTCTTATAATTCATTTATTATAAGTTCAGCATATATTTTCTTCTTGAGGAGGATTACAAGAAGTCGGACACTCGTGGAGATATTATTTCAACCTCTATGCGTTACACTAATATTAAGTTCGGTATTCACATCTCAGCGTTTACCGATTTTGCCCGATTTTCATTTATACATCACTGTATAAAGGAGCAATATTTACCCTTCTTATCCGTAATATCAGTGGAATCAGCACTGATTTCAATGGAAGCGTCAGACAGCTAGTCAAGAACATAAGACAGCTCGCCATCAACTTCGCCAACACCATAAAGAATTTCGTCAATATAATGATTTCCTAATGTAAAGGCCATAGTTTTTTCCTCCTTATTTTATTTTAATAAGAGCCGACATTACATCGGCTCATAAACTACGAATAATTATATTTCGTTAGCGACTACATAAATCTGTAGCCGGATATATCAATTAACCTTGTTGCTTCATCTTAGAAGCTTTAGAGACACTATTATTAGTATCCCTAACAATTTCCCTCATAAAATTATAATCTTCTGGCTTAATATCTTTTGCAGAAATAAAACCGGAATACATACCTTTCATCAATGCCGTAGACTATTCATATATTTGCAGCCTACTTACAGAGTCATAAAACTCCATCACGCCAACTTCATTAAGTTCCTTTAGATTATACTTAAATCCTGGATGATTAACACACGCAGAAATTATCGGCTAAATAGATGTTGTTTTACGACTACCATTTTTGATTTCTTCCTCTCTGGCACGTTCAAGCGCACGTTTATCTTTATTTATATACCATTGCTTAAGCGTAGCATTATTGGTGATTTTTTCTTCTGGAGCAGAATTAAATACCGCTCTAAGATATTGCGAGAAATGATTATGGACTTCAGCATTTATTTCAATCTAGTCTTCATCATTCCACAATATTAATTCTTCATCATTAGCTTCATCGGACTTATCTTCGCCAGACTATTCTTCGGCAGATACTTCTTCCCCGGATTCATCACTAGATGTTTCCTCAGAATCTTCCTTCTTCGGCATTTTCTTTAGCAAAGGCTAAAACTTCTTAAAGTCTAAATCACCAAACAATAACTTTGAAACATCTGGATCTATTTGCTAATATAACATTGCAAATAACTAGAAATCGGAAATCTCATTCCAGTCGATGCCAATATCCCATAGCATAACTCTGTACTGAGTTGTATTGCCAGTAAAAATACTTAATGTCTGATAGAATTTTGTTTCACCAATGTCAACAATATCTCCAATAGTAGGAGAGTATACAGTAATCTTGCCATAAGCACTTTCTAAGTCAATAACATACGGTCGCCCAAAATACATTTTGAGCATATCAAATTCAACTTTAGGATTCCGTGGCATTTATTGTCCTCGGTATTATTCGCGCAACACCGTCGCGAGTTTTGGCAAGATTATTATCTGTTAACTGTTCAAATATAATTGTACGAGTAGCATAATCATTATCCGTTACGCTTGGCACATCAGATATGCAATGAATCTGACCGCCAAACACATTGCTCCAGTTAAAGATATCTAATATCAACGCACCGATCAAATCATGTCGTGCAATTCCAGTACGCTTTTCTATATTATTCTTTTCTTCACAAAGAACATAAAACGTAATCTGGAGCAATTTCATTTTGGAATTATAACGCTACACTTCTCTAAACCCAACTTCATAACAAATAAAGTTTTGAACATTGTGCTGAGTTGGATGTATTAAATAAGCCGGGAGAATATTAATGCCAAGATAGTCGCTCGGATCTGCCCCAACATCTTCCAACTCCTTATTATTTAATAGATATATGATAAGGTCGTTTTCTATGAGAGATTTTTTTATTATTTCTTTGTAGCGGATATTATCCGAATCTACATTATTTTTTAGATCGCGTAAGATCTGGATTTGTTCCTGTGTTAGTTCCATAATTCAGACCTCCTTATAATGCGATTATTTCTATGTTGAGAGATGAGATTACATCTCCCGATGTGTTAGTTATGGTAAATATTTTACCAATGTATGAATCGTCACCTAAGAATTTAACTTTAATCTTGTTGTTTTCCGCAGTTAAAGTTAACAGATTATTTGGTACGATTTCGCCGTCTATTGTAAATGTCCAATTGCCGATTGCATAATCTGTTATTTCTTGGTCATCATAATCATAATAGGTGACTGTGAATGTTTTTGCGGAACCGCCGATTTTGAATTGCGGTTTTCCAGAGCAAGTGATTTTTGATGTGATAGAAGATGGTAGTGGTTCATCTTCAGCGGCAGGAGTTGGCTCAACGTTACTTGAATAGTAATTTGCCCACTTGCCTATAATATTTCCATTATCATCTTTTTCGATGTAATCATTATGCTAATCGAAATTATCTTGAGTAAGTGTTAACCTACATATACCATTTGGAGATATTCGATTAACTTTTGAAATAAGCCACGCCCTTGGCTCCGTTTCTACGTCAGTATCAATAATCATTCTTACATTATACATTAAGGTTTCAGTATCTCGTGTCATTGGTACAGCCAGCTTCTGCTAATCTTCAACCGACTATATCTTATACAATTATGTTGCCTCAACAACTCGTTAAGCTGCTAAGGAGTTATTTATATTATATAATTTTACATATTTATCGTACTTTCTTTTTAAGTATAATTCTGCCCCTTCATATAGCCAATCTAAAAATTTCTTCACTTGTTTATTTCCGCCAAACATTAATACTCTCGTATTCTTATCAATATCAATGCTGTTTTGAGCAATGTGTATACGTTTTTTGATTCCTGTATTTTTCTCAATAATATCACCAATAGCATTAATAAGTTCTGACGTTCCAGTAAAAGTTACCGTGTTTGTATTACCATTTTCGTAATGATATAAACATCCGTCTCCGTCAAATACTCCACGTATAAATGATTTATAATATTTTTCTTCAATTTGAAAAGGGAATGAAGCAAAATAACTTTTCTTTGGAATAACACCTTGATTAACTATATTTTCATGAAATTGTTTATTATCAATAGATAGGCAATATTGAGGTTTTCTGTTTGGGAATTTTTTAGGCGGTTCAATATATCTTAATGGTTTATCGTATTGAAATTCAATTCTCATTTTTTCAAGAATTTCTACATCATCTTCTTGTAATGATATTTGCACACTATTATTATTTGAACCTACACAACCATCGGCATAGAAAAAGCCTAAAATATAAGCTTTATTATCTGAATCAATATTTTTAAAATAATTCTCATCTAAATTGTATATTTTATTGAAATCGCTTGGCTGTAATCTATCAACATTATATTTCTTTAATATATTTTCAACACAGCAAATGCCTAAACCAAATATTTTCCCTAGATTAGTTAAATTGATTTTATTGTTCAAATAATAATCACATATTTCTTTTTCTAATTCTTTATATCCAGAAAGCTTTCTTCTTAATATTTCTGTATTTGTTATTTCTCTATATAAATCATTTTCCTTAATCGCATTACTAATTACATGCTCAGATTTCTTTAAAATTTTACTTATTTGCTTTATAGATTTACCGTCATTCAACAAAACCTAAATATACTCAATTTCTTCTTTTTTTAATATAATCTTCTTACTCATATTTTATCCTCCTTCAAAAGACAAAAAAAATAAAAGACAGTAATCTTCGTGTTGAAGGCACGAAGAAGGGTAGCTACTCCCTGTCCTGTCTTTTAACCAATAATATAAATAACTTTTCTTATGTTTTCACATAAGTTCGGACTATATTATAATCTCAATTTGAGATCCTTCCCACTGGACTCACTTGAGTCACTTAGTCTCTGAACTTTATCCTCTTCGGATCTTAGCTGCTGATTATCCAATATAATATATTTTTTGACTATCACGCTTAGACATATCTCATTCTTACGTTGTAGTTATACTATCTCTAAGGAACTTCCAGCAATTCAAGAAGTTTTCCATATACCATTACTGATATAGGGGACTAATAAAAATCCAACCAAATTCCACTGTTGTAGGAATTCTGGCTTCTTAATACTGCCGGACACTAATATTTGTGTCCATTAAAAACCCACTATGCTATGTAATCACATCGTAATATTTCAAAAGTTGGAAACTGATTTCCATTATAATTAGCTTTGTCTACAACAAGCCACTTGTTATAACTCCCATCTTCTTGCATTATATCCACATACAATCCAATCGGAAAAATACTATGATAACGATTACCAAGAACTTCTTCGTAATAATCCAAATTACATTCTTGTCCTGGCTACATTTGTAGCCAAAAGGTAACCTAATCTTTATCATACGTCTATTTCTGATGACGTATAAACTTAATAGACAAGGCAGTTTTCTGAGGGTCATCCTCTGGGTGAAGATTATTTAACTTCAACGCTTCATCAGATTGCTAATCATGATAATAATCATATATGTAACAATTCTAAGCCTAAATATCTTGCCACCATGTATTTAACATGATCTAGTCACTCTACATTTTCCTTGCCCTTCCGGGTATACTTGTACCATGCATATTTTGGAAATCTTTAAACGTGATTGCCATGGACATCACCTTCTTCCAAGCGCATGATTTCAGAACCAGCATCCAGAATTAATTTCCTATATCTTTTGAAATCAAAACATTCACTTTCATACTCTTTAAGCGCCGATTCAAGAAGTGCCATAGTTTCGACAACTTCCGGCGACTCAAATAAAATAGAACCCAAGCCATTTAGCTTGAACTATAAGCTGCGGATAGCTTCCGCAACATCAATGCCTGGATATTCTTCTTTAGTCTTTGGATCGACATAAAGCAATAAGAAAAAAATAGATTTGCGAATAGATTGTTTGGTAGAACAAATTTGGGTAGGAGAGTAAGAACCATATTTGGTTTTCATGAAGTTTCAACTCCGTTAATTACAGATAAGCTGTATCCGTAGTCTCGAATTAATTTACGAAGATCGGTCTGCGATTTATTATATAGTTCTTTCATCTCAGACAACTACTGAGCCTATGAATAAAATCTCTATTCGCTGTTTGTTAGGAGTTGGCTGGTCAATAACGTCGAGTGATACTTCGGCGAAGCCCATTCGCTCACCATCCCTAACGCCAAAACTTCCTCAACAAAATCTTTATCCGAATCTTCATCTAAGCTATTTCTTAATTCGTACTCAATTTCCTCCATATCTTCGTCTAAAGAAATAGACTAAAATAATCTGCGAACCATCGGCTTAGATAACGTGGAACGCAGATACCCATTTAATAGTTCGTTTACCAATTTTTCTTTCATACCAGACATTTCATAATCTTTAACCCGCAAGAAAAAGCGGGAATAGATTTCAGAAAATTCACTAGAGGCCATAACCAACCTCCTTTATCATTCGGCGAGAATACTTCTAAAATCAGTACCAAACACCTCATCAATCATTTTGATCTTTTGAAGAGAATCAAATGTTCCGTCCTCAATCTTTTCTGCAACCTTTACCTGAAGTGATTTTGCAAGTCCTCGTGGGAGCTTCTGTAAAGCACTCTTGAAATTCGAGGTCGGCAGATTGAGAACAGCATCAACATCTTCCAGTGTATATACTTCCTCATCATAAAACTTTGCCACATCTGCCCAGCGAGGATTCTCAAGAAGTTCATCATCTTCAATAACAAAATGCGGTGCATAAATATAATTAGAATGTCTACTCTTTAGAGCAAACAGATCCTGATATTCGATTTCACATTCATCGCCAAAATTTTCAAATACATAATACTGACCAGACTTGCCGCTTACACCTAGCCACCCGGCAGTTACCGAACGACAAAGAATAAGATCAGTTTGATTAAACTGACGATATTCCTTCTTTGGTGCCGTCTTTGTTGTTTTAACCGGAGCCTCAACGGCTGGGGTTTCAACAGCGACCTCGGCTACTTTTTCCGTAGCGGGCTTCGTGGTCTTTTTTCTTGTAGTTGCCATATCCTTTTACTCCTTATTTATTTTTATTACTGAGTAATATTCCAGGTGCCAAAATATCTGGACATCATGGTAGCGACACCAAGCTTGGTCAGATACTTAACCTCATAGGTCATATCCTGGTTAACAGTGTTATCAGTAACTTCTTTAATCATTGCATCACCCTCGTAAACAAGTTTAATAAACTTGTTATCAGCAACAGGCATAATCAGAAGGAAATCCTGTCCGAGAGAATTCTTAACCAGCTTAGAAGTGGTATCATTCTTGGCAAATACCTGTGGGATTTCAACAACGCGAGTACCCTCAAAGATACCAACATGACCCATATTACGATGATCAGTTCTGTCTTCCTTTGCAATCCAATTGACATCAGCCAGATTCTTCAGCTTGCTAAGAGCAGTCTTGGTTCCCATAATGACTACCTCGCTTCCGCGATTTGCGGCCTAAACATCCTCAACCATGGTGACGAATGTATCATGAGCAGCAGCATCAAGAGCAGCGGTCTTATAGAACTGAGAGTTTGCCGGATAAAGTTTAGAACCAGCATCCCTAACAGCCTTATAAACTACTTCATTTACATAAGTATCCATAGCTTCGTAAATAGCGTTAACAAGGCGGCTCCAATCTGCGCGTCCTGTCATAACGCGCTCGAATTCTTCGTATACGCCGAGACCAACCCAATAGGTAGGAATTCTCTCAACTTCGCCAATTCCAAGGCGCTGTCTGTCGATATCCCAATGATCGCCACTGAGCTTACCAACCGTAAGAACGGATTCGTCCTGAGATTCGAACTCGTTTGCATCACCAAGAGCAAGGTTGCGAACATCAACGAAGTCCATGAAGAATGGATTCTCACCCCAACCAGAAGTTAACATATTGTCTATGGTATCCTCAATGACCTCGAATATCTCCTGTTTATGCCTATTGATGGCTCTGCGAATTTCCTTCTTAGAAGCGGTATTATCAATACCCATGATAAGACGGAATTTCTCCTTAATCATTTCATCTGCATCAGCCTTTGTAATACCAGACTGAAAAACTCCTCTACCCGCATCAATCAGAAGCTGAGAGAAGTTCATATAATTAGATTCATCATTCTGAACCTCACACGACTAAAGTCGCGTGGTTCTTGGGAATAGAAAACTAATGTTTTCTTATTTACCAAGCTAACCCCGTAGTTCCTGCGGTTTTATATTATTTAAACAATTAATAATCCTTGATTTAATATGTTAATCGCAGCATTTACATCTCGATCTAATTTAGTCCCACAATTTGGGCAGCACCATATTCTTATAGAAACATCTTTCTCACCGTCATTATTACCACAAACATGACAGATGCGACTAGATGGATAATATCTATTTATAATTCGTAATTTTTTACCATACCATTTGCATTTGTATTCAAGTTGTCTGCGAAATTCATACCATGATACGTCACCAACTCGTTTATTTCGAATTGTCAAATCTGTTTGTTTCATCCCGCTAACCTTTAAATCTTCAATACAAATCGCATCGTATTTTCTAATGATATCGGTTGTTAGCTTTTGTAAAAAGTCACGCCTTTGTTCTTTAATATGATGCTGTAATTTTGCCACGCGAATTCTTGCTTTATTCCAATTAGATCCACCGATTGTTTTTCTCGACATGCTCTTTTGAAGTTTAACAAGTTTTTCTTCAGCGTTTTCGTAAAAACGAGGATTATCTATTTTTATACCATCTGATAAAGTGGCAAAATTAACAATACCCAAATCTACTCCAATATTATTGAATGTTTTAGGTAACTCTTCAAAACATACATCAGTACAGCATAAACTTACATAATAATGGCCATTAGGTTCTTGGGAAACAGTTGCATTCAAAATCCTACCGTCAGGAATACATCTATCCCTATATCTAACCCTTCCGAGTTTCGGAAGTTGAATATGACCTGATAAAAATTTAATATTTCCATTTGTACAACTTGTTCTATAAGATTTATGCCGCTCCTTTTTTGATTTATATTTTGGAAAACCGAATTGATTTTTAAAAAATTTTTGATAAGCCATATCTAAATCTTTTAATGATTTTTGTAAAGCATCTTTATCCGGTTCTCTAAGCCATTCAATTTCTTTTTTCAACGCAGTTAATTCCTTGCTACATTGATTATATGTAATAGATTGTTGTTTTTCTCTAAAGCGATTAATTCGCTCATTCAAAAAATAATTATATACAAATCTACAACAACCAAATGTTTTTTGAATTAACACTTGTTGTGTTTTAGTTGGGTATATACGAAATTTATAAGATTTCTCCATATAATCTCCTTATAGTTTTAAAGAATCATTATTAAGATATCATACAAATAATCGTATGTCAATAAGATTTAATATTTTTTTGTTTAAATAATATAAAACCACAATTACATTAATCGTGGATTGAGGTTGTCGTTCATATAAGGACGCTACCCCTTATACAGTTCTCTTATGAACTTCTTGTACTTTCATACAAGCACAGACTATATCTTATCCCACAGCCTAACCTGTTTGGGCCTAACCATTTCGGATTGCTTAATCCTACTTCCCTCAAGAGGAATAGTCGTTGAACCTTACCTTTCGATCTTGGCTGCTGATTGCCCATTATTAAAACGTTTAGGATTTAACCTTGCGTCATATGACAAATTTTTTCTACTTTCGTAACATTCACACCTATACCTATTAAAGGTATTATGTTGTAGTTTTGTCATCTTTAGGGTTTTCCAGCAATTAGATTAGTATTGGATGAATTTAATTCACCTCTACATACATGTTTCCATATATGCTGACTATTTTGTAAACGCTCACTAACTCATGACTGAAGTCACGAGTATGCGTTCGCAATTTAATCAAATGCGTTCTGCGTAGAAGCAGCAAAAGTCATAAATTTACTCATTATATTTCCCTCCTTTCATTAACCATTTTTGCGGACAAAGATCTTATAGAACTTGCCATTGCTACGGTTGATAACATCAACGATTTCACCGTAGAAACCAACAGTATTCGCTGGCTTTGCAGCCTAAGCCTTGAGATCATAACCATCAGCAACAATATACTGACCCTTTGCAAGATCGGTTTCAACAGCAGGACTTCCAGAAGAAATCTTTGTAATACCATTCTCGGAAACAGTAAATTTATCTCCCACCATGAGATCATAAACTCTCATAATCTCGTCTTTACCATTGTAGAAATTGTGTTCATAAGTTGCAGCCTTGGGCCTCTCATCTGCTCCAATCGGAACACTGAGGATAAGACCAACTCTGCTAGTAGCAGTGGGCTGAACCATAGTAAAATACTCATTATCTACCCATGCCATGTCATCAAGGTTAACAACCTTACCATTATCAATGTCAGCACCAGCTCTTACATTGAAAATATGCTTCGCATCATAAGTAGCTTGAAGATTAGTACTCTCAGCTACAACGTGCTTATTAACTGCCTGTAAAAATGCATTAATCATAGCAATCAATTTCTCCTTTCTTTATATTTTAAGTTGCAGAATATTTCTGCGTTGGTTAATAATTATATATTATTTTTTGCTTTTAAAATTTTTAAAAAGACCACCATATGGAAGTCTTTCTTCTTCATTGTTAGAACCAGAAGTCATAAATACCATACTGCGTTTCTTCTCAGGTTTAGCTGAGAACGTGCTGTAGTTGGACTTCATGAATTTAGCATAGATAAGATCTGCTTTGTTGGTTAACTCATCAACAGTGTACTCATCCATATGTTCTTTGAGATCCTTAAAATCTGCAAAATCTGCCATTACAGAATAATCCTCAGAAGCAAGAACAGATTCTCTCTGAGAATGAAGTTCCTTTTCCTTGTAAGAATTGAGTTCGGATTCGATAGAAGAGAAGTCGGACTTCATCTTATCAAGCTTTGCAATCTCGTCTGCCGTCAAATACTGAGCATACACTTGGACTCTGTCGCCTTTAAGAGAGTACACATCTTTCTTTACCGAATATTCCTGGCGATAATGTCTATCACCCCAGAAATCGTGCATCACACAATAGCGACCATCATCCTCGAAAACATCGCAATAATACCAAGTATTATCAGACTCCGAATATGTATCATTTACAAGAGTAGTAATAGCATTAATCTTATCTGCAAGACTAATAGCAAAATCCTTTTTAACGCCATCAATAGTAACAGAGTAGGTTAAACTATTCTCAACCTTAGTGCCTGTAGAATCTTCATCTTCAATAGCAGAAGTAGACTGATGCTCATCCTCAGTTGTTTCCTCGGCTGGATCATCATCTGCAAATTCATTAACCGATTCATTAACCACTTCAGGAGTTTCATCAGCGGCTTCGTCAGTTACTTCTTCTTCAGAAGCTTCCGTTTCGATTACCGGAGATTCCTCTTCAGTGGCTTCAACTTCAACTTCTTTGGTTTCGGTTTCTTCAACCTTAACCTCTTCAGTTTCTGCATCTTCAAATTCAACTTTTACGTTTTCATTATCCATTTCCACTTGTCCCTCCTTTCCGTGATTGTCGGGGCTATTATTAGCCAATTTATAATCAATCCGAGATAATACCTCGGAAATGATTTCTTCTTTGAGTTGTGCTTTATTGACAATAGAATTATTATCAGCACTAAAATCTTCAATTTGTAAATATGCGCCTTGCATTCCCTCTTGTACTTCTTCGCCAGTATCTGGATCAGTTCCGAGTAAAGTTACTCCCATTACATCAACATCTTCCAAATAGAGAAGATGGTCCTCTGCGGAATAACTCATTTCATTTATCGACAACTCAGCCGAAACTTTTGTCCCGCCTTTTCTTTCAATAATTTCTGCCGCATCAGTGTACTCTCTTGGAATTGCAACTTTTGCATAGATATATTGGCGTTCCTCATTATCTGGATCTTGTTTCATATATGGTTTATCAGAAGTAAAACAGCCAACTTGTCGTTCAATGTATGTACGAGAACCATCATCATTAAATTCCATGGCATGATAAGTAAAATCTCTTTCCCCATTTACTTCGGTAAAATCAGCAAGAACTGGTTTATATGCAATGCCAGAAAGGCATGACTTTGCTCCCTTTTCAGTTAAAGAACTCATGTTTCTGTTGCGACCAGTGTGCATTAACTTTACATTGGCATAAAGCGTAAGAGGATCTTTTTCTTCATCAAGTTCAAAACTTTCACATGGAACTTGCACATGAAGACTATATCCAGAATCTTTGGAATTAAATGACATAAAATTCTATTGCTAACAAAAAGACACAAGATCTTCCATTGTAAGTATTTTATTTCTCAATGGTCTTTACCTCCTTTCTTCTAAGATTCTCTCCTGAAGATAGGAGAGTAATAAAAAAGAGAAGAGTAATAACCCTTCTCAAAACGTTAACTTATCAGTATAATTTAATCTCAAATTATCACTTGAAAACATAATTTTATCAGGTTCATTTATAAAAACCCAAAAACTCCCGGATTTTGGTAACTCTTGAAAACCAAGATTGCGCAGCATCTCAGCAGTTTCTTTATCACTTGTATTTATAAAATGGGATTTCATTTTTTATCCCTCCATTTATTCATTATATAATTAAATCCTTTTATCAAATATTATTATCTATAATTATATTAATCACTCAACCAAATTATCAGCGACAAATTTCTTCCCAACTTTATATGCCATCACTGCAACTTCTTGTGCCAGAAGATTCTATACACTAGTACCTTCTATAACTCCTGTTCCAGTGTTCGCTCCAGGAACTGATATACCGCTTTGGATTTCTGCCGTCATCTTAAACGGAAGTCCATAAATCGTTGTTGGAAAACCGTATCTGTCAAGAACCCACAATAATGCAGTATATGTCTCCAATAAACATGGAAGTCCTTCCTGTGCGTGAACGTCATCCGGAGTAAGATGCCCATGATCTCCCAGGCTGTCCAGAGCTGTACTTCTGGCCATGTGTAGCGCGATCCCTGTTGCAATCATATCATCTGTAATCGTTTTCTTAAGAATCAAAGCGTTGCCTGTTTTAGTCAAATCGTACACAGATTGTTCATCCGTTAGCCACGGTGAATGGA
>Ga0310695_10009677_pt1 | contig 14400 bp, 15 predicted proteins | sample RumenRJG_04DNA_FD_203882 | JGI IMG/M metagenome (GOLD analysis project Ga0310695, IMG submission 203882) | Bovine rumen microbial communities from Lethbridge, Alberta, Canada - RJG_04 (v2) (version 2) | ecosystem: Host-associated > Mammals > Digestive system > Stomach > Rumen | place: Canada... | reverse complement strand
ACAACCATTGTGATGAGCGTTTGGACTCCACTTTGATGAATCAGAACTTCCATGTTTGTTTGTATATCCATAGTGGAATCTATTATCGCCCGCAATCCAAGCGGCCCACTTGCATGTATCATTAATAACTTCTTCATTAGACTTCACAAGTGTCAACGTTGGAAGCGCGCCAGTATATGCAACAGGTGTCGGCGCAACAGGCTCTTCTGGCTGTGTAGGTTCTACAGATGGCTCTGGCGCGGGTGTAAGTATTTCATTAACTTTAGCTTGTACAGCATAGTAATCGTAACCCGCAGCTTCAAGATTCGCTTTACGCTTGTCTCCGCTACCCCATTTTCCATCAAGCACTTCTTGCGCCAGTTCGTCAATTGTTTTAGTTTCAACAACTGGCTCAATAATGGGCTCTGGCTCTACGGTTGGCTCGACAACTGGTTCAGGAGTTGGTTCTGGCTCTACGGTTGGTTCTGGTTCAGGCTCAACTGTAGGTTCTTTAGATTCAGATGGAACCGGCTCTACAGTTGGCGCCGGCTCCTCTGTTTGCTCTAATGGAACTGCTGAAAAATACTTTATTAATAAAGCAATTAATTGTTCTAATAATTCAATCAGTTTTTCCATAATTAACCTCTAAAATTTTTTATAACACCAGTTTACGTCGGTTCTACTTGCGATACCTGGCACGGACTCACTCGAACTATATTGCCACATATCATATGCGCCCTTGTAATCACAAGTTTCATTATACTGTGCTACCCACTTACTATGTGGCGCGCTAATGGAACCAATTTTGTTGTTAAACCAACTTAAGCTTGCATATACACCAGGTTTATAACCGGCCGCGGCAATCGTATTACAGAACGTATTACATACTGATGCAAGAGTTGATTTAGATTTTTTAGCTTGATAGTTCTTATCTTCCATATCAATGTAAACTGGATAAGTAATTGTCTTACCTTTTAAATGAGCAATACAGAAATTAGCTTCTTCTTTTGCTTTAGCGTCAGAAGTAGCAAGTGAATAATAATATATACCTACTGGTAATCCTGCGGCAATAGCATTAGCATAGTTGTTTTCGAATACTGCATCAATTGTCGGTTTCTTCGAGTCCTTACCAGTATAGCCTACACGTAATATAACAAATTCAATACCTGCTTCTTTAGCTTTTTCAAAATTTGCTTGACTAATTTTTTTCTGAAATTCGCTGATGTCCATGCCTTTGAGTTTAACCGACGTACTCTGCGCCGGTGCTACCGAGGGAGTGGACGAAGAGGAGCTTCCGTCAAGTTTGGAATTAAGCCATCTTTGTACAGCTTTTGAGGTATTCGGTCCCCAATATCCATCTGGACCACTCATTCCAAGATATTTTTGTAAAGCCTTTATTGTGTTTGGACCAAGCTGTCCATCTGGACCACTTAAGCCAAGATATTTTTGAAGGGCTCTAACTACACTACTACCACCACTTCCATAGGCAATTCCGCTTGAGAATCCACCATGATACTTTTTCAGCTTTGTAAGTTGGCCGCTGATTTCTCCATCCTGGGTTGTGCCAAGAACTTTTTGAAGTGCCTTAATTGACTTTGGACCAAACTTTCCATCAACCGTTAAAGCATCTTTCTTTGGCTCGGCCGCAGTATTCGTATTTGTAGGCGTAGTTGTAGGCGTAGCTGCTGCTTTTGGAGCCTCAACAATCCACATTTGATATACTGTACCCCTCATTGAGTTCTCATAAGTATACCAACCATCATGATTTCTTCCACCACTATCCTTTGTATAGAAATAGTGTTTACCATTTTGTACCTTATAGTCTGTAAATGCTACATAATGACCACTAGCTGTCCAAACTGTTCCATTCGGACCTCTTCCACTTTTAAATAAAATGACACCAATTCTATTACCTTTATTTAATTCAGTCCATGCTTTACTCATTGGGTCTTTAATACCAATATGGACTACATTATTATATCCATAATGCTTTAAAGTAGCTGGAATACCACTCCATGTAGTACCATGATTGGTTACTGCAAAACCTTGCTTAACCATCCATGGACGAATTGATTCTGGAGTATAGTTTTTATATTGCTCTTGTTCCATAATAACATGAACGCAAGCAACACAACCGCATCCATTACCCGCAAAAGACGACTTTTTAACAGGATATGGCTTACTACCCCAACGAGAATCGGCTTGTTTATAAATTGTCTTATTCATTATCTTCAGACTCGTCTTGTACGGTGCCAGTTAAATCTTCTTTAGCAAAGAAGTAATCACCGATGTAGTCGTCTCTCTTCTCGGCCTTTAACTGACGAGTAACTCCAGTACCAATACAATCTTCTTCACTATAATCATTGTTGAAATAAGTAGCACAGAAAACGATTACAAAGTTAGCAACTACAGAAAGAATTCTGTAAATTAAATTCAGTGTTTCGTTGCCAAACTGTGCAATGTCTGTTGCCATAAGTGCTGTGTTAAAGCATGTAGCGATTACCAGAACTGTACGAATAATTGTACCTTTATTCATTTCATTACCTCCTTAAATTGATATATATTTAAATCCCATATATATAAGTAGATTTTATTGACGTTGAATACGTTATTTGAACAATTAAAAAACGGGTATGCACCCGTTATTTAAATAGAATGGACATAATCTCCTTATAGTTGTTCTATATGTTTAAGCCATTCGTCAATAGTCATTGATTCCATATACATTCCTTCTTGAATTGAACGGCCGCGAATACCTTGAGACATGTTAACTTTCTCTTGATATGGAAAATTTTCCCATATTTTTTTATGGTCGCGATAATAATTTGCGAAATGAAGTTCAGTTGCATTGCGGTATTCTTGATTTTCTTGGTCTATCCATTCTGGCTTATTCATTGTATAGTAGGCATCAAATATCATGAATACTGTGTAGAAATTAGATAAGTCTGGACGACCTTTCTTTTTAAACTCTTCGATAAGAGCGGAGTTTGAATCTAACATATTGCGATATGTTTTTAAAATATATTTTGGGTCATGACGACAGACCGAATCATCGCGCCATTTCCATAAGTAAAATGGAGTTTGGCAATACTTTACATTTTGAGATAAATTACTGCATTGAATGTTGAAAAAACTATCTTCGTGAATTGTAAGGTCTGGATTCCATTTAATTCCTTTCTCGATTAAATAGCGTCTACGATGAACCTTACCATGGACAAAAGTTGAATCCATTTCACGATTGATATAAGTAATTTCATTTGTTCCTGGTATGCGTGTTTCTTCAATAAATACAGAAGTTAATGAATCAAATACTCCAATGTCCATTTCGCGGAATATAATCCATAGACCACATGCATTATAAAACATATCATCAGCATCACAGAACATTACATATTCCGCCGTTGCGTGGTCTAGCGCGGCTTGACGTGTGGCAGATACTCCTCCGTGAGGTTCTTTATAATATTCAATTGGATATGGATAGGAATCAAGGAAGTCTTCGGTTAAGAAGACTTCCGAACCATCGTTTACTATTATAACGCCAATTTCAGAGAAATCGACGTTTTGTTGAATTGCTATACTATCGAGTAAAGGTTTTATTATTGAATCGGTTTCCTCATATTGAGGAACTAAAATTTGTAATTTCATGGTTCGCTCCTTATACCGAAATCATTTGCGCTGAATATTTAGACCAGTAGGTTGCTACTATAAAATCTTGATAAAGTGATGCAGGAACATATATTTGACCGGAAGATGATAAGTTGGTTCCATCAAAAGGATCGTGATAATCTGTCGATGGTACCTGTGAAACTTCATTAAGATATACGCTGATTAATCTAGAGCAACCACTAAACGCGAGGTAACTAATTAGAGAAACTTTTGGTAAACGTACCGTATTAAGGTAGGAGCATTTTAAAAACGCATAGTCCGCTATGACTAAAGCTTCTGGAAGATCGACCTTTGTCAAAATTTTACAACTTGCAAACGCCGATTTGCCAACACTAGAAACTAGTTGGAAACTGATCGTTCGGAGACTCGAACAATAATTGAACGCCTCGGCCATTATTTGTGTGACCGCTGGAAAATACATCTCACTAAGATGGTTGCAGTGTGCAAAAGCGCCCAAGCCGATTTTTGTAGCATTTGGGAAAGATACGCTGTAAATGCTGTAGCAGCCATAAAACGCATAGCTCGATATCATTGAAGCATTACCGCGTATGCCCCCACTAACGCTAATAGTTCTTAAAGCTATATCGTCTACGGGTACTCCCTCTGCGCAACTTACATTTACACTCGCATACGAACTAATATTATAAGCTCCATTGGAGCTTATAGAATATGTACCGAATGGGATGACCCATGGTTCTGGAACTGGGCCATTAATATGTGCATGTCCCGTATCTTTATAACCTGCTGATGTACAATAATGATCAATATCGTAGGTGCCAGTTGAAGAATCAAAAGTGATTGAAGCCCCCGTATATGCATATGGCATAGCTATTGACACTTTAGAAGAATAATATCCACTGACAGTTATGAACGAAGAACCATTAATGCTTAAATCAGCTGCACTCCTCCTTGGTATCCCGCTTCCAACATATGTCGAACTAATCGCCGCAACACTTATTGGTCCGGTTGTCCACCTATATGAAGCAACTGCAGTTTGCGCCGACTCGGTCGGAGTAACTGTTTTGCCTGCTTGAGTGGTTAAACTAAGCGTACCAGTAGTTGTCCCACCAGTCACATAACCAGTACCCTGTGTATGTGAAGCAGTTACAACTCCGGTTGCGCTAGCAATTGAAGCGCTTGGGTTTGGATGCGTAGCTGTAGCTACTGCTTTACTTGCTGCATTTGCATAATATCCAGCCGGCGCGGTAACAGTAGCTCCGCTGGCAGTTAAATCAGAAGAACTTTTTGAAGCTATGGTTCCCGTTACTTTAGTTCCATCATTTTTAGTAGCGGTTTTTCCGCTTAATAAACTACCTGCCGCAACAGTATCAGAGGTGACATCCATCTGAACTTCGCCATTTAAAATTAATTTACTTATTGCCAAAATATCACCTCCACTACGTGACAATTCTATAATTTTCACTTGGGTCAAGTAAGGTAGACCATGTGGTAGAACTTTGCTCTACCCATGAACCATTCACTTTCAAGAAAACCTTTGAACACTGAACCCAAGAACCATTTCTTTTAATATATATTTTCGCGCCCGTACCACTTGAACAAGTAACATTAATAGTATGAGCTGCAGTTATATTTGAAAGAGAGTAAGTATAATTTACTACTCTATTACCATATTTATCTTGACCTTCTTCAAACTCTAATTGACTTGTCCGATTTACATTATTATCTACTAATGAAACCGTTGCATCAGGGTCATTTGGTACAATGACTAAACGATATGAATCCCCCTCAAGCTTTACAACCTGTCCATCTGGGAATAACTTACTTGCATTACCGCTTGAAGTTATGAAGTAATAATCTACATTACCAAATATAAAAATTAAACTGTGTTTTTGAGTCACATTGGTGAGTGTATAAGTATATTCTCCACCGGCACTTGTAGCTTCAACACTTAAAACTTTCCATTGAAGTGAGTCATTATTTGAGTCTGAAGCATCATCTTTACCATATTTAATGTCAATATAGTGTTCGCCGGCTGGTACTTGGTATGATACTGTTTGGGCTGAAGCACTATTTGTACACATGGCAATTTCATAGTTAGAAGTTGAATCAGATGGGGTAGAACCACCACTTGAAGCAGTTAATCCATCAGTTGCTACCGATGTATCTAACTTACCAAACATACCATAGTCATATGAGGCTTCGGCATAGTTTATATATTGAATAGTTACAAGACAATCACTTTCAAAATCCATATTTAAGCGCGCGACTGATGCAGATTTAGATTGACCATTATTAGTAGAAACATAATAGCCAGTTGAACTATTTAAATTAAATCCATAAGCTGCGCCACTAACTTGTGTTGTAACTGTATAGTTATTTGTTGGTACTCCACCGACTAATTGATTTGTTATATCAACTCCATTATCAAGAGCTAATGTGAGTTGTGGATCAGTTGGAGTGATTGTAATTACTTGATTTGTACCTTCTTGTACACGCGTCGTTCCATTACCTGGACTTGTAAGTGCATTAATTGAAGAAATTGTAATTGGATAGTAATTATATGTTGGGTCTTCTTCTGGAGGTACAAACGCGCCAGCTTCCTCAATTAAGATTGTATGGTCAGCGGCAATATCGTTTATAGAATAAGTATAATAATAATCATTACCACTACTTGGCACTGTATATGTAACAGACCAAGTAATACCAGTAACAAGACCTCCATAGTAACCAATTGTGAAACCAACTCGTGCGTCACTACGTAGTTCCGCGGCAGTCCATGTACCTGGTGTAATTGTTACTGTTCGATTTGAAGTTGAAGTAAATGATACCTGTGTACCTTTCGCAGTAGTACCATAATATGTATTTAGTCGCGCAACTTCGTTTGATTGCGATGCATTTTCTAAGTGTCCATATGCCTGAACACTCATAGAAGAAATTGTTGCATTCTCTGGTATATCACTAAAATCAAAATGATAATAAATTGTCGCGGTTGAACCACTTGATGAACAATAGTCATTACCTGTTTGAGTACCAGGACTTTCTACTGTATGTCCTATTGCACCTTGATAACGAGTACCACTTATAGAACCAGATGTAGTATATGATGCTGGCGCTTGTGTTATTGTACCACCAGTATTTACATGGTGGCGCACAAGTAAAGATGAAATATCATTACCATTATCGGTAATTTCTAAATCATCAAGTGAATTAGCATTAATTATAACTTCACAATCATTACCAGCAATTACATCTTGTGTTACTGGGTCGGTTGTAACTCCAGTTACTGAACTTGTAGCTGTAACTGTGTATGCAAGACCTTGATAGGTATATTCAACTGTTAAAACTGCTCCGAAAAATCTTAATGAATAAGAGGTTGAAGAAGTACTACGAGTACCTCTTGTACCTCTAAATCTAATTTTTGCATTTTGAAGTTCAGCGCGCGTCCAAGTACCAGGAGTTAAATCAAAGTAAGTCGCGGTTGTTGTAGCAACACTTGTTTGAGAACCCTTGGTTGTTGTACCAGTACATAATTGTAAATATGCACTTGCAATATAGTTTGAGCTTGTTGAAGACCTTGATGCTCTCGCACGGCAAGCCACGGACGTAATCGTCGCGCCCGATGGTATGCCACTACAATTGAAATTATAATATATGTTGGTGACAGCACTAGAACCATTCGCAAGTACAAAACCTGCATATGTACCACTACCATCACCAATACCATTTTCTATTGGATAACCACTGACTACAGAGTTATAATTTGAATTAGTTTCATCGAAACTGACTGTATTAGAGGTGTAGGTGTCTTGTACGTTTATTGTTTTAGACATAGCTCACCTCCTATTCTTGGATATATATATCGCCATCATTACCAACTGATGAGGTTGGCGCAGCACTACGAATATATACATCAATAAAATCTACAGTGCCTTGAACTCCGAAAATATTTGCGGTTGAAAGTATGTTGCTTCCTACAAGGTCAGCATCTCCTGCAATTGTTTGGATGCCAGTGAGATATGTACCAGCCGCAATTGTTTGATTTGTAGTTGTAGGAGTTATTGTAGCTGCCGCTTTGGTTGTAACAGAAGCAGTAAGTGAAACTGTTGCAGTTGAAGCTGTAGCACTTGACACATAACCTGCTGTAACTGTAGGAGTCGTAGTAACTCCAGTTTTAGTAAGTGTAAGTGTATTTGTACCTGTAGTTAAGGTTGCGCTTGAACCACTTAATGAAGTTGGTCCCTTCGCGCTACCAGATGAAACTGACTTTGTTGTTTGTTCTGTATAATAACCTGATGGAATTGTTACTGTAGCACCTGAAGCAGTTGGCGTCGGGTCAACTGTTACATTAGCAGTTAAGCTAACCGATGAATTGCCTGCAGTTCCACTACTTATATAGCCAGCGGTTGTAACATTAGGAGTTACTGATACGGTTTTCGTAAGAGTTAATGTATTAGTTCCCGTACTTACACTCGCGGCCGTGCCACTAATTGATGTAGGTGCTGTAACTTTTCCATTCGGTGTGGCACTGATTACATAATATGCGCCAGTACTATTGTATCCCGGTGGTATATTTATATACTGGGCCGCGGTACTACGTCCAATCGTAGCTTTTGATGTATAACCAGACGTAGCCGAAGAAGCCGCGGAAGTTGGAAGTGTCATTGAAGAAACTGACTTTGAAGCAGCTTCTGCATAATAACCAGCTGGTGCTGTTACGGTGGCACCAGAAGCAGTTAGGTCGGTTGAGCTTTTCCTTGCAATTCCACTACCCACATAGGTCGATGAAATTGCACTCACACTAACTGGTTTATATCCATCAACACCTGATGCATTGAATGTTTGTGCCGTTTCACTTGGCGTCACACTTAACGATTGAATTGTGAGTGCTGACTGACTTACGTCAGTAAGCACCACGTCCCCTTCCATATATTTGCCCGCCGTTTTAAGCGTTTTTGTTGCGTTTGAAACGGTGGTAAGTGTATTTCCTTTATATGTTACCGTTGTACTCATTTATTCCACCGTCCCATCATATATTGGTAAGGTCGCCATTGTAAGATAGCCACCTGTGTTTGTTGAGCTATAGACTTGAGGAATTGCCGCATCTACATAAGCCGTCGTTGCAACCTTTGTTGAATTATCGTTCGCAGATGGAGTCTGTGCACGAATATATCCTTTAGCATCGCGTATAGCAACAGTTTTAGCTATAACACCGTCTCCCGCAGTAATTAATTTTGCTTCTGTGGCAGAACTTGAAAGTATATAAGGAATCAAAATATCAGCTCCGCCCGTATCAACAAGGTTTTTAGTCAATGAAACATCGTTCCATTTACCTGTATCACTAACCTTTGCGTTCCAATTACTTATATCACTACTCGTAATACCCGCCGCAGCACTCGCGCTGAATATGGGGTCTGTCTCGGTAAATGAAGTAAGTGGTGTAATCGTATTACCACCCAATGTAATTGTCCCATTCTGAATCTTCGCATCTGTAATTCCATAGCCAGCTAATGTAGTGGCCTTTGTCGCATAACCGCTCATATCAATCGCAGTACCCAGCTCCTGCCACGCACTTCCATCCCATGCCCATTCCGCGCCGGTGTCTGTGAGATGCCATACGTCACCAGTTGTATTGCCAGAGGCTGGAAGGGCCGCATAGTTTGCCTTTGTGCCTTTGTAAGTCATTACAGAAGCGATGTCAGAGGCAGTTAAGTAGCCGGAATCGTTTGTTAGGTCTGAAGTTTTTCTAGGAAGTTTATAATCATAAGTAGACCAAGTATTACTTGAATTTACTTTTAATTGTTTAATTTTCGCATTATATCCTTCTGTAGAAGATGACGCAGTTAAATTCTGTATTGTAGTAAATAAATATCCTACATTAATACTTGTTATTTGATATATAGTATTATTAGTATCTTTTAATAAAACCAAATCTCCACGCTGATATGCGTTTCTTATTTCAGTATAAGTCTTATTTGCAGTATTAGTAGAAGAATCATAATTTACCATAAAAATTTGTGGTATAACCGTTGAACTTGGAAGTGCTCCAACCTCACTTGCTGTATATGTAGGTTTTGTAGAAGCTTTTGCCCATGCGGGTACAGTTGGGTCAGTTTCAGAGGTTATAAAACCACTATCATTGGTAAGTTGACTTGTGGAGGTTGGAATTGAATTTAGACTATTGTCTATCCGTTGCATCCATTGGTCTGTCATTAAACCAACAGACTGATTCGGACCAATAGCTGGTATGTTGACAATCCCATTCTCAACCGCTAGACTCGTTCCATCTGCTTTAATTCCCGTAACTCCAACGTCAATCGCATCCATCTCTTGAACAACTCTCTCATCAACATAATCCACAACTGCCTTACTCGTTGGAAAATTTGTTGAATCCGTTCCAATTGCCGTTTCTCCCACGACAATTTCTCCCACTCTTGAGACTGGGATTTCATAATCTGTTTTATTCTCTATATATTGGGCTGTTATATAGCCGCTTTTTTCATCTATTAAGTCGAACGTATCACCGCTCGGCAATCTAATTTGACTTATATCAGCCATATTGTTAACTCCTTTAATTTATTTGAAATACGTATACAGCGCGCGGTCGCTAATGTGCGTGCAAGAACGGCCGTCGATGGATGTGCATAGACGGCCGCGCGCTGTGTACGTAGGACTTATTTATTTAATATCACCACCACCTGAATTAAGTAGGGTGGTTGGATAACCAGAAGCAGAAGCTGTGTTATATGAGTCAAATCCTTCAACCCAATAAATGTTATTTTTAATTCCTACACTATTAATTATATATTTACCTTCTCTTCCATTTCCATTATAATATTCAATAACAAATGGAAAAGCATCATTAATTTCTTGCCATGTCTTATCTAAGGTATATGAATCATTTTCACTATCATAAACCGAATTAACAACTAAAATTCCTCTGCTATCCTCAATACCCTGTTCCATTCTATTCAAATCAACGGCGCCAACGACATTACCGGTGGCCCATGTACGTTTATTATATGACATTTATAGGCCTCCTTTTATTTTGGTGAACTACCACCACTAGATATGGTTATTGTGCAGTCGCCTGTGATGAAAAAGTAGTTGTTACCAAGCTCCGTTATATCACCACTATAAAATGCTACTGTTTCGTCCAATACTTGTATAAGCGCTTTGCCCTTATATAAAACTATTGGAAACTTATTATCTTCAACATATGGACCGACCATTCGCGTGTTATAAACAACTGCATATTCATCCTGCCCAACGTAACCATAAAAAGAGCCATTTACAACAGCCTCTCCAACCAGAGTACATGTAGCCGTACTGAAGTCGCTACTGCCACCGCCAGCATTAACAATGCCTTGCTCAATATTATTCAATGCCGCAGCCGTAACTGTATCTCCATTCGCCCAAGTCGTTGGCGTATATTCTTCTGCCACTGCACTAACTCCTCTTTCAATTGAACTCAAATTGGCCGCAGTGACTATATCGCCACTACTCCAATTTCTTCCTTTTTGAATAGCCATATCTCACTACCCCTTTGTAACATCAACATCTGTAGTGCTCTTCAGAACCGTAACCGAATCCTTATTATTCCAAGCAGTATTAGCACCACTAGCAGTACCACTTATATACTTCGTAGTTGGACTCGTATATCCCGTAACAGCCGCAACTGTGTCGCCAACCGCTACATCTGTAACTACATCTGCGCCACTGCCACTAGTTGTAACTGCACCGGTCGCAACAGTAGTCGCACTAGCCGCCTTAACCGGCACAGCAACGTCTGCGAATGTAAACTGTGGAGTAGACTGTGTATCCAAAGTCGCAGCTCCAAAAGTCAGTATCTTATTCGTAACACTAACTCCTTTAAGCCAATCCGTATTAGTTGTACTATTCGTGCCTGCGCCGGTTGCTGTAGTCTGCGCAGTACCAGCAGTAGCCTTGCTTGCGGTAGTTGTAGTACTCTGTACACCTGTGACTGTGCTAGTCGCAAGTTTCTTTGTAGTCGGTGTAACTGAACTAGCCACATTAGATGTATTAGGTGTACCAAGCCCAGTAATAACACCCACTCTGCCAGTGGCACTCGCGCTCTCTGCAGTTAGTGTAATCGTAGGCTGAGTAATTGTAAAGGTCGCATCGGTTCCAATAACTGTATCTGTCTGCTTTGTAAGTGAAACTGCAGTTACTAAATCTGAAAGGTCGGCTTGTGTATTACCAATAAGTTCCCAAGTCTTACTACCTGTATCACCTACCGGCACATACTCATCATACACATCATTTTCAGTCTGTGTTGCAGACTTAACCAAATAAAATGCCCCTGGTGTTGCATTGTTCGCATCCAGAGTACCAGTATAAGTCTGACCTTGATACTCAACCATTATACCAGCAGGTATATTTCCAACTATTGGAGCAGACGTACCATCCCAACCAACATTGTATGAAACGCCGCCTGCGACGGTCTGACTTAATGTGTCAACCACATCTCTAATTTCACGGTCAGCAATCCAATAACTATTACCAGAAGGCAATGTAATTTTCTCAATAACCGGAGTATTATTATCAATATAAGCCATTTTCAATCTCTCCTTTAATTTCTATTTAATATTAATGCACCATCGACCAATTCCATATTATCATTAACATTTAACTTATTATTCCAAAATAGTTTTTCTTGTATAGTAACATGAATATTTGGATCGTTAATATGTCCCATCAAATCTTTACGTAAAGCATCATCAATAAATGGAAGGTCTTGCACATATGCCATACCATCACCTATTTTAATTCCAGGTACGGGTATTAATTGCTCTTGTCCATTGACTTCTTGTCTTAAAACTTGATAATCTTCATAAATAATAACTTCACCTTCTAACGGAATAAAACCCCTAGCATTATTCCAATTAGCAGTTATATCTCGTTTTAATTGTAATCTTGTATTAACTGTAGCACTCATCTCATACCTCCTATACGTTTGTGGTACTAGTGCCACAATCTAATATCAAATCATCTAATGCAATTACTCTATCCTCAATCGTAATTCCATTTCCAGCTTCATACATACCATGTGCAATAAGTTCTTCAATTATTAAAATTTGTTCTTCTAACAAATACGGAATTTCCGACCAACGACGCTTCCCATCGCCTACTTTTAACTTATCCTTATCCGTACTCAGCGCCGGTTCGCCTACGCGCAGAATGGGGTTTAAATTAATCCACTCTTGTTCAGTGGCGCGGCGCAGCTGAATTACAGCCTTTACATGTTTATTTGTCATCGCCATATCCTTCTACATTACCCCCATCATAATATATTACTTCATCATAGTATATATCTTGCTGTGTAGGAGTAATATCTGCTTTTGGCTTGAATATATTTCCAGACTTGTTAAATTTAATCTTCGAATATGAGTTATTAGAACTACTAAATTTTGTCCTAAAAACTCTGTCTGGACTATTAATTTCCGCTAGTTTCGTTCTCATTGCCAATTACTCCTTCATGACGAATACCAAATATACGCTCTGTAATTGGTTCAGATGCATATGCTTCGCCATCCTTCGCTAATATACGAATTGAAATAGTCGCTATATTTTTTCTTGCAGCAGGATAGAAATAGAAGCCTAAAGTTTCTTCTTGAGTTAAATGGAGTGTTAATTGAGACCATTGTTTTTCTTCGTCAGATAGCTCTTCAACCGAAGCATTTTCATAGAAATCAATTAAGTTAGTTATTTCCATTCTGTCGTCCGCTACAGTATTCGAACGCTCAAAAACTATATTTTCGTTTTGACAATAGGTAATCCAAATTGTATCTATGTCCTCTGCTAAAATAGGAAGTATGAAACTATGATATGGTGTTGTTCCACGTATAATCATTATATTTCACCTCTCTAAAAAATTTCTCCTTAATTTAAGTAGCAGACGATGTGTTAAACTTTACCTTTTTAGGACATAAGAAAAAGAACGAGTCAAAGCCCGTTCTCAATCTTGAAAATTAATTTTCACTTGACGCAAATTACTCGAACAAGGCCGTTGTCGTCAACAAAACAATCGGTAATTTCATAGTGAGAAAATACATATGACTGTTTGTCCGTATCTACCGCGAAGATGTCATGCAATTCATCTTCTACATGGTCTAAATCATCTGTGCGTAATAGTAAATCAAGTACGCATATCATTGCGCCGTCATTGGCGTCCATGTAATGGTCGAATTCGACTAATTCATACTGTCCTTTAAAAGTTTTAACTTTCATTGTTTTGTCCTCCGTAGGTATAAGTTTAATTTTAGTCTAACATGGATATGCATACCCTCTATTAATAGTATATAACAAAAGGTACACAAAGTCAAATTTTGAACGTAGAAGTTGTACGTTGAGAGCGCGCGGTCAACCTATTTTATGAGCAAGTTGAACTGACTTATACAAGAGGTTGGGCGGCCGCTCTCAACGTATTTCGTATACAAAAAACGGGTACATATAGTACCCGCTTTTAAAATTACTTATTCATTTTAGCAATAGCATCTTGAATAGCTGTTTTCACCGTCTGGTCAGTAGTCTCATTCATCATAGTTGTTAACTCTTCTACCATCTCCGTCTTCGACCCTGTTCTACTATATCCTCTTGCCATTGAATGGTCATATTGCGGAGTCATATACATATAAGAGTTTCTATCCACATCATAAACCATGCGGCCGCCATATGAGTTTCCGCCCATACCGTATGAGCCTCCGCCCATGTTGTATGAACCTCGCGGCCCAGCGTATGACATCTGGCCTGGTTGATAGTCAGCATCTATATAAT
>Ga0310695_10009675_pt1 | contig 14402 bp, 15 predicted proteins | sample RumenRJG_04DNA_FD_203882 | JGI IMG/M metagenome (GOLD analysis project Ga0310695, IMG submission 203882) | Bovine rumen microbial communities from Lethbridge, Alberta, Canada - RJG_04 (v2) (version 2) | ecosystem: Host-associated > Mammals > Digestive system > Stomach > Rumen | place: Canada... | reverse complement strand
TTGTGCCGTCGGGCTTTACAGTTTCTTTGTAAAGGAGTTCTTTAACAACACTGCCGCCCTCTACGAGATGTTCTTTAACAATTCTCTTTACACCCTCGGGAGTAGCCTGTGAATAGAAAACACCCTCGGGATATACTATCATAATAGGACCGAGTGAGCAAAGACCGAAACAGCCTGTACGTACTACGAGTACATCTTTGATATTATTTTCTTCAAGAGCTTCTTCGAGAGCTTTCAAAACTTTCTTACTGCCCGAAGATGTACAGCCTGTACCGCCGCATACAAGTACCTGCTTGCGATACTGTGTATTGGCAGCGAGTTTTTCACTCTCTTCTGCAACGACTTTACGAACTTTTACGATGTCCTTATATTCATTTTTAATTTTATTGAGTTCTTCTAATGTCATTATTGATTTCCCCCTTCTTCTTTTATATACTTGTCAAGAATTTTTCCAACAAGGTCGGGGGTGAGTTTTCCGTAAACTTCCTCGTCAACCATCATTACAGGTGCAAGACCGCACGCACCTACACAACGGCATGAATCAATAGAGAACAGTCCGTCAGCCGTACACTCACCGCTCTTGATACCGAGCTTTTTCTCAACTGCCGCAAGTACCTTGTCTGCACCCTTTACATAACACGCCGTTCCAAGACAGACACTGATTCTGTGCTTGCCTTTCGGGGTAAGGCTGAACCTTGAATAGAATGTAGCAACGCCGTAAACCTCACTGAGCGAAATACCCAGACCGTCGGCAACCATCTGCTGTACCTCTATCGGAAGGTAGCCGTAAATTTCCTGAGCCTCGTGGAGTACGGGGAGCAGTGCACCCTGCATGTCTTTGTTCTGAGCGATAACTTCAAGAAGCTTTTTTTCCTGTTCCTGAGTTCCCTGGAAAGGGATATTATCTGCCATTTGTATTCCTCCAAATCTTAAATAAATTTTTTGGACATATCGGACAGGCACAATCATACCCTAAAACCGATATACTCCGTCTTTAAACCATTATACTAATTTTTCAATCCAAATACAAGGATTTTTTATAAATTTTTTAATATTTTTTTTGGAAAAACATCGAAAAATTGCATAATTCGAAAAAATCGGACTTATCCACAAAAATTCACTGTATTTTTTGTGGAATATTTTGGGGTTTGAAAATCATTTTATATTCTTTTAAAGAATTATAAAACATCTGCTCTATATTAAAATTGAATTAAAATCATCAGAGAAAGAGGGACTTTTTATGACAAATGCAAAACGCTGTTTTAAAAAAGCAACAAGCCTTTTTATGTCGGCAATACTGTCCGTATCGGTATTTTCGGGAATAGGCACTTTAAACGCCAATGCCGTTTCCTATTCCGAAATGTCGGCACTTGACCGGTATGCTTACAGCGGAAATGACTTGGGGGCAACCTACTCGAAATCTTCAACAACTTTCAAAGTGTGGGCACCTACTGCATCAAAGGTGCAAATCAAGCGTTACAAGACGGGCAGTGATACCGAAACGGGTGCAGGCATTATCGAAACAAAGGACATGACCAAACAAAGTCAGGGTGTATGGTCTGTCACCATTTCGGGTGATTTGAAAAATACCTATTACACCTATCTCGTGACGGTTGACGGCACGACAAGAGAAACTGTTGATATTTATGCACGTTCCACAGGTGTCAACGGTATGCGTGGAATGGTGCTTGACCTCGACAGCACAGACCCCGCAGGCTGGGAAAATGACAAACGTGTTGAATGTGAAAACCAAACTGACGCTATTATCTGGGAGGCTCATGTAAGGGATTTCTCCTCCTCATCAGATTCGGGCATGACCAATAAAGGCAAATTCCTTGCCTTTACCGAAACAGGCACTACCGTCAACGGTGACGGCATTCATAAAACAGGTATCGACTATCTGGAAGATTTGGGCATTACTCATGTACATCTCCTCCCCGTCTATGACTACGGCAGTGTTGACGAAACAAAACTCAGTACAGACCAGTTCAACTGGGGCTATGACCCTATGAACTACAACACCCCCGAAGGCTCTTATTCGACAAACCCCTATGACGGAAGTGTCCGTGTAAAGGAGTTTAAACAAATGGTGCAGGCTCTGCATAAGAAAAATATCGGTGTCGTAATGGACGTTGTCTATAACCACACCTATGCAGGCTCTGACAATAAAAATGACTGGTTCAATTATACCGTTCCCAATTACTATTACAGACAGAATGCAAAGGGTACTTTCTCCAACGGCTCTGGCTGCGGAAATGAAACCGCCAGTGACCGTGCCATGTATCAGAAATACATGATAGACTCCCTTACCTACTGGGCTACGGAATATCACCTTGACGGTTTCAGATTTGACCTCATGGGCATACATGATGTAGATACCATGAATGCCATTCGTGCGGCTCTCGATAAAATCGACCCCGATATTCTCATATACGGTGAGCCTTGGACAGCAGAGGCTACTCCCTGTCCGAAAGCAACAGCCGTTCAGGGCAATATGAAACTTGTTTCGGAAGAAATAGCCGCTTTCAACGATAAAGTCAGAGATGCCATCAAAGGCAGCTGCTTTAATGCGGCAGACCCCGGATTTATTCAAGGTGCAGGCTATGAAGAAGCCCTCAAAGGCGGTATTCAGGCAAATTCAACCACAATGGCAGGCGACAGCCAATGGTCTAAACAGCCCTCCCAAACCGTCACATACACCTCCGCACATGATAACTACACCCTTTATGATAAGCTTGTTAAATCCGTCAAAGGCGGTTCGGGCTACGGAAACAGATATGATGACCTTGTTGCCATGAATAAGCTTGCAGGCGGTATCATTCTCACTTCACAGGGTATGTCTTTCTTCCAGGCAGGCGAGGAATTTGCAAGGAGTAAATACGGTGACGAAAACAGCTATAAATCCGCTACTTCCGTCAATCAGCTTAAATGGCAGAATACCATTACTTACAGCGACATTTACGAATATTACAAAGGTCTTATTGAAATCAGAAAAGCATATTCACCTTTCAGAGATCCCACAAACACCTCCAACGGCACTATCTATTTTTCATGGGGAACATCATGCCCCGCAAGTGTCGTTGCATTCACCATGTACAATAAAATCAATCCCGACAGTGAATGGAATTTCGTTGCGGTAATCCATAATGCCAATGCCTCAGAAAAAACCGTTACTCTCCGCACTTATGACGATGTAACACTTCCGTCGCAATGGGTAATCCTTGCAAACGGCACAAAAGCAGGTACAACCTCCCTCGGCACAACAAGCAGTACCGTTACCGTTCCCGCACGTTCCACAATGGTTCTCGTTGACAAAACAAGCTTTGACAATACAAGCCTTGACAAAAAATGCACTGTCACCGTAAACCACGTTTTAAACGGTCTGAACTATAAAACCGAAACCCTCAAAGGTGATGAAGGCACAAGCTATACAACTTCTCCCCTTTCCGAGCTTATCAGCGACGGCTATAAGTACAGCATCACGGGTTATCCAAGCGGTACTTTCTCAAAAACAGGTGCAACTGTTACCTATACCTACACAACAGACCCGTCAAAACTTGGTACGCTCACCATAAAATATCAAGATGCCGAAACAGGTCAGGCATTAAGAGATGATGACAATTACACCGGACTGATAGGAAATTCATATGGTTTCAATGTGAGAAAGATAAGCGGTTATGAATGTGATACCCGGGAGATAAGAGGCAAATTTGAAAGTACCCCCACTACCGTAATATTGAAATATTATGCAGTCGAACAGGATACTCTCAAAGTGCATTACTATAATTCATCGGGCTGGTCAACGGTTTGTATGTACGTCTATAAAGGCAGTGGAACAAGTGCCACACAGCTTTCGGGGGCATGGCCGGGCAAAGCTATGACAAAAGAAAGTGACGGCTGGTATGTCGGTGAAGTGGATACATCAGACAGTGTATTGTTCATTGCCAACAATAACAATGCAGGCAGTCAGGACCCTACGGGTGTCGGCTCAACAGGCTATACGGTACAGGGTGAAGTATGGATAAAATCCGGTAAAGTCTATCCCACAGGCAAAGTTACGGTAAATTATGTTACCGAGTCCGGAAAACCGCTTGCCAAGCAAGTGCTGAGCGGAATGGCTGACGGTACAAATAAATATACCACCTCCGCAAAGACTTTTGACGGCTATACCCTTACTGCTACCCCCTCCAATGCAACAGGCATTTTTACGGAAAATACGATAACCGTAAACTATATATACCAAACGGCACAGCCCGCAGAACTTCAGAATACTTCAACACTTTCTTCTACAAACATAACTCTCGGTGATACAATAACCGCCACAGGCTCTGCAACGGGCGGTGTGCCTGTATATCAGTATCAAGTGGTTTACAAGAAAACTTCCGACACCAAATGGACTACCGCTCAAAGCTACCAATACAATTCAACCGTTACTTTCAAACCTGCCTCGGCAACAACTTACGATGTGTGTGTGAAAGTAAAGGACAGTATCAGCAAGGAAGTTAAAAAGTTCTTTACCGTTACAGTCACAGGCTCTGCAACTCTTTCAAATACTTCAACCATCTCTGCAGCATCGATTTCTCCGGGCGACACAATCACTTTGAAATGTTCGGCAGCAGGCGGTACTTCTCCCTATCAATATGCCGTATTCTACAAGGCTTCCACTTCTTCGACATGGAGTACAAAACAGAATTTCAACACCAATACTTCCGTTTCGATAAAATTTGCAGGCACGGGTACAAAAGATGTATGCGTAAAAGTCAAGGACAGCACAGGCACGGTTGAAAAGAAATACTTCACTGTCAAAGTAACGGGCGGTGCATTGACAAACAATTCAAAAATCTCTGCAACAAGCATTACTCTCGGTGATACCGTGAAATTGACGGGTGCAGCGTCGGGCGGTTCCGGCTCATATAAATATGCCGTTTATTACAAAGCTTCTACCGCTTCAACGTGGACTACAAAACAGGACTTCAATACAAATACTTCCGTTTCAATAAAATTTGCCGGCACAGGTACAAAAGATGTATGTATCAAAGTAAAAGACAGTGCAGGCACAGTTGAAAAGAAATACTTCACTGTCAAAGTAACGGGCGGTGCATTGACAAACAACTCAAAAATCTCTGCAACAAGCGTTACACTCGGAAATTCCATCACATTGACAGGTGCGGCTTCGGGCGGCTCGGGCTCATATAAATATGCCGCATATTACAAGAGTTCCTCCGCTTCTACATGGAATACCAAACAGGAATTCAATGCCAATAACTCCATTTCCATCAAGTTCACGGGCAAGGGTACAAAAGATGTATGTATCAAAGTCAAGGACAGCTCGGGCACAGTGGCTAAAAAATACTTTACGGTAACAGTTAAGTAAACTTAAAAAAGCAGCTATACGGATTGTTCCGCATAGCTGCTTTTTCTTTTATGTGAGTTACAGGAATTTTCCTCTGAAAGTTAGACCTAAAATCTAATCGGCAGCGGTTAATATTTGTATTTGCATGGCACCCCCAAAGCATCGGCTTTACGTATTTCAAAAGCTATTTCTTTTGCTTTTTTTAATGCCTCTTTTGCTTCAGCAGGTGCATCATCTTTTAAAGTCCGAGTTTTTTCATCAATATAAGGCTCATATATTTTACTGAGTTCTTTTTCTTCTTTGGTCATTTGCCTTCTCATATCAGCTTTCTCCTAAAATTTTATAATCTCTATACTCTGCATAGGTTTCGTCAAAGTTTTCTTTGCAAATAAAACAACTGTTTTTAAATTTGCTGATTACATTTTCCAAAAGTTTCTTTCACCAACGTGCCATCACTTTTACATTCTCTTATAACACAAGTTGTTGCTTTGTCATTTTCTACATAGTTACCCTTATCATCAAAGTAAAAAATTTCAGAATAATCTCCGTCTGATGGAGTTTTCCCCATTATTTTTTCATAAGTCATATCCAACACCTCACATATTTAACGTGCTCTGATTTTTTCAGCACAATTTTTCATATTTTTACAAAAAACGTATGTTTAAGAGAATAGTTAATTTATCAGTCCCAATAATTTTAAAACATCTCTTGCAGTAGCGGACTGCATTCTTTCATCTAACCATTTAGGCGAATCTGCGGGTATTTGTGCAATTTCTTCTTCTGAATACGGTACAGCAGCTTTATACCATTCCCAACATAACTCAATATCCTCTCTGCTAAAATCAGAAGGACTGCTTTTGTCTGTCATTAAACCCATAAAAATCACCTGCCTTTACACATAGGTCTGTAAATTGTATGTTTTTTTAATAGTCGTAGTACTTACAGTTTTTGCATACCTTTTTCCAATCCCGCAAAATCTTGAATTTATCGGGAATATACTTTTCATCAATATCACGATTTTCCATACACTCAACGGGCGTTATTAAACCATTTACCAAAGGACAATATATCCATTCTTCCATTTTTAAACTCCTTTCCATAAAGAAAACCGCATGAACATCAAGCTAAAAAGCCTGTATTCATGCGGTTTTGGCGGAGGACAAGGGATTTGAACCCTCGCGTCGGTTTCCCGGCCTACTCCCTTAGCAGGGGAGCCTCTTCACCACTTGAGTAATCCTCCACGATAACCAATACGGTGAAACTATTATGCATTATGCATTATGAATTGAAAAGTGGCGGAGAGGATGGGATTCGAACCCATGTGACGTTTCCGTCAAACGGTTTTCAAGACCGCCTCGTTATGACCGCTTCGATACCTCTCCACATATTTCCGCTGCAGTGCTTTCCCTGCAACGTTTAATATGATAACATATTTAACTTGATTTGTCAATAGTTTTTATAAAAAAATATATATTTTTTATTTTTGCAGAGCTTCTGTAAGGGCTTTGGCGAGCTGGTCGGGGCATGATGTGCCACGAAATCCGCAGGGTATGCCTTGACATCTTGCTATTACATCTTCTGCTTTCATACCCTCAACAAGTGCTGCTATTCCACGGGTATTTCCCATACAGCCGCCATTGAATTTTACATTTTTGACGATACCGTTTTCTATTTCAAAATCGATTGAGCGTGAGCAAGTTCCGTTTGTCTTGTAGGTATGTTTCATTATATTTTTCTCCTTTGTCAAAAAGACCGACACCGTTTATGGTATCGGTCTGAATTTATTTATCAGTCGCTTGTATAGGGCATGAGTGCGAGGTATCTTGCACGCTTGATTGCTGCTGTAAGGTCACGCTGATGTCTTGCACAAGTGCCTGTTACTCTGCGGGGAAGAATTTTTGCTCTCTCGGACACAAAACGACGAAGTCTTGATATATCCTTGTAGTCAATGAATTCAACTTTATCTACGCAGAACGAGCATACTTTTTTACGACCTTTACGACCGTTTCTGCGGTTATCTCTCTCAGGTCTTTCTGCCATGAGTAGTTCCTCCTTTACTTAGTTATCAAAAGGGCAGGTCCTCATCTGACGGCATTGCACTGTAATCTCCCATATCACCGTTGGAATATGACGGCTGAGGAGGTACAGGCTCCTGCCTTGAGGTCTGCTGATAGTTATTATTTGGCTGATAATTATTTTGCTGATAGCCGTTGTTTTGATAGCCGTTATTATAGCCACCGTTATTATTACCGCTGTCCGGCTTTGAATCACAGAACTCAACATTTTCGGCAACTACGTCTGTCGTATAGCGTTTAGTGCCGTCTTGAGCCGTATAGGAACCCGTCTGTATTCTTCCCGTAAGAGCTATTCTTCTGCCCTTGCTGAAATACTTGCATATAAATTCTGCCGTCTTGCCCCATGCAACTATATTGATAAAATCCGCTTGACGCTCCTCGCCCTGCTTTACAAATGCACGGTCAACAGCTATACTGAATCTCGCATAAGCCATTCCGCTTTGAGTATATTTCAATTCGGGATTTGCGGTAAGTCTGCCAATCAAAGAAACATTATTCATTTTTTCTGCCTCCTCAATCAAGCTTCTTTTTTGATAATCATAGAACGGAGAACACCGTCTGTGATTTTTGTAATTCTGTCGAGTTCTGCAGGGAATTCTGCATCTGACTGGAAGTTAAAAAGCACATAATATGCATCTGTTTCCTTGTTGATGGGATAAGCAAGTCTTCTCTTGCCCCACTCGTCAACACTTTCAACAGTACCATGCTTTTCGATAAGCTTCTTGAACTTCTTCACAGTTTCGGCAACAGCTTCTTCACCAAGTTTAATAGAAATTACGATAACTGCTTCATAAGAACTGATAACTGCCATTATTATTGCACCTCCTTTTGGACATTTGCCCCTCTTTGCAAGGGGAAGGAATATCGCTTCAAGTCAAGCGACTTAATAATTATAACACCCTTAAACCCACTTGTCAAGACATATTTTCACCAAAAAAACCTTTATTTGCACAATGCAAAATCCACCGTGCCGAGTGCGATTTCTGCCGATTTCACTTCTATTGTCACAATATCGCCTATGGAATAGCTTACTCCGCTTTTTCTGTCTTTTGTAGTGGTAGTGCCGTTATACTCAAAATATGCCTTTTCATCTTCCGTCAAGTTCACAAAGCCCTCTATGCCGTTTTCTATTGCCACAAACAAGCCTTTATTTGTAATGCCCGATACTACTCCCTGATGTATCTCGCCAATGTGCTTTGTCATATACTCCGCTGCATAGAACTTTTCGCTGTCACGTTCCGCACGCATAGCCCTCAATTCTCTGTCAGATGACATCTTTGCAGACTCCTTTGCAAAGCCGTCAAACTTTCTCTCTATCTCGTCAACAGGCACTCCGCTGATTAAATCCGTCAATATTCTGTGTATAGATGTATCGGGATAGCGTCTGATGGGAGAAGTAAAATGACAGTAATCTTCAAGTGACAAACCGAAATGCCCAAGCGGTCTGTAATCATACCTTGCCTTTGCCATTGACCTCAGCACTTGTGTGGAAATCAATTTGGAATAAGGCGTTTCCTTTGCGGTATTTATGAGCGTTGCCAAATCCGTCTGATGTACGCCCTCTTTCAATCTTCTCACATTAAATCCGCAAGCCGCCGCCAGATTGGCAAGCGTTTCAAGCTTTTCAGGCTCGGGGGCTTCATGCACTCTATATACAAACGGTATGCCTGCACTCTTGGCATACAGTGCCGCCGCCCTGTTTGCCATTATCATAAACTGCTCAATCAGTTCCTCAGCCTGTCCCCTGTCACGCTCCGAAACATCTATACATACGCCGTTTTCGTCAAGCACAAATCTCAATTCCGTACTCTCAATTTCCAGCTCTCCACGCTGTTTCGCCTTTGCTTTGAGAATTTCCGCAAGCTCTTGTGCGTCAAATATCTCCTCATACACTTCCGCATACTTCTCTTTGATTTCATCGCTTGCCGTTCCGTCTATTATCTCATTGACTTCCGAATATACTCCCCTCACTTTCGACACAATGACACTCTTTTCAAATCTGTAATCAACCAATTCTCCCTTTTCGTCAAGTGTCATAATTGCCGAAAATGTCAGCTTTTTCGTGCCTGCATTCAGAGAACAGCACCCGTTTGAAATTTCAACGGGCAACATCGGGATAACTCTGTCTGCAAAATAGACAGATGTTCCCCTATCCATTGCACTTTCATCAAGTCTTGTACCCTCTCTTACATAGTGCGACACGTCCGCTATATGCACGCCCAATTCCCAGCCCTTTGCAAGCTTTTTCACCGAAATTGCATCATCAAGGTCTTTTGCGTCTGCACCGTCTATTGTAAATATCGGCTCATCTCTCAAATCCAATCTCTTTGCAATTTCCTCATCTGTAATGGGCATGGCTGCCGCAAGTGCCGCTTCACGCTTGACGGGTACAGTAAATTTTGTGGGAATGCCTGCCCCGTCTATTATCGCATCTGCACATATTTTCGCACTGTCAGCCCTGCCGTATATTTTGATAACCCTTGCATATATTTTCTTTGTCTTTTGGTCAAATGCAACTGCCGCTTTGACTTTATCGCCGTTTTTGGCTTTCAGAGAACCGCCCTTTACTATCGGCAAAGCGTGGGCAAATCCCTCGTCAGCCTCTATAAATCCGTCTTTATTATGCATGAGCGGATTTTTCATATAAACGCCCGTTATGACACGAGTGCCTTTTTCAATAATCTTATGCACCACTCCGGCAGGTCCTTTTGCCTCCATTGTGATATTCTTCAGCAAAACCAAATCTCCGGGCATAGCACCCTTATCATCTGCACCGTGTATAAATACATCTGCAACGCTTTCATCTTCGGGCTTCGCAAAACAAAATCCTCCCGAATGTCTTACAATCGTGGCTTTTAAATATCCCGCATTTTTCGGCAAGGCAACTTTCTTTACCCTGCCCTCTTTCAAAGTCACAATATCGCCCATGCTTTCAAGATACGAAACCGCATTATTAAAGTCCTCCGTATCCATTTTGGACATCAGCCACAATTCTTTTCTCTCAACAGGCTCACTCTGCCCGTTCAAAATTTCCATTATCAATTTATTATCTTCTTTATTCATTTCATTCTCCTTATCACATAAGTTTGATTTCAGATATTTCTCCCGAAAAATCTTTCCACTTTATCTCTCCGAAACATTTCTTCAAATACTCGTCAATATCCTTTTCAAAAACAACTACATCACAATCAATATGCAGATATTTTGTATCTTTATCTTTGACTGCCAAGCATATTGTATCATCACTCAGCTTTATTTTATAAATGTTCTCATTGTCGGAATACAGAGGTTTTTCGTCACCATCATGCAGAATTTTGGGAACACTCGGCTCTGTTCGGTTATAATGCCTGTTTTCTTCGGACAAGTCAAGCTCCCATATACTTTTTATCTCCAATTCCTCGAACTCTTTTATAACATTAAAAAATAATCTTAATGCCTTTTCTTCATCATTTTCAGTCTGTTTCAATATAATATTGGCATATCCCATAAAAGAACTGCAATTATATTTTCTTCCAACGAAGAAATTAAAATACTGAAAAGATATTCCGTTATCCGTAAACAGCCTTTCATATTGATTTTCTATGACTGCACTCCGATACCCCAACAGGAATGTATGCATATCAGATAATTTATTTGAACCTATATACATGGGAGGACGAAGTTTTATTTTTTCTATCAAATCAAATATTGTATCCATAATATCACTCTGTCATAAACAAAATGCCAAGCGTTCCCGGACCGCAATGTGAAGAAATTGTACAGCTTGCACGTTCTATGAATATCTCCGTGAAGTAGTGCAGTTTGTCAAGCTCATTTTTGACTATCTCAACGTATTTATCGCCTATGCCCGCATGAGTGATGAAAATTTTATCGTTTCTGATATTTTCATATTTATCAAGCTGTTCATGCACATACTGTATCAGCACATTCTCTAATTTGCCCCTGTATTTCTTGCCGACTGTCATTGAACCGTCATTATTATTGACTTCTATGCTCGGCTTTAACTGCAACAGATTTGCACCCAGCATGGCAAGCGTCGAACATCTTCCCCCTGCCCTCAGATAGTCCAATTTATCTATGACAAAGCTTGTGTGACATTTCGGCACGAGTGCCTTTATTTCTTCGGCTATTTCGGGGGCTGTCATGCCTTTTTCAATTCTCTTTGCCGTTTCTATCACAAGATGTCCGCTCCCCGATGACAAATTACATGAATTTATCGAGTATAAATGCCCGTCAAACTCCCCCGACGCTGTCACACAATTTTGATATGACGAGGATAATGCCGAACCTAAATTGATATGTATCACATCATAGCCGTCGTCTATATAGGGCTTGAATATGTCTATATATTCCTGCGTATTGATTGCAGAGGTTTTCGGGAGTTTGCCCGTCTTTGCAAAGTTCGCATATATATCATCGGGCTTAATGTTCACCCCGTCATCATAACTCTTTTCATTCAAAATGATATGCAGGGGTATCAATTTAGCCTTGCACCTCTCCAAAAGCTCACCCGACACATCACACGTACTGTCTGCACTCAACAATATTTTTGCCATCTCTCCACACACTCCTTTACCCGTTCTGCATTTTTTTCTTTTGCCTGATGTCCGTGCCGACAAATTCTATTCTCTCCATTGTGCCTATAATTCTCGATACGGTTCTTATATCATATCTTTTTTCTATATCCCCAAGGGAAAGATTGGTGCTTATAATTGTCGGCTTTGAAGTCAGCATTCTTGAATTCAGAATATTATATACCGCCGACACGGTAAATTTTTTTTCGAACTCCGTTCCCAAGTCGTCCAGTATCAGCAGGTCGCATTCCAATATATTATTCAATATATTGCTTTCGTTATTCTGAGAGTTGAAATACTCTTTTTCTATCTTTCGGAGTATGATGGGGGCTGATACATACAGCACTCCGTAACCGCTGTCAATCACCTCTCTTGCGATTGCAAGGGAAAGATGTGTTTTTCCCAGTCCCGGACCGCCCTGCATTAAAAGGCTTTTGGACTTGTTTGAAAAACTCCCTGCATACTTACGGCACATATTCAGCACTCTCGACATTCTCACATAATCGCTTTCTTTCCCTCCCGAAGATGACTTTGAATAATACTCCAAAGAGAACGTGTCAAAGCTTGACAACTCCAAAGGTGAAGTTTCATTCAGCTTTTGATATTCTATATTCCTGCACAGCTTTTTCATGCACTCACACATTCTGTCATCTGCATATCCCGTATCTTTGCACTTTTCGCATTTGTACCATATTTCAAGATAATTGCTCGGGAATCCAAATCCCGCTATAATATTTTCAAGCTCTTTCTGAGCTTTCAAATTGCTTGTTTTCAGCTTCTCCATTTCCTCTTTGACGTTTCCGCCTTTAAATATTATCCTTGCAGTCATGATAGAAGTCTTTGCAATATTTCTTTCAAGCTGTTTCGCCCTCTCGGAACGGGCATACAGCAGTTCACGCCTTTTTTCAAGTTCCTGTTCATTCCTGATACGCTGTTTTTCAAGAATTGCCCTTGCCTCCGCATAGGTACTGTTTGAGTATCCCAATTCAATTCCACTCCTCACTGTCTGCCGCACTCTTACTCTCGTATGCCGCTATATCATACGTTGCTTTATAACTGTCGCTTGATTTCCTGCTTTTTTTATTTTTCTTCTCTTTGGCTTCCTCCGCACTCGTCACTCCGATTTCGTGCCAGTCCTCCATTATCTTTCCCATATAATTATAATTCAGTTTCCCCGTATTGTTCACGCATTCCTCATAAGCATTCCTTATCATGTCCTCACTGCACTGCCATTCATTCAGCCACAAATCCGCATATTTACTTTCCATTTTTGTAGGAGAGTGGCTGTTCTGTTCCAATATCTCCTGAAGCCTTTTGGCAGTATTTCCCCTCTCCGTCAGATACTGTATCCGTTCCTCCGCACTCTCGAGAGTTAAAATCTCCCTTTCACTCCAATCAGCCGCTATCGCCTGGATATACTTCATACTGCATTTTCCTATGCCTGCCGCATACTCCAGCATCATTATTATCACTTCAACGGGCAGTCCGTAATACTCATTGATAAACAGCAAAGTCGATTTATCACTTTGACTGATCATTCTCCCGAACGCATTCTCTGCCGATGTCATTAAATACGCTATACTTGCGTCACTCATTATTCTCTGTGCGGTATATTGTGCATCGGGCTTTTCGGGTCTTAATATCACTATCTCCTTTTTAGGTGCTTCTTCACATTTTTCGGGCTTGACTTCTTCACTTTCGCCCGTCTGCATGACACCCATTTCACACCAGTACTGCATACAATCCTTTACATCTGCCGCCTGCATATTCAAAGCTTTTGATATATCCTCAATTTCAAAAGCTTCTCCCCAATGCCTCAATACCCACAATATCACTTTAAGCTGTGCCGCACCCGACAGCTTTATTTTTTCATCAACTATTGTTGACGGTACTGCAAACACGCTTTTCCATACTTCACAATTTATCCTGTACTCCATTTTCTACACTCCATTATACATCTTTACAAAGACTTTATCAACCTATACTTTTCTTGATTTCTTCCGCATATTTCAGCAGAATTTCCCTTTCATTCTCCAATTCCCCGTCTATCACTTTTAAAAGAATACTATTCAGGCAATAGCCTATCATTCTCCCGTCGGTTATCCCCATATTCTTCATATCCTCGCCATTGATTTTCAGCGTCTTTAACGTGAAATCATTATTTTTATTTTTTTCCGCCCTGTACATCTTTTCGAGAAAATCAATATGCCTTATCGTTTCTTCAAAATATGCGGGACTTTGTGCCATTGTGTCAGCCCTCTTTAATTCAAGCATATCTTCAAACATATCCATGCCGACATTTGCTATATATCTTCTGATACTCTTGTCCGTATAAGGTCTTACATCATGGTATTTCACCAATTTACACACATCTTTTATTGTCTTATTATCGCTTTTCAG